>Ga0137307_102627_pt1 | contig 11984 bp, 7 predicted proteins | sample NAcewD2O_March_2_FD_97180 | JGI IMG/M metagenome (GOLD analysis project Ga0137307, IMG submission 97180) | Mouse cecal microbial communities from Vienna, Austria - N-Acetylglucosamine amended D2O_March | ecosystem: Host-associated > Mammals > Digestive system > Large intestine > Cecum | place...
GGCATTCCTTTTGCTGATCGGACGCCTTGTCTATTTGATGGTGGGCTGTTCGGCCCATTATACGGAGGCGGCGAAAAACCTTCATGAAAGGGAACGTTCCATTAAAGCGGCCAGGGGAAGGATTATTGATTCTACCGGTGCGGTACTGGCAGATAACCGTACCGTATGCACCATTTCGGTTATCCATAACCAGATAACCGATGCGGAGGCAGTAGTGAAAACCCTTTCTAAGGAACTGGGGCTGTCGGAGGAATATGTGTCCAAAAGGGTGGAGAAATATTCCGCCATCGAGAGGATTAAAAGCAATGTGGATAAATCCATAGGGGATAAAATACGGGAGTACGATTTGGACGGGGTGAAGGTGGATGAGGATTATAAAAGATATTATCCTTATGAAACCTTGGCATCGAAAGTCTTGGGATTTACAGGAGGGGATAATCAGGGCATTATCGGTCTGGAGGTTATTTACGAGGAATATTTGAAGGGGAAAGAGGGAACTATCCTAACAGTGACAGATGCAAAAGGGGTGGAAATTGCAGAAGCCGGGGAGGAACGGGTTGAGCCGGAAAGCGGCAATGATGTCCATGTAAGCCTGGACATCAATATCCAAAGCTATGCGACCCAACTGGCGATGCAGGCGATGGAGACAAAGCAGGCAGACAGCGTCTCCATATTGGTGATGAACCCTCAGAACGGGGAAATACTGGCGATGGTGAATGTGCCTGAGTTCAATTTAAACGACCCTTATACATTGCCGGAAGGAATCCCCGCTCCGGCAAGCCAGGAAGAAAAGCAAAATGCCCTGAACCAGATGTGGCGGAACGGATGTATTAATGATACTTATGAACCTGGTTCCACTTTTAAAATCATTACGGCAGCCGCCGGGCTGGAATCGGGGGAAGTTACGGTAAATGACCGTTTTAGCTGCCCGGGCTATATTATGGTAGAGGACAGAAGGATACGATGCCATAAGGTAGGCGGCCACGGGGCGGAAGATTTCGTACAGGGTACGATGAACTCCTGCAACCCGGTGTTTATAGCGGTAGGGCTGCGGCTGGGCGTAGACCGGTATTATGACTATTTTAAGCAATTTGGCCTTTTGACGAAAACAGGTGTGGATTTGCCAGGGGAAGCCGGAACCATTATGCATAAGAAAGAAAATATCGGTGCGGTGGAACTGGCCACGATTTCCTTTGGGCAGTCGTTCCAGATTACCCCTATCCAGTTGGCAACTACCGCTTCTTCTATTATCAATGGAGGAAACAGGGTAACGCCCCACTTTGGCGTAAAGGTGGTGAATGGGGAAGGGGAAACGGTAAAAACTTTGCAATATCCGGTACAGAAAAATATTGTTTCTGCAGAAACGTCGGAAACGATGCGCTATATTCTGGAGCAGGTGGTAGAGAACGGCAGCGGGAAAAACGGTTATGTGGAAGGCTACCGGGTTGGAGGCAAGACAGCCACCAGCCAGACGCTTCCAAGAGGAAGCGGACGTTATATTTCTTCTTTTTTAGGCTTTGCGCCTGCGGATAACCCAAAGGTTCTGGCAGTTGCCATTATCAATAATCCGAAAGGGGTTTATTACGGCGGACAGATAGCGGCGCCTATCGTGCGACAGCTTTTTGAAAATATCCTTCCTTATTTGGAAGGAATGGATTATAATACATAAGGTGAATGGCTACAATGCCGATTCGGAAAGGATAGGAAGGGAAAAATGAGTCATACAGTGATTATGTCCGTAGCAATCGCCTTTGCTATAAGCGTCATACTTGGACCGGTGATTATACCGTTTTTGAGAAAACTGAAGGTAGGGCAGACCGAAAGGGATGATGGACCGAAAAGCCACTTGAAGAAGTCGGGTACGCCGACTATGGGAGGGATTCTTATCCTAATCGGCATAACCGCAACTTCCGTAATTTATATGAAAGATTATCCTAAAATTATGCCCATACTGTTTGTGACGTTAGGCTTTGGGCTGATTGGGTTTTTGGATGATTATATAAAAGTAGTGCTGCACCGCTCTATGGGGCTGCGGGCATGGCAGAAGATGCTTGGGCAGATTCTTGTGACAGGGATATTTGCTTATTATATGGTAAACCATGCGGAAGTGTCTTTTGCCATGAAGATACCGTTTCTGCCAGGGAAATACGTGGACTGGGGGGTTTTGAATGTTCCGGTGCTGTTTGTTGTGGTGATTGCTACCGTAAACGGTGCAAATTTTACCGATGGATTGGATGGTCTGGCCAGCAGTGTGACGGTGATGATAGCCACCTTTTTTACGGCAGTTGCCATAGGGACGGCCAGCGGGATTGAACCGGTCACTTGTGCGGTGGTGGGCGCGTTATTAGGGTTTTTGCTCTTTAATGTTTATCCGGCCAGCGTGTTCATGGGGGATACGGGCTCTTTGGCATTGGGGGGATTTGTGGCGGCGACTGCTTATATGCTCCAAATGCCGTTGTTTATCCCGATTGTGGCTTTGGTATATACCGTAGAAGTTATCTCGGTTATGATACAGGTAGGATATTTCAAAATCAGCGGCGGGAAGCGGTTTTTCAAAATGGCTCCCATCCATCACCATTTTGAATTGTGCGGGTGGTCGGAGACAAGAGTAGTGGCAGTGTTTACTATCGTGACGGCAATGCTGTGTCTGGCAGCGTTGTGTTTGGGGATTTAAAAAGGAATGGTTTTGACTATGGAACTTCGGAATAAAAAGGTGTTGGTAATTGGAACGGGGATTAGCGGGATAGGAGCGGCGAAGCTCCTTTTCGGGATAGGCGCTGTTCCCGTTTTCTATGATGAAAATGAAAAAGTTGTGGCAACGGATGTAAAGGGGAAATTGCCGGAGGATAAAAGTGCGGAAGTGTTTATCGGCAGATTGCCCAAAGAAGTTGTGGAAGAGATTGTTTTGGCAGTGCCGAGCCCGGGTGTACCGGTAGATGTGGGGATTGTGGCAAGGCTGAAAGAAAAGGGCATCCCTGTTTGGGGAGAGCTGGAATTAGGATACCGGTATGCAAAGGGGAGGCTGGCCGCCATTACGGGGACGAATGGAAAGACGACAACGACCACGTTGGTAGGGCAGATGATGAATGAAGCCTGCCCGTCCGTTTATGTGGTGGGCAATATCGGGACACCATATACGGAAACGGCGCTGGAAGCCGGGGAAGAGACGGTTACGGTAGCAGAAGTAAGCAGTTTCCAGTTAGAAACTACGGAAGAATTTCGTCCTCATGTTTCTGCAATTTTAAATATTACACCGGATCATTTGAACCGGCACCATACGATGGAAAATTACGTGGAAGTAAAAGAACGGATAGCGGTCAGACAGACGAAGGAAGATGTATGTGTATTAAATTATGAAGATAAATATACGAGAAAGTTCGGCGACATTTGCCCTGCCCATACCGTATTTTTCTCATCCAGGCAAAAATTAAAGGAAGGTTTTTATCTGGACGGGGATGAAATCTGTATGGCAAAAAACGGCATAGAGGAAAGACTGCTGAATATCCATGAGATGCGTCTGGTAGGGATGTGCAATGTGGAGAATGTTATGGCGGCAATAGCCATTGCTTACCATATGGGTTTGCCTATGGGGAAAATTCTGGATACGGTAAAACAATTCCGGGCGGTGGAGCATCGGATTGAGTTTGTGGCTACGAAAAACGGGGTGGATTATTACAATGATTCCAAAGGAACGAACCCGGACGCAGCGATTCAGGGCATCCGCGCCATGAACAAGCCTACGGTTTTAATTGGAGGCGGTTATGACAAGGGAAGCGTATATGATGATTGGATAGAAGCTTTTGAAGGTAAGGTAAAATGCCTCGTACTAATCGGGCAGACGGCGGAGAAAATAGAAGCCTGCGCCAGAGAACACGGCATGGACAATATTGTGCGGGCGGACGGTTTCGATGAAGCATTGCGCATATGTACGCAGAAAGCGGAAAGCGGGGATGCGGTATTGCTGTCTCCGGCTTGTGCAAGCTGGGGGATGTTCCCAAATTATGAAGTGAGGGGCAATTTGTTTAAAAACTATGTCAATAGCCTTTAAATCAGGAAAGGGGCGGAAAAAGTGGCGGAAAGAAAAAGAAGAAGGCAGACGGAGAACTATTTTGATTATAGCCTTTTGTTTATTGTATTGTTTTTGCTGGGGTTTGGTCTGGTCATGATTTACTCTACCAGTTGCTATGAAGCGAATATGCAGGGGCATGAATCCACGTTTTATTTAAAAAAACAGGTAATGGCAACGATTATCGGGCTGGGGGCAATGATTGTGGTAGCCAATATCCCATATCATTTTTGGGAGCGTTTTTCCATGCTGGCATACATTGGCTCGGCGGTATTGATTTTGATGGTATTAATCCCCGGGCTGCAATATTCGGCCAACGGGGCGACCAGATGGATTAGGGTCGGCGGTTTGACGCTGCAGCCGGCGGAGGTGGCGAAGCTGGGTATGATTCTCTTTTTGGCAAGCCTTGTATGCCGGATGGGAAGAGGCATCCGGACAACAAAAGGTTTTGCCCTTGTTTTGGCAATCCCCCTTCCTATCTGTTTGATGATTTGGCGGATTACCAATAATATGAGTTCTGCCATTATTGTTTTTGGCATTGCAGCGTTGATGCTGTTTGTAGCAAGCCCTGAATATAAGAAATTTATTATTCTGGGGGCCGGAGGGCTGGCGGCGATAGCCGTTTTAGTATTTTTCATTTCCAAGACGGCTTCTTCCGGCAGCATGGGATTTAGAAGCGAGCGTATTCTGGCATGGATGAACCCGGAAGCCTATGCCAATGGCAAGGGCTTCCAGACATTGCAGGCCCTGTATGCTATCGGTTCCGGCGGAATCCTTGGCAAAGGGCTGGGGCAGAGTATGCAGAAGCTGGGGTTTTTGCCGGAAGCCCAGAATGATATGATTTTTTCCATTATATGTGAAGAACTGGGGCTTTTCGGTGCGATAGCGGTAATCCTTATGTTCCTCCTGCTCATATGGAGGTTCATGGTCATAGCGAACAATGCTTCCGATTTATTCGGCGCTTTGCTGGTAGTTGGTGTTATGGGGCATATTGCCATTCAAGTAATTTTAAATATTGCGGTTGTTACCAATACCATACCCAATACCGGGATTTCTCTTCCTTTTATCAGCTATGGCGGTTCGGCAGTTTTGTTTTTGCTTATAGAAATCGGGCTTGTTTTAAGCGTGGCGAAAGGAATCCGGTTAAAGGACATTTAAGGGATAGAAGGCGGGAGCGGGAGCCACAGGATAAGGCTTGATATCCGGTTTGGACAAGGTACATATGGAAGTGGGCCGCCATATATATAGAATAGGTCATAATTTAAAAAATGGTTTAGAAGGTGAATCATTGGATTCTATTCATATTTATGGTGGGAATTTCTTAAGAGGAGAAACGAAAGTACAAGGCTCGAAGAATGCGGTGCTGCCGATTCTTGCTGCATCTTTGCTGGTAAAAGGGACTTGTGTAATTAAAAACTGCCCCCGCATTGCGGACGTTTACCATATGCAGAATCTTTTGCAGGAATTGGGCTGTTTTGTAACATGGGCGGGCAATACCGTTACCGTGAATGCTCTGCATGTGAACGACAACAGGATGAGCGGGGAATCCGTAACGCGTATGCGTTCTTCCGTTATGCTTTTAGGGGCGATGTTGGGAAGGCTGGGGGAAGTGACGATGGCTTATCCCGGTGGCTGCGTGATTGGAAGCCGCCCGATTGATATCCATTTATCCGCTTTGCGGAATATGGGGGTAGAAATAGAAGAACAGGAAAGGCTTTTTACCGCAAAGGCAAAGCGGCTGCAGGGGATAGAGTTGAAACTGCCGTTTCCAAGTGTGGGTGCGACGGAAAATGTTGTTTTGGCGGCGGTGACTGCGGAGGGAACGACTGTTTTGGAGCATGCAGCAAAAGAACCGGAAATAGAAGCTCTTTGCGGATTTTTAAAAGCGGCCGGGGCAGAGATAGACGGGGTTGGCAGCAATAAATTGGTGATTCATGGGGTAAAGGAACTGCATGAAGCGAAGTATACGGTTCCTTCGGACCGGATAGTGGCAGGAACATATCTTACGGCGGCATTGGCAGCCGGGGGCAGTATATTTTTGGAGAACGCCCCTGCAGGGCAGTTGGGGGCTTTGCTGGCTGTGGCAGAGGAAATGGGCGGTTGTGTGACAGTCAATGAGGAAGGCGTCGGTATAGACGTGATGCATAGGCTCAAGGCATACCCCTATCTGAAAACGGAAGTGCATCCCGGCTTCCCTACGGATTTGCAGTCTCCGCTTATGGCAGCTTTGTCCGTAGCGCAGGGAAAGAGCGTAATTGAAGAGAATATATTTGAAAACCGTTTCCGTATCGTAGATGATTTACAGCGGATGGGGGCGGAAATTGAAGTAGTAAAAAATAAAGCTTATATAGACGGTGTGGAAACCCTAAAAGGGATGCATGTGGAAGCGGAGGAATTAAGGGGAGGCGCCGCTTTGGTAGTGGCGGGGCTGGCAGCAGAAGGCAGAAGCATAGTGAGGAACAGGCATTTTATTGAAAGAGGATATGAAAATATCTGTAAGGATTTGCGCAATTTAGGAGCGGATATCAATATCGGGTAAGGTGATATGGACGGCAATGGGAAAGAAACAAAGCAGGATAATGGGCTGGAAATAGAACAAAAGAATAGGCAGGAGAAAAAAACGATTCCCGGAAAGCCCGAAGAGATAATTCCTTCAGGGAAACAGGAGGGAAAGCCGGCTTTGGCAGATGCCGGGTCTTCGGGCGAAAAGAAAGAAGGAAGGAAGAAGCCTGGAAAAGGGGGTGGGAACGATTCCAAAAAGAAAAAAAGCCCCCGGAAAAAATCCGGAACGGTAGAAGCTTCCGACAAAAAAAGCGCATTTAAACCAAGAGTGGTGTCCGGCGGAAAGGAAACTTCCAAACCGGAGAAAATTTCTGCCGGGGAAAATTCTTCCGGTGGAGGGCAGCGCGCCGATTCGGGAAGGCCTTTTGACGAAGGGAAACGAGCCGGAACGGGAAAAGCTTTTGGTGAGGAGAAGGGCGCCGGAACGGAAAAATCTGCCGGTGAGGGGAAGAGCGCCGGTTCGGGAAAATTTTCCGGCGAAGGGAAACGCGCCGGTACAGAAAAATCTGCCGGTGAGAGGAAACGCGCCGGTACAAAAAAATCTTCCGGGAAAGAGAAGCGTTCCGGTGTTCAAAAGTCTTCCGGCAGTGAGAAACGTCCTGATATAAAAAAGGCTTCTGACGAAGAGCAGATTTTGGGTGCGGAAAAGAATCTTGATGAAGGGGAAGGCTCAAATACCAAAAAGCCTTCCGGCGAAGAAAACCGTTCCGGCGGAAAGAAGGATTCCTCCGGAGGAGGGCCGAATCAAAAGGACAATGCCGAGGCAAAAGGAGCTGCCGGAACAGGAAAGGAGAAAAAGGGGAAGAAAGGAGCCAAACCGGAGGCAAAAACAGGGGAAGGGAAAAAAGGGAAAAGAAAGAAGACAGCAGGGAAAAAACGGCCGGAAACGGAGGACGGGTCTGGCAAAAAGAAGATAGAAAAAGGGGAAAAAGGAAAAACTACCAAAAGAAAAAAAGCGGCGAAGACTTCCGACAGTGAGAAAGATGTGGATTCGCCGGACAAGGATAAGATAAATCCTTCCGGCAGGCCGAAAGTTGCCGGCAAACCGGGAAAACCTAATTTAAGGCTCGTAAAAAACGGCGATTTACCGGTAAAAGAAGAAACCGCTGAAAAAAAGAAAAAAGGGAGAAAAATAGGCCAGAAGCCGAAAGAGGAGAAAAAAAAGGAAAAGGATGCTTATCAGGACAAGCTTGATTTGAGGGAATGGTTTGTCCAGAATAAAAGCCTGGTCATTATCGGCTTTACGGTTTTTGCATTTTTTTCAATCCTTTTTGCCGTTTACCGTTATATTACTACCGCTTATGAAGTAACCACAGTGTATGTGGACGGCAATGTCCATTATACCAATGAGGAAGTAATGGATATGGTAATGGGAGGAAGATATGGAAACAATTCCTTATATCTCGCCTTAAAGTATAGGAACAAAGGGATTGAGGGGGTACCCTTCGTGGAGAAAATGGATGTCCATATCCTTTCCCCTAATACGATACGTATCAGCGTGTATGAAAAGGCGTTAGCAGGATATGTGGAATATCTTGGCAGATATATGTATTTTGACAGGGATGGGATTGTGGTGGAAAGTTCGGAGGACAGGACATCGGGAATCCCCCAGGTAACAGGGCTCAAATTCAATTATGTAGTGCTGAACGAACTCCTTCCGGTGGAGAATGACGAGATTTTCAAAAGGATTTTGGACATCACCCAGCTTTTAAATAAATATGAGCTTATGGCGGACAAGATATTCTTTGATTCTTCCTATGATTTGACTTTATTTTTCGGTGAAGTCCGGGTTATGTTAGGCTCCAATTCCGACATTGACCAGAAGATTATTCGGTTGAAAAATATCCTGCCGGAGCTGGAAGGGAAAAAGGGAACCTTGCAGATGGAAAACTATACGGAGGATACAAAAAACATTACGTTCCAACAAGAATAGAATTTGGATAAAAATAATACGGTAAAAAAAGACTAGGAAAAAAGAGAAAAATAGGTTGCTAATTTACAAAAATAATTATATGATAACATGTAGGAGTTTAAAAGGAATTTAGTTTTGGAGTTTAAACGGTATAAGAAGGAGGAAACACCTTGCTTGAGATTAAGACAAACGATGCTGAGGCTGCAGCGAAGATAATAGTAGTAGGAGTCGGCGGTGCAGGCAATAATGCTGTGAATAGAATGGTTGAGGAAAGTATTGACGGAGTAGAATTTATTGGGATAAATACGGACAAGCAGGCTTTACAGCTCTGCAAAGCCCCAAAACTTCTTCAAATCGGGGAGAAGCTGACCAAAGGGCTAGGGGCCGGAGCGAAGCCGGAAATCGGAGAAAAGGCTGCTGAAGAAAGCAGCGAAGAGATAACGGCAGCGTTGAAAGGCTCGGATATGGTTTTTGTTACTTGCGGCATGGGGGGCGGAACCGGAACCGGCGCAGCGCCTGTTGTGGCAAAGATAGCAAAAGACATGGGCATCCTTACGGTAGGTGTAGTAACCAAACCTTTCCGGTTTGAAGCGAAAGCACGTATGATAAATGCCTTAAACGGTATTGAAAGAATAAAAGGCAATGTGGATACGCTCATCGTTATCCCCAATGATAAGCTGTTAGAGATTGTGGACAGGCGTACAACTATGCCGGATGCTCTGAAAAAAGCGGATGAAGTGTTGCAGCAGGCAGTGCAGGGGATTACCGATTTGATTAATGTACCTGCAGTTATTAATCTGGACTTTGCCGATGTACAGACGGTTATGAAAGACAAAGGCATTGCCCATATCGGCATCGGTTACGGAAAAGGCGACGATAAGGCAAGCGAGGCGGTTAAGATGGCAGTGGAGAGCCCGCTTCTTGAGACGACGATATCCGGTGCAACTCATGTGATTATCAATGTATCCGGCGATATCACCCTTTCGGATGCGGCAGATGCGGCAGATTACGTCCAGAACCTTGCCGGCGATGAGGTAAATATCATTTTTGGTGCAATGTATGATGAAAATAAGGCGGATACCTGTACGATTACCGTTATTGCAACAGGGTTGGAAGATGCCGCTATGAAAGCTTCCCAGCCTTTCTCTACATATAAACCGGGCTATGTTTCTCCGGCTTCCCTGCAAGGGAAAACTTCGAGAGGCGCCGGGATGGCAGCACCGGGAGGAGTGTCTTCTTCTTTAGGCATGTTGCCGAGTAATATGGGAACGGCTCCCCTGAAAAATATTCCGGGTATCAATAAACCCGGCGATATCAGAAGCACTGTGGAAGAAAAGACGCTCAAGATACCTGATTTCCTGCAAAGGAAATAACGGGGCGGCTAAAATATATTTTCTTATGGAGAAACAGGCAAAAACCTTTGTTTGAATAGAGGTTTTTGCCTGTTTTTTGCCTTATAGGATTCGGGTGTCAAAAGGTCTTCCCGGCACTGCAGGGAAGGCCTTTTGATACCCAACTCTACCGTTGGTAGGTGTTCATGATTATGTGGGGTGGCTATAATTTATCGCAAACGGGAGGGATGAATCATGAATCAAATCAGGATTGGCGCTTTTATTGCCGAATGCCGGAAGGCAAAAGGCTGGACGCAGAACCAGCTGGCCGAAAAATTAGGGATAACGGATAAAGCTATTTCAAAATGGGAAACGGGACGGTCTATGCCGGATTTGTCTTTGTTCGTTCCATTATGTACTTTATTGGGCATTACTTTAAACGAATTGTTTGCGGGCGATTGTATTGCTGAAGAAAACTGGAAAGAAAAAGCAGATGAGGTACTTATGGAAGTGATTACCCATTGGTTAGGAAACGATAAATGGGAATCAAAGAAATGTGATGGGGCATCCCCAAATGTCTTGGAAGTGGAAAATGTTTCCAAACGGTATGAAAATGTTCCGGCAAGGGGTGAAACAAAAAATAATTCTGTTTTAGCTGTGAATAATGTAAGTTTTCAAGTGCCGTCTGGCAGTTTTGTTGGAATTATGGGGGCTTCCGGCTCCGGGAAAACCACATTGCTCCATCTGATAGCCACGATAGATAAGCCGACGGATGGAATGATACGGATTAGCGGGCAAAATATAGTGGATATACTGGAGGAAGATACGGCGGAATTTCGCCGCAGGCATTTAGGCTTTGTCTTCCAGGAATATAACCTTCTTGAAAATTTAACCATCTATGAAAACATTGCACTTGCTTTGACAATGAAAGAGGTGCCAAAAGAAAACATTCGCCCAATGATTCAGAGTTTGGCAGCAAAGCTGGATATATCTTCCATATTAGATAAATTCCCGTATGAAGTATCGGGAGGGCAGCGGCAGCGTTGTGCCTGCGCACGTGCGATTGTGGTAAAACCGGACATTATACTTGCGGATGAGCCTACCGGGGCATTGGATTCCCACTCTGCCAAACAGCTTTTAGATACCTTTACTATGCTTTGCAGAGAGTATAGCGCAACCATTTTGATGGTCACGCATGATGCTATGGCAGCCAGCTATTGCGACAGAATCATGTTTATGAAAGACGGGGCAATAAAAGCCGCCTTAAACCGGGAACAGGAAAACAAACAGGCTTTTTTTGCAAATATTTTGAAGAAAATAGAGTGGGTGGAAGGAGGAAGCCATGATATACCTGAAGCTGTCAATCCGTAATGCCAAACGGTCTTTTATAAATTATCTTTTATATGTGGTTGCCATGACCGTGCTTCTGGCAATCATTGAGGTATCTAACTGCATCGCTATTATTGGGGGATTAGCTGGTTTTCAAGTGGTTTCCATGCCCTTGCTAATTACAGCAATCCAAATCATTTTACTGGGATATACAGGTACTTTCATGCTAAAGCAGCGGGCAAAGGAATTTGCAAACTATTTATTATTAGGTATGGGAAAAAAGAGGTTAACCCGGTTGTTTTTATGTGAAATCTTATGGATTGGTTTTTGCTGCTATTTGGCGGGAACAACCATAGGCTTTGCCATATTTGGATTTGGGTATTTCCGTGAGCTTTACCATGAAAGGGAACTTTGGGGATTCCTTTATGGCAAAAGTATGCTTTACACATGGATTTGCTTTTGCTTTATTGAAATAGTGTGTTCTTTTCGGTTGAAGCAACGTTTCGACAAGCTGCAAATAAGGGAGCTAATGTATGAAAAAAACTACAGCCAAAGAGAAAAAAACATAGGAAACTATAAAAAATGGGGATTCCTCTTTCTTTTCTGCTTTGTGTGCTTTATCGGCTGCGTATGTGGAATTACCTTTTTGCCGGGCACTTATCTTGTTTATCCTGTATCAGTTGCAGTAATCCCTCTGTGTATATCCATATTTGCCTTTTACAGATGGGCATTTGGCTGCCTATATGCGCAAAGGAGAATGAAATCCCTTCAGATATACCAAAAG
>Ga0137307_102629_pt1 | contig 11981 bp, 14 predicted proteins | sample NAcewD2O_March_2_FD_97180 | JGI IMG/M metagenome (GOLD analysis project Ga0137307, IMG submission 97180) | Mouse cecal microbial communities from Vienna, Austria - N-Acetylglucosamine amended D2O_March | ecosystem: Host-associated > Mammals > Digestive system > Large intestine > Cecum | place...
TCCGAATTCCGCTTTCCTAATTCAGAATTAACTAAAGTTTCCTACAGCTTGATTTTCGTCGCATTAAATGTTATACTGTTTACATGCCTAAGGACGCACTTACAATTTACCGCGCTGCGGAAGAACTCGACAAGCTCGTCGGCGGTCGTATAGACAAAGTGACGATGCCCAATGCCGACACAATGATCTTACTGTTCCATACATCGAACGGCAATCACAGGCTTCTTTTGTCTTGCAATCCGTCGTTGCCGCGCGTGCATATAACTTCCATGTCATACAAAAGTCCCGAAACCGCAACGGGTACGCTTATGTATTTCAGAAAGCGTTTGAGCGGTGCCGTTCTTACCGAAATAGAAAAATACAAAAGCGAGCGCATGATCCGATTTAAATTTTCGGCGCTTAACGAACTTAGAGAACGCGTTTCATACAGCTTGAACGCCGAGCTTACCGGCAAGTGCGCAAACATAGTTTTTGTAGAAAGCAACGGCGTAATAGGCAACTGTCTGCGCCGAATTTCCGCAGAAGCCGAGGGCAAGCGCGCCGTTTTACAAGGGCTTACGTACTCGCTCCCCAACCCTACGGGGCGCGTCGATGTATTTAACGCCGAAGAGCTTAAAGCCCGTATACTGCAAATGACGGGCATATCCGCGCGCGCGGCGACAAACAAATGCGTCGGAGGGCTTGCTTTATCTACTGTAGACGAGATATTCCATCGGCTCGGGATACCCGACGATACCGAGCCGTCGGGAGACGTTATAGACAAGTTTATATCCGCAGCACAGCAGCTTTACAACGCCGAGTTATCCCCTGTCGTTACGTTTGAAGACGGCATAACGTCAAAGCCTATGGATTACTTTATACAGCCGTACGAAACATGCGGCGGCAATGCCGTTCGCTACCCCACGATGAACGAAGCGATGGACGCGTACTATTCGGCGCTTTTCTCGGCTGCCGATCTTGCGGCATATATCAAACCTCTGCGTGCCGCCGTCAAGTCGGCGGAAACAAAAAACAAAAAGCGGCTTGCCGACGCATACGCAAAAAAATCCGACGGCGACACAGCCGAAACGGACAAGATCTTAGGCGATCTTATAATCGCAAATATTTATAAAATAAAACGCGGCGACACAGCCGTGACGGTCGATAACTTTTACGAAGAGAACGGCGGCACGGTTACAATAACGCTCGACGTAACGAAGAACGCACAACAAAACGCCGCGGCGCATTACAAAGCTTACACAAAAAAGAAAAAAGCCGTGCTATACGCAAACGACGCCATAGAAAAAGCTACTGCCGCGCTCGACGTGCTTTCGGGTATTTCATCCGAACTCGACACTTGTACGACCAAGCCGGAACTCGACGAAGTGCGTGCCGAACTTGTTGCGCTCGGGCTTATACGACCCGAAAATAAGCGCAAAAAAGATAAGCCTGTCCCGTCGGAGCCGTATTCTTTCGACATCTACGGCGCACAACTGCTTGTCGGAAAAAACCACGCACAAAACGACAGGATAACGCGGTCCGCCGCACGCACCGACATATGGCTGCATGTAAAAGACGCGCACGGATCTCACGCCGTGTTAAAAACGCATTCACCCACCGACGAACAGATAACTCGCGCTGCCGAGATAGCGGCATACTATTCGCAATCGCGCACGTCGGAAAACGTTGCCGTAGACTATACGCTTATAAAATACGTCTATCCGCACGGCGGCGGCAAAGTCGATTACAAAGAATATAAAACAGTTTACGTCATGCCCAAACAGCAATGACATAGGGCAAATCACGACGTGTAAAGTTTATACAACGCAACAGATGTAGCGATAGAAAGATTTAAACTGTCGACTTTTGGCGATTGCTCTATTTTTACCGCGCCGTAACTCGAAAAATCTTGCGGCAATCCTTTTGCTTCGTTGCCGAAAACAAGCGAATATTTTTTGTTTTTATCAAACGCTATTTCCTTAAACGGACTGCCGCCCAGCATGAACGGAACTATGCGGTGCGAACCGAATTTTCGTACGTACGCGTCAAACGTATCGAAATACTCGAAGTTTATGCCGAATATAGCGCCCATGCTCGCCCGTACCGTTTTGGGATCGAAAATATCCGCCGCTTGACGGATAACAACGAGATCGGCGCAGTCGAACGCCGCAACGGTGCGCGCTATAGTGCCGAGGTTGCCGCTGTCCGACGGGTTTACAAGCACTATATGATTGCGCTCTGCTCTCACATGACTGTCAAACTTATCGAACTCCGCAATAACAAAACAGTTCTCTTTGGGGCTTAAAATATTGAACGCTTTTTCACTCTCTATAACGGGCAAACGCAATTCCGCCGCCCTATCCGTTACTGCGGTAATATTGCTCTTAGGCGAAATATACACGCATCGCACACATTCGGGACGCGTGTTAAGAAGTTCCATCGTCAGCGTTGCGCCGAGCGCATAAGAAAAGCCGTCGGTCTTTTTATATTTCTTTACCATATTCGAACTCCGTAATATCCGCAAATTAAAAACCGCGCAAGATCGTTACGCGGTCGTAAATTTAAGCTACTATCGTCCAGATAAGACCGAACACGGCGAGCGCGAACAGCACGCCCATTATACATGCGTTTATTATAGCGGACTTATACGCAGGATCGCGATGATTGATTTTTTTCGAAAACAGGACCATACAGCAACGCGCAACGGACATTCCGGCGCCGAGCGCATAAGTGATGAATCCGGCGAGTAACACGCCGTCCACAGTACACAGACCGACTATGAGCAGAATAAACCCTGCAAGCATTAAAAGATCGCAGACCTGTCTTACTCCGAACGGAGTGAAATATCTTACAAAAGCGTTGCGTTTTTTCTTAACAGCCATGATTTTTCCTTTATTTTTTAGTATCCGACATTAAAGCCGATATTATTTATCTAAGCAATCCGATTATTGTGGAGAGCAATCCAAACACGACAAACGCGACGAAAATTATCCACAGCACAAACCATGCGGTTCCCTTGTTGCGCGCCACTCTGTACGAAAGAATGACGGGAACGAACATGCCGAGCGCAAAACACAAGCTCCTCACCCAACTGCAAACGGCATTCACCCATGCCCAATCAAAGAAGTTAAGAACTCCCTGAACAGCCATTGCGATACCTATGATTATAACAACCCAGAACGCAAACTTATTGAGCGTTATTCCGTTGTCCGACGACGTGCGCGTTGTGCGCGTCGTACGCGTTGTTTTCTTTGCCATGATAAAAGTTTCCTTTTTCTTGTATTATTTAAGTCCCTTGGAACCGGGCTTTACAGCCGCCGTACCTGCCTTGCACATAGGGCATTCTTCCGGCGAATATGTTTTTACGTCTATTTGTAACAAGCTCTCGTTGGGAACGCCGAAGTCGACTTTTCCGTTACTTCTGTCTACCACTTCCGCGACAGCTACTACTTCGCTGCCCAAACTCTTTACAAGCTCGATTACCTCTTTAACGGATCCGCCCGTAGTAACTACGTTTTCGGCGATGATCACTCTGCTGCCGGGTTTAAGCTCGAATCCGCGACGCAACGCAAAGTTTCCGTCCTTTTCGCGCTCGGCGAACATATTGGGAAGCCCTAACTGCTTGGCAAGCTCGTAACCGAATATTATAGCTCCTGCAGCAGGCGAAACAACGGCGTCGGCTTTGTACTTTTTGACTTTATCCGCAGCCATCGCGCACAGCTTTTCGGAAATATCGCCGTACTCGAAGAGTTTAGCGCACTGCATGTACGTATCGGAATGTAACCCCGACGTCAAAATAAAATGTCCGTGAAGGACTGCGCCCGACTGCTCAAACAGTTGCATTACGTTATCAGTCAACTCTTAGACCTCCGATAAGCGATTGTACATTGGTTATATTATCACTTTCACAAAGATTTGTCAACTCATTTACTACCGTTATCGCCGCATACGGATCGAAAATATTAGCCGTGCCGACTTGGACTGCCGTTGCGCCGCAAAGCATAAATTCGCCGACATCCTCGCCAGTCATAATGCCGCCCATACCTATGATCGGTATTTTCACCGCGCGGTAGCATTGATATACCATGCGCAAAGCGATAGGTTTTACAGCGGGACCGCTCAATCCGCCCGTCACGGCATGAAGAACGGGCTTGCGCGTTTTAAAATCGACCGCCATGGCATTGACGGTGTTTATAAGACTGACGGCGTCCGCTCCGGCATTCTCTGCCGCAAGCGCGTTTTTGGTTATATCCGAAACGTTAGGCGTCAGCTTGACTATAAGCGGTTTCTTGCACACCTTTCTGACGGCACGAACAATGTGATCGACGCCCTCAGGCTCTACGCCGAACGCCATACCGCCTTTCTTGACGTTCGGACACGATATGTTCAGTTCTATCATGTCAACGTCGCTTTCGCTCAAAATCTCTACGATGCGCACATAGTCGGCTTCGCTGCTTCCGGCTGCGTTTGCAATAACTACCGCGCCCGTCTGCCTCATGAACGGAAGTTCGTTCTGAATAAACGCTTCCACCCCGGGGTTTTGCAAGCCCACACTGTTGAGCATGCCCGAAGGCGTTTCCGCTATACGGACGGGTTCATTGCCCTGTCGCGGTTCTAACGTAAGTCCTTTACTGCTTATTCCGCCGAGCTTACCCACATCGTAAAAATTATTGTATTCTCTGCCGAATCCGAAAGTACCCGACGCGGCTATTATAGGATTTTTGAATTGTATCCCTGCTATAGTTGTAGTTAAGTTCATTATATCTCCGTTTCGGTTACTTAAAAAACGATTTCTTCTATCGGGAACACAGGTCCGTCGGCACAAGCGCGCATCAACTTCTCTTTGCCGTCTTGCATGATACGCACCGAACAGACAAGACACGCGCCCACGCCGCAGCCCATGCGCTGTTCCATGCTTGCAAAGCCTATTACGCCCAACTTCTTGCAATATTCTCTTGCGGTCTTCATCATCGCAGGCGCGCCGCATACATACAGCACTTCGGGTGCAAGCTCTGTCAAAAGATCTGTCGGATAACCGTGATAACCGCAGCTCCCGTCATCCGTGCAGTAACAAACTCTTTTACACACTTTATCGAAATCGTCGCCGTAAGCATCCTTTACATGTTTATCGGGAAAACCCAAAAGCGCGGTAACGTTAAGCGACGGGTTATCCTCCGCTATCTTTATAAGCGGCGCGCACCCCGTACCGCCGCCCAACAACGCAATGTTAGTCTTATCGGGCAGTATGGGAAATCCGTTACCGAGCGGCAACAGCGCGTCGAACACCGCGCCTTTCGGCAACGACGTAAACGCGTCCGTACCTTCGCCTACGTTCGCAATGATAAACGTGATCGTTTTTTCGGTATTGCGGTAAACACAAACGGGACGGCGCAACTCTTTGTTGGGAACTTTTATGTGCGCAAACTGACCGGCGTGAATCTTGGGCAACACCGTTTCGCTTTCGCATTCCACACGAAAAATATTTTTTCCGTGACGGGTTATATCTTTTATTATAAGGTAGTATTTATCGGCTTTCATTTGTATATCCTTATTACTTAAACAATTACAGACCGAGGGCTGCTCTCAAGTCGTCCGCCATTGCCACGGCAGCCTCGCGCGCGGCTGCATAATACGTCATACCCTTATATTTATCGGTTTTATATGCAGCTATGATTCCGCGCGAATTATTGACTATAGCACCGCCGCCGTTACCGTCGAACGACGCCGCGGCGTCCTTGCCCTTACCGCCTTGCGCGCCGTAACCGGGCACAAGGAAAAATACCGATTTGAATTTCGCTCTGAGCGCCGCCGCCTCTGTGGGATTCGTAGCCCCGACTACCGCGCCGATCGCGCTGTAACCGCTTTCTCCGACCATAGAGCTGCCCCACTGCTCTATCAATCCGCCGATATGCATGTACAGCGGTTCACCCGTCGCGAGCGTCATATTCTGAATATCCGCCGCCGACGGATTGGACATTCGCGCAAGAACGAATATACCCTTATTGTTTTTTGCGCAAGCGTCGGCAAACGGCTTTATACCGTCGTATCCCGGATAAGGATTGACGGTTATATAATCGTAGTTATCCCCGTCGAGAAAAGCCGCTGCGTACGCTTCGGCTGTAGTGCCTATATCGTTGCGCTTAACGTCTGCCATTACGATAAGTCCGTTTTTCTTTGCATATGCCGCCGTTTGCTCCATTGCCGCAACGCCGTGATATCCGTACATTTCGTAAAACGCCGACTGTATCTTGACTGCCGGAACAATATCTTTTATCGAGTCAATTATGCGACGGTTGTATTCCTCAAGCGCTTGAGCCGCGCTCGCGCTGTCCGTTGCCGTCTTTTTAAGCGCGTCGGGCAAGTAGTCGAGTCGCGGATCTAAGCCGACGACAGTCGGGTTTTTAAGCGATTTTATGCGTTCTTCGAGTATATCCGTTATATTTTTCATAAGCTTTTGCGTTCTCCTTTAACGTAAACGTCGATAATTCTTCCGCTGAGCCGCCAACCGTCGAACAGCGAATTTTTGCTTTTCGACTTAAAAGTCAGCGCGTCCACCGTATATTCGGCATCGGGATCGATAACGACTATATCGGCGCGCATACCGACTTGTATCCTACCGCGATCGTTAAGTCCCAATATTTCGGCTGGCGCGGCGCTCATCATTCGGCAAAGATCGGTCGGTTTGATCGTTTCGGTAAGCACCAAGCGCGTATACGCAACCGCAAACGCGGTTTCAAGCCCCACCGTCCCGAACGGCGCGTAATCGAATTCAACGTTCTTTTCGTCGAAAGCGTGCGGCGCGTGGTCGGTCGCTATAACGTCGATAGTGCCGTCCGCTATACCCTCGATGATCGCGTCGACGTCGTCGGAACTTCTGAGCGGCGGATTGATCTTGGCATTTGTATTGTACGACAGTATCTCATCGTCCGTTGCCGCGAAGTAATGCGGACAGGTCTCGCAAGTTACAAGCACGCCGCGTTTTTTAGCTTGTCTGATAATATCGACGGACTGCGCCGTGGAGACATGGCAAACATGGAGCTTCGCGCCGGCATCCTCGGCAAGCAAAACGTCGCGCGCGATCCCGGCGCTTTCTGCGGACTTAGGTATACCGCGCAAACCGCTTGCCGTGGCGTTTTCGCCGTCATTCACTACGCCGGAACCCGATATGCTTTTATCCTCGCTGTGCGAAAGCACCGTAAGGTTGAACGTCTTTGCGTACTTCAGCGCATTGAGCATCACGCCGCCGCTGTTTACGGGCAAGCCGTCGTCGGAAAGCGCTATCGCGCCGCTTTTTTTCATCAGTCCGTACTCGCATAGCTCTGCGCCCTTTTGACCGCGCGTCAAACAACCTATAGGGTAAACGTCGGCATTGCCGCACTCCTCGGAACGCCGACGAACATATTGCATCATTGCCGGATTATCGAGCGGCGGCGTTGTATTCGGCATACAGCAGACTGTAGTGAATCCGCCGGCTACGGCTGCTCTCGAGCCTGTTTTTATATCTTCCTTGTGCGTTTGTCCGGGATCGCGAAGATGACAGTGCATATCGATAAAGCCCGGAAAAACGAGTTTACCTTCGCAATCGATCACTTCCGCGCCGAAACACTCTATATTCGGCGTGACATGCGTAATTTTACCGCCGTCTATAAGCACATCCGTTTCCTGCATGCCGTCGCTGTTGACGACCGTCGCGTGTCTTAATAAAATCATTATCTATCTCTCCGTTTGACTAATTGGCATTACCGACAAGCAACTGAAGCATAGCCATGCGCACCGCTACGCCGTTATGCACCTGCTCGAGTATAACGCTGTCGTTTCCGTCCGCAACGCATCCGTCGATCTCCGCGCCGCGATTTATGGGCCCCGGGTGCATAACTATATGATCGTCGGAACAAAGCTTGAGCCGCTTTTCCGTTACGCCGTAATATTCGTTATACTCTTCTTTGGAAGAAAAATAAGCTTGTCCCATACGCTCCAACTGCATTCTGAGCGCTATTACCATATCGGCTCCAACGATAGCACGGTCCAAATCGGACTCTACGTCGCAATCGAATCTGTCGATACCTTCGGGCATAAGCGTGTACGGCGCACAAACCGTGACCGAAGCGCCGAGCATACTGAACAGCAACGCGTCGCTTCGCGCTACGCGCGAATGTTTGACGTCGCCTACTATGACGGCTTTCTTGCCGACAAGACTGCCGAAATGCCGCTGTGCCGTAAGCGCGTCGAGCAGCGCTTGCGACGGATGTTCGTTCATTCCGTCACCGGCGTTTATTACGGACGCCTTTACCGTATCGGCAAGCAACTGAGGACTGCCGGCGACGGAGTGTCTGATAATAATAACGTCGGTATTCAACGCATCCAATGTTTTGCCCGTATCGACAAGCGTTTCACCTTTTTGCACGGACGACGTAGCGACCGAAATACTCATAGTCGACGCGCCCAAATTTTTGGCGGCAAGCTCAAACGAATTACGCGTGCGAGTAGAATTTTCGTAAAACAGCGTAGCGACGGTTTTACCGCGCAACGAATTGCTTTTTTCGCCGCGGTCTATCATTTCGCGCATTACGTCGGCTGTGGATAACAGCTCGTTCACTTCCGAGCGCGAAAGGTCTTTTATTCCGAGTATGTCCTTGCGTTTCATGTGATCTCCTTGTCTTTACGTATAATGTCGGAGCTTATCGAACAGCTCGGAGCGAATTCAAAACGCCCGTGAAATCGGACGGCTCGTCCGCCGTGAACTGTACGCGCTCGCCGCTTCGCGGATGATCGAATGCCAAAAATCTCGAGTGCAACAGCTGACCGTTCACCCCCGAATATTTACCGCCGTAAAGCACGTCGCACGTGATCGGATGATGCAAATACGCGGAATGAACGCGTATCTGATGCGTTCTGCCCGTCAACAACTCGAACTCGACGTAACAATTGCTTTTGTACCGTTCGATCACTCTGTACTTCGTAACGGCACGTCTTCCGTCAAACACGACAGCCATTTTGAGTCTGTTCTTTTTATCCCTGCCTATCGGCGCGTCGATAACGCCGCAATCGTCTTTGAGATTACCGTCGAGTATCGCGCGATAAAACTTTTGAACGGTATGCGCGGCAAACTGTGCGCCGAGCGAAGCATGCGCGCTGTCCGTTTTTGCCACAACAATAAGCCCCGTGGTATCTTTATCGAGGCGATGGACTATTCCCGCGCGCGCCGCGCCGTACATATAGGACAGCGTGCCGAATCTGTACATGAGCGCATTGACGAGCGTACCGCTTTTATTGCCGGCGCCCGGATGCACTACCAAATTGCGTTGTTTATTTATTACGGCTATATCGTCGTCTTCGTAAACGACGTCGAGCGGAATATTTTCCGCAGTTATTTCGTAATTATCGGTTTCGTCCTCGAACGATACTTCATCGCCCGTCTTTACCGTCTGCCCGGCCTTAAAAGCCGTTACGCCGCCGATAGTTACCCTACCGCCGTCGATCAGGTTCTTAATATGCGAACGCGACAGCTCTGTTTCGTCTGTGAGAAAAACATCGAGCCTTACGCCTCCCTCGGTGCAGTACACGGTCGTCATTAAGCGTCGCCGCCTCCGTCGTTATCTTGCGCGATCGAGCCGTCGTCTTGTTCGGTAACCGATCGGACACCGTTGTCGCCGTCAAGCGTTTCCGACTGTTCGGAAGTATTTTCACAGCCGTCGGAACTATCCTCAACGTCAGGCGTCTTGTCTTGCGCCTGTGCGCTTTGCTCCTCCGCTCCGTCCGTTTCGGCAACGCCCGTATCGCCGTCCGCACTTTCCAAAGCGATAACGGCTTTCTTTTTATCGTTGTCGCGGTACATGAACAGAAAATATATTATTATCATTATGACGCCGGCAACAAGCGCGGCGTCGGCTATATTGAACACATACCAGGTCTGTCTGCCCCATATAGTCAGTCCGAAATACACAAACTCAATAAAGTCGCGTACATATCCTAAAAACATACGGTCGATACAGTTGCCCATTGCTCCGGCAACAAACAACGCTATAGATACGCGAAACCACTTGCTTTTACCCTTGTTCTTGATCAGAACAAGCACAAACGCCACTGACGCCGCGACTGCGAAAACGCTGAAAAATATACGCGCACCCATCGGAGTCAACCATTTGGCAATCGTATCAGAGCCGAACGCGGCGTTAAAATTGGATAGCCTGTGGATATTCAAAACTTTGGGGATAACGGTGACCGTTTCGCCCGAGTCGAGCAAGCCGAAAACAAGCGCCTTGGTTATCAAGTCGAAAGCAAATACTCCGACCATAACTATCCACTCCATTTTGGCGACTTTAAGATAGTTCCACACGCGCTTGGATATGCGTTTTATAAAAGCACCTATCTGCTTGACTTTGTTTGTAAAAGCATTATCTTGCACTTTGAAATTTTATTTCTCCGAGTCGGGTTTTAGAACGTCTATTGTTTCGGGCGTTATCAAGAACAGATTGCGCCTTACGGTTATTACCGTATCGCCGAGCGCATAAGCCGCGCCTGACGTAAAGTCCATTAACCGCTGAGCGTCCGGCGAATCCGCGATCGGATCGAGATCGACAAGCGCCGGTTCGCGACGGCGTAGATATGCTATAAGATGTTCGACATCCGCAGTCGTTCGGGGCTGATATATTACAAAGTTCTGATTCAACTGCGGCGAGATATATTGTTTGGTAGTGGGCAGAGGTATGGGCTTGGGCACAGGCTGCGACGCGGGAGTTTCGCTCTCATACTGCGCAAACTGCGGCGGATTACCCAGATTGTATTCGGTGCGCTGTGCAGCAAGCGTAGGCGGCGGAGTGTATCCGTTGACGGGGTAAGTCGGCTGCACGGTGTTTACGGGCGCAACCGGTTGCGGCGGAACGTACGACTGACCGCCGTATATCGGCGCGCCCGAAGACGGCGCGGATGCGGTAAAACGCCGAGGCCCCGTATAGTTCCCGTTAGCGTCGTGGGTGTCCTCGTAATATTCTATTTCTCCGCCGTTATAGTTGGCGGCGTTTCGCAAGAACGTATCAAAGAAATCGCCGTTCGCCATATTTGATTGCTCTCCTTTACTTGTAACGCTTATATCTTCCGTTTTATACATTGTATTGCCTTGCACCGAATATCGCAGACCCTATCCTGACCATATTGGAGCCGTGCTCGATCGCTCTTTCATAGTCGCCGCTCATGCCTACGGACAACGTGTCGAACGGACCCGACTCATAACGGGCAAACAAATTTTCTATGTCCGCGTAAAGGTCATCGCTCGCGCCTATCGGCATTACCGACATCAGTCCGCGCAAACGCACGTTGCTACACTCCGAAGTTGCGCCTATAAGCTCATCCGCACAAACGATATCGACGCCCGTTTTGGTCCGCTCGCCGCCCACATTAACTTCGATAAGAATATCCTGAACGGCATTTCTTTTTTTAGCAAGTCGGTCTATCTCATTCATAAGCTTAACGCTGTTTACGGACTGAATAAGCGCGACTTCGCCTACAAGGTACTTTGCTTTATTGGTCTGTAAAGTGCCTATAAAATGCCGTTTTGCGCCTTTTACGCCGTCCTTTTTTTGAATAAACTCCTGAACGCGGTTTTCTCCCACGTCGTTTATGCCAAAATCGATCGCGGCGTTTATGATATCGCACGGCACGGTTTTAGTGGCGGCGACGAGCGTTACTTTACGCCCCGATCGCGCTTGGGCTTTTGCTATGCGCCCGAGCACGGTATCGATATTACGTTTAAGCAAGTCGTTCGTCATGCGCAATACCACTAATGAGTTTTCTATTAAGTGCGCAACGGCGTTACGTAATGCGGAAAAATAACGACCGAACCGACATACGAACTTAATCTAAAAACCCTTTTAACATTATACAACAAATCGCTCTGTAAATCAACTGTTTTGAGAAATGTATTTTTAACGAAAAATGCGGCATCACTGCCGCATTTCGGTTCACATTTTAATATTTGTTTCGCGCTACATAGCTTGTATGCAAGA
>Ga0137307_102631_pt1 | contig 11973 bp, 8 predicted proteins | sample NAcewD2O_March_2_FD_97180 | JGI IMG/M metagenome (GOLD analysis project Ga0137307, IMG submission 97180) | Mouse cecal microbial communities from Vienna, Austria - N-Acetylglucosamine amended D2O_March | ecosystem: Host-associated > Mammals > Digestive system > Large intestine > Cecum | place...
CCGTCACTTGTGAGCACAAGGATCTTTTCAGCATTGCGGATCGTAGTAAGCCTGTGGGCGATGACAAAGGTCGTACGGTTCTTCGCAAGGCTTTCCAGGGAATGCTGCACTACCCTTTCACTCTCATTATCCAGGGCAGATGTAGCCTCGTCAAAAATGAGAATGGGCGGATTCTTCAGAAAGACTCTGGCAATTGAAATTCTCTGCTTCTGCCCTCCGGAAAGCTTAACTCCCCGCTGTCCAATGTCTGTATCATATCCTTCCGGGAAATTCATAATAAACTCGTGGGCATTGGCTGCCTTCGCTGCCCGCAGCACCTCCTCATCTGATGCTTCCGGCTTTCCATACCGGATATTATCCATAATTGAGCCGGCAAAAAGATAAACATCCTGCTGCACGATCCCGATCTGTCCTCTCAGGTCATTCAGCTTCATATCCCGGATATCCATACCATCAATGCAGACTGCCCCCTCCGATACCTCGTAAAATCTCGGAATCAGGCTTAGCAGGGTGGTCTTTCCTACTCCTGACGGACCCACAAGAGCAATATATTCCCCTGCCCTCACCTTCAGGTTGATTCCGTGGAGAACCTGCTGGCTCTGATCTTCATAGTGGAAAGAAACATTTTTAAACTCCACGTCGCCTCTTACTTCTTCTACAGATACCGAGTCCGGTTTGTCCGCTATATCCGGGGCAATAGACAGGATTTCCAGAAATCTCTCAAAACCTGAATAGCCATTCTGGAACTGTTCCGTGAAGCTTACCAGTTTTTTCACCGGATCCGTGAAGTTGGTAATGTATAAGATGAATGTAATCAAGTCAGACAGCTCTACCGCTCCATCCAGCATCATCTGCACACCGAAGACAAGAACCCCTACCGTTACAAGTGTTGTCATAGCACCCAGCCCGGAATGATAGATTCCCATGTATTTATAGCTGACCCGTTTGGCTGCCACAAAATTATCGTTCCCCATCTTAAACTTTCTCATCTCTTCTTTTTCATTGGCAAAGGACTTCACCACGCGGATTCCTGCCAGACTGTCTTCAATCTGGCTGTTGATATCTGCAATCCTCTCTCTGTTCCTCTTAAATGCCCGCTTCATCCGTCCGTTATAATAAAATGCGAATACAGCCATCACCGGGATGAATGAAAATGCAACCAGTGCAAGCCTGACATTGATCGTGAGAAGGATTGCAAAGGAACCAATGATTTTAATAATGGAAATCACAAGATCTTCCGGCCCATGGTGCAGAAGCTCACTGATGTCAAATAAATCGCTCGTAATTCTTGACAGAAGGTGCCCCACCTTCTGATTGTCATAAAATGCAAATGTAAGCTTCTGATAATGCCCAAAGATATCCCTCCGCATGTCGGCTTCCATACGCGCTCCCATCACATGTCCATAGTATGCTATGTAAAAATTACAGAATATCTCTACCAGTACAAGTCCCACAAGAGCCACACCAAGCATCATAATTGTATGCTTTGCTTCAGATGGCGTAAAGTAGACCACCTCATTTGTAATATAGCGTACAATAAGCGGGATCATCAGTGTAACAGCTGCCCCGAGAACCGCAAAGACCATATCACTGTAAAACAACGGCTTGTATGGAGCATAATAAGCAAATAATTTCTTCAGCTTCTCCTTCATAAACTTAAAAACACCTCTCCTCTTCATCACACGAAATGAGACCACGGGAATCTATCCTGTGGTCTTTTCATCGTTTCAATATATTAAATTATTACATACTCCTTGCAAAAAAGCAAATAGCTTTTGTTACTGTCATTCCTGAATCACTTTCTTACGGTCTGTGCAGTGAATACACAGACCTGTGTGAACTGTAACTACTTTTCATTTAAAAATGGCTACCTTTCGGTGTTTTACGTGTCCCAAAGTCATGCTTTTTCATGCAAGCATGAAACGCATGATCTTTTGACACTTGTATCATAGTATGCTATGATACAAGTGTCAAAAGATCATGAGAAACGTTACTATGAATGGCCTCACGGGCCGTAAATAGTAACAGAATGAGCGAATTCGTATTGACGTAAACAGAGGTGATTTTATGCATAAGGAATTTTTAATGGGCAATGAAGCTATTGCCCTGGGAGCTATTGCGGCCGGTGTGAATCTTGTATCCGGCTATCCGGGCACGCCTTCCTCAGAGGTACTGGAAACCGTGGCAAAGCGCAGGACATCTGATATCTACGTAGAATGGTCTGTCAATGAGAAAGCGGCCATGGAAGTTGCCTCAGGAGCCGCTTATACCGGAGCAAGATGTATGGTTACCATGAAACAGGTGGGGCTCAATGTAGCTTCTGATCCGCTGATGAGCCTGGAGTATATTGGCGTTAAGGGCGGTATGGTTGTACTTGTGGCAGATGATCCGGGGCCGGTCTCATCCCAGACCGAACAGGATACAAGATGTTTTGCCGGATTTTCAAAGCTTCCCTGCTTTGATCCCTCGGATCCGCAGGAGGCTTATGAGATGGTACAGGAAGCCTTTGAATATTCAGAACAATACGGAACTCCTGTCTTTTTGCGGCCTACTACAAGGGTCTGTCACGGCTACGCTTCTATTACCGTAAAGGATGAGACAGAATATCAGCCGCGCAGATTCGAAGGATTCGTGAAGGATACAGGCCGCTGGGTCATCTTTCCCCGCCTTTCCTATCAGAACCACATAAAAATCGAGGCAAGAAATGTAAAGCTGGCCGAAGATTTCTCCAAATACAGCCGGAACCGCATCTATCCGGCATGCGAAAGGAAACAGCAGCTTAAAAAGGGAGTCGTATCAGGCGGTATCAGCTTCACCTATGCAATTGAAACCCTGGAACAGCTGGGCATGGCAAGACTTTTTAAGGTTTCTACACCCCATCCGTTTCCCGAAAAGCTGGCGCTTGAATTTCTGGACGGTCTTGAGGAAGTCCTCTGTATTGAGGAACTGGATCCGGTTCTTGAGCGGGAGCTTAACTATCTCTGCGGGAGGCATCATCTCCCTGTAAGGATCTATGGAAAGCTTACAGGACATGTAAAAAACGCAGGGGAAAACAGCCGCGACAGCGTGCACAATGATCTCCTGCAGTTTTTCGAGGCAGATGCCGGATCCGTTACTGGATCCGGAAATGGCACAGCCGCTGTTACAAAAGACCTTTCCGTCGTCCCTGCTCCTTTGGCGCTCCCGGCAAGACCTCCGGTTCTCTGCGCCGGATGTCCTCACCGTGCTTCCTTCTATGCAGTAAAGACTGCCATGAAAGGAAGAAAAACAGTTTTCTGCGGGGATATCGGGTGCTATACCCTGGGAAACGCCATGCCTCTTGACATGGTGGACACCTGTCTTTGTATGGGCGCAGGTCTTGGAATTGCCCAGGGGATCGGACACATGGAACCGGATACTGCCTGTTTCGCATTTGTAGGTGATTCCACATTTTTTGCCTCTGCGATCACGGGTGTAGTGAATGCAGTTTATAATCAGGCAAATATGACTTTAATCATACTGGATAACTCTACGACTGCCATGACAGGGCACCAGCCTCACCCCGGCACAGGGCAGACCATGATGGGTGAGATCGTGCAGAAAATAAATATTGAATCTGTCCTCAGGGGAATCGGGCTTACTGTCGTTGAAACAGTGAATCCTCTAGACTACCAGGCTTCCCTGAAATGCGTAAAGCAGACGGCGGATAAACCCGGCGTAAAAGCCATTATTTTCAAGTCCCCATGCATTGCCCTTACCAGGCCGTCCGGCAGCATGGCTGTTGATTCCAGAAAATGTACCGGATGCCGCAAATGTATCCGTGAGCTTGGATGTCCTGCGCTTATTCTCTCAGAAGGGAGGGTCTGCATTGATTCATCCCTGTGTACCGGCTGCTCTCTCTGTGCGCAGATTTGTGCTGCGGATGCAGTCTGCAGTCCGAAAAGCCGCACCCCTGGTCCGGCGGGTGATACTTTTACCCCCCTGGATAGCAGCAGCTGTCCGGCAGATGATACCTGCCATCCTGCAGATCAGGGAGGTGTACATAATGAATAAAAATATTATATTATGCGGAGTTGGAGGGCAGGGCACTGTTCTTGCTTCCAAATTAATCGCTGCGGCGGCCATGAAAAAAGATCTCCCTGTCATGAGCGCCGAAACCATTGGCATGGCACAGAGGGGAGGAAGTGTATTCAGTCATATCCGGATCGGGGAGGGACTTCATTCTCCTATGATTGCAAAAAGCACTGCAGATGTCATCCTTGGCTTTGAGCCCGGGGAGGCGGTGCGGATGCTTCCATATTTAAAGGACAGCGGTCAGGTAATCGTCAGCAGCCGCGGGATTATGCCTGTAACTGCCGCACTATCCGGCACTCCCTATCAGAGCAGCGAGATGATCAGATATTTAAAGACCCGGACGGAGCATCTTCTTGTAATTGACACAGATGAAGCATGCCGGGAACTGGGCTCTTCCAGGGTGCTTAATATGCTCCTGTTAGGAGCCGCAATCCACAGCGGTGCACTGGGACTTACAGATGCAGAGATAAAAGAAGTCATTAAAGAACGTGTTCCCGAAAAATATCACAAAATAAATTTCCGGGCGCTGGAATATACACATTCCCTTTAAAAAAATACTCTAAAGCAGGAAACATACCCGCAACTTTAACGGGCACACAAATTAAAGAAAGGACACACGTAACGAAAAAGAGACTGAACGTCTCCTTGACCGTTACATACAAAAAGACATGCAGATTTCAGACTTACAGATTACCCAGGTTAACAGACAAATTGAGGCTCTTAAGAATGCCGGAAGCTTTTACGGCAGGAAGCTTCGCGATGCGGGAATCTCCAGCATCCAGACACCGGAGGACTTCGAAGGTCTTCCTTTTTCCGAAAAAAACGATTTACGGGAAGCCTATCCCCTTGGGCTTATGACTGCTCCGGAGAATGAAATCGTACGGATTCATTCCTCCTCCGGAACCACCGGGCTCCCGGTTATCATTCCTTATACTGCGAAGGATGTAGACGACTGGGCGGTTATGTTTGCCCGATGTTACGAGACAGCCGGCATTACAAATATGGACCGTATTCAGATTACTCCCGGATATGGCCTGTGGACCGCAGGCATCGGCTTCCAAAATGGCGCTGAAAAGCTCGGCGCCATGGTAATACCCATGGGTCCCGGCAATACGGATAAGCAGCTTCAGATGATGATGGACATGAAGAGCACTGTCATCTGTGCAACCTCCTCCTATGCCCTGCTTCTCGCAGAGGAAATCGAAAAAAGGGGAATCGGGGATAAAATCCATCTAAAGAAGGGCGTAATCGGTTCCGAACGCTGGGGCGAAAAGATGCGTCAGCGTATTAAAAACGAGCTTGGCATTGAACTTTACGACATTTATGGATTGACGGAAATCTATGGTCCGGGTATTGGCATCAACTGCAAATATGACACTGGCATGCACTACTGGGATGATTACCTTTATATTGAAATCATTGACCCGGTAACTTTAAAGCCGGTTCCTGACGGGGAGATGGGCGAGATTGTTATCACTACCCTAGTAAAGGAGGGAGCTCCTCTCAGCCGTTACCGCACCCACGACCTGTCACGCATTATTCCGGGAGAATGCCCGTGCGGCAGCAGATTTCCACGTCTTGATATGATTATGGGCAGAACAGATGACATGATAAAAATTAAGGGCGTCAATGTCTTCCCGAGCCAGATCGAAGAGATTTTGAGGGAATTCCCGGAAGCATCCAGTGAATACCAGATCCGTATCTCACATCTGGACGGCAGAGATACCATGCGTCTCTATGTGGAGACAAACGGAAGCGTTGATTTCCTTGACCTGGGCAGACGCATTGCCGGAACCATAAAGAGCCGGATCGGATTCACGCCACTTGTTAAGGTGGTTGAACTTGGCCTTCTCCCGAGAAGCGAAAAGAAGTCCAAAAGAGTCATTGATGAAAGATATGAGTAAGCCGCTCGCCAAAAGCCGGATGCTGTACAGCATCCGGCTAAAATTGTTTTCTATTCGTAACTGCCAGGTAGTGACGTCTATTCTACAATTCCTACCATATCAGCCACAGCAGAAAATCCATATCTCTCCATATAGCTTTCAATTTCTCCCACAATTTTTCCAGATATGGAAGGATCATGGAAATTTGCCGTTCCGATGGATACAGCACTTGCCCCGGCAAGTATCATCTCTATGGCATCTGCCCCGCTTGCTATACCTCCCATACCGATCACCGGAACCCGGACTGCATGGGCTGCCTCATAGACCATCCGCACTGCAATGGGATGAATCGCCGGACCTGATACACCTCCGGTCTTATTTGCCAGGACAAAGGTTCTTCTGTGGATGTCAATCTTCATACCTGTCAGTGTATTAATCAGTGAAACCGCATCTGCGCCGCCTGCTTCTACGGCCCTGGCCATATCGGGAACAGAGGTTATATTCGGGCTAAGTTTCATGATGACAGGCTGTCTGGCATATCGTTTCACTGCCCTCGTAATTCTCTCTGCCTCCTTCGGATCCTGACCAAAGGCTATACCGCCCTCCTTTACATTCGGGCAGGAGATATTAATTTCCAGAAGATCCACCTCTTCCTCTGAAAGCCGCTCCACGACCTCACAGTAATCCTCCTCTGACCTGCCGCAGACGTTCACAATAATCCTTGTGTCATACTGCCTCAAAAAAGGTATATCTCTTTTACAAAGCAGTTCGATTCCCGGATTCTGAAGTCCTACTGCATTCATCATACCCCCATAAGTCTCTGCAATTCTTGGAGTCGGATTCCCGGGCCACGGAACATTTGCCACTCCTTTTGTAGTAACTGCACCCAGCTTATTCAGATCTACAAACTCTGCAAATTCTGCACCGGAGCCAAATGTTCCTGACGCAACTGTAACCGGATTTTTCCACTCTACTCCTGCTATATTTACACGCATATCTACACTCATCAGATCTCCACCTCCGTAGACAAGAATACCGGCCCGTCCTTGCAGATTCTCTTATTGTGTACATTACTGTGGGAATCCATCTCCACAGACTGGCACACACATCCCAGACAGGCTCCGATCCCACATGCCATACGCTCCTCCAGAGATATATAGCATACTATGTTATTTTTCCTGGCATATTCTTTGATTGCACGGAGCATCGGAGCCGGCCCACAGGCAAAAATCATATCTGCCTGAAGAGAATTCTCACGTACCGCATCCATTACATTCCCCTTTGTTCCCACACTTCCGTCCTCTGTTGAGACATAGACCTCTGCGTTCCTTTCAAACTCTTCTCTTAAGAATGTCTGTGAATCACGGTATCCGGCAATCACCTGCTTCTTCCTGCACTTCATCTGCTTTGCAAGCTCCAGGATGGGCGGTACACCGATTCCTCCTCCCATAAGAAATACCTGTTTTCCTTCTGCCTTTTCATATGGAAATCCATTTCCCAGCGGGGCAATGATGGAGAGACTGTCTCCGGCCTTCATCCTTGAAAACTGCTCTGTCCCCGTTCCCTCTCCTGTCACACGATACACCACCCGCAGCTGCCCCTTTTCACGATTAATCTCACAGATACTGATGGGCCGGGGAAGCAGCCTGCTTCCGTCATTCGTATACATGGATATGAACTGTCCAGGCCTTGCCTCCTTTGCAGCTTCTGTCTGTATCCACATGCTGAAAATGCCGTCTGCAAGGCATTCCTGTGTGACAACTGTTACCATTTCTTTCTTTTTCTTTTTGTCTGTCATTTTCTCTCCTGACCGGCAGCATTCTGAAACGTTGCTGCCTGAACCATCTGATCTCTTTATGAAGGAAAACCTTTAACGATTTTCGAGTGCTCCCCTAATATCCTGGATCATATCCGTGGCTGCAGCCCTGGCTGCCTCCCCAAACTGTTCTGCACCGAAGTCCGCATATTTTTCCTGTCTGTATGCAGCAATGATTCCCCTGGAAGAATTCACGATTGCACCCAGTCCGTCCTCATGGAAGAAAGGAACCAGATCCTTTCCTTTCCCGCCCTGGGCGCCATACCCGGGCACTAGAATAAAGGCCTTCGGCATAATCTTCCTCAGGGTCTTTCCCATCTCTGGATAGGTTGCCCCCACAACTGCGCCCACATAGCTGTATGTATCGCCCATGGCTTCCTCTCCCCATGCAGCGACCCTTTCTCCCACCAGCTCATAGAGAGGCCGTCCATCTATAAGCCTGTCCTGGAATTCCCCGCTTGACGGGTTGGATGTCTTCACAAGAATAAACATCCCCTTTTTTTCTTCCTTGCATACCTTAAGGAAAGGGTTCACCCCGTCTGAGCCAAGATATGGATTCACGGTAATAAAGTCTTCATCAAAGGGAGCAAAGCTTCTGCTTCCTACCTGAACCCTTCCGATATGGCCTGCAGCATAGGCAGCAGAGGTAGAACCAATATCCCCGCGCTTAATATCACCGATGACGATCAGCCCTTTTTCTTTGCAGTAATCAACTGTCTTCTTAAATGCAGCAAGACCAGGCAGGCCGAACTGCTCATACATGGCAATCTGGGGCTTTACAGCAGGAATCAGATCCCAGATCTTGTCCACGATCTCCTTATTAAACTGCCATACAGCCTCCGCTGCCCCTTCCAGCGTCTCCCCAAATTCCTCAAATGCCTTCTCCTGCACCTGCTTTGGAATATAATCTAGCATTGGATCTAACCCTGCCACAACCGGTGCACCTGTCTGCTTAATCTTTTCCACTAACTGGTTAATCATCTCTTCTATCCTTTCTTTGCTCTTCTATCCTTCTTCCACAAACAGATATACGTAACAGTTCAGATACCTTCACTGTTACATGAATAAATCCATTGAAAATCGCTTCGCGATGGGATTTTTTCACTCCTGAATCATGTTCTTACGGCCAGCGCAGCAAGTGCGCGGGCCTGTCTGAACTGTTACGGATATACAACCCTTCCGTCTACCAGTGTATACACAACCTCTCCGGACACCTCATATCCGTCAAAAGGAGTATTCTTTCCTTTTGACACAAAAGTTCTTTTATCAATCCGGTATTTCTTTCCCGGGTCAAAGATCACAAGATCTGCGGTCTTTCCTTCTGACACGGAGCCTCTGTCTGACAGTCCGAGAATCCTTGCAGGATTGCTGCTCATCTTCTCTGCCATCTCCATAATCGTTAAGACTCCTGTCTCTACGAGAGCTGTATAGGTAAGTGCTGCCGATGTCTCAATGCCTACAATCCCGAATGCCGCCTCTGCCATTGATTTATTCTTTTCTTCCTCTGCGTGAGGTGCGTGGTCGGTTGCAATGACATCCATTGTCCCATCCCTTAAGCCCTGTCTCAGCATCTCTACATCCTCCTTCCCTCGCAGCGGCGGATTCATCTTATAATTTCCATTGTCTGAGGGGATGTCATCTGAGGTTAGTATAAAATGATGGGGACATACCTCCCCGGTAACAGGGAGCCCTTCCTCTTTTGCAAGCCTTACCATTTTTACACTGTCTGCAGTGGAGCAATGACACAGATGAAGTCTGACGCCTGTTTCCTTTGCAAGCAGAATATCTCTCGCTGCAATCACATCCTCCACCGAATTCGTAATCCCGCGAAGACCTAGACGCTCTGCATTTTCATCTGCGTTCATAACGCCTCCCTCTACCATCGTGATATCCTCACAATGGGCAAAGACCAAAAGCCCGCATTCCTTCGCAAGCTTCATGCCCTGTCTATAGAGCGATGCATTCATCACAGACTTTCCATCCTCACTTATCGCATAGCATCCCTCTGCCGCCATACCGCGGATATCTGACAGTGTCTCTCCCTTCTGGCCCTCTGTTACGGCTCCAAGCTGAATCACATTTGTAAGAGACTCTCTTTTCTGCCTTTCATGAACCTCTGCCACTTTCTTTGCCGTGTCAATAACCGGTCTTGTATTAGGCATGGCACATACAGTCGTCACGCCTCCCTTTACAGCTGCCCTTCCGCCAGTCTCCAGCGTTTCCTTATACTCCAGTCCCGGATCCCGGAAATGTACATGAAGATCAATAAAGCCCGGCATGACATAACAACCGCCGGCCTCTATGATCTGGTCGGCCTGTTCCCTGATCTCCTTTGCGACCTTCTTAATCCTTTTTCCCTCGACCAGAACATCGTAGTTCCCTTCCGTCCTTGTCAGCGGATCCACTACACATCCATTCTTTATTAGTATCCTCATTCTTCCTCCTTCCACCACTCTCAAGATCTGCCAAGTTCTTCCTTTAATACTTCAACCGCCTTATCAAGCTGGTTATCTGCCTCTGGATTCTTCTCATCCGCCTCATACGCCACTTCCACATCCGGGACAATTCCCTTTTCATTAATGCTTCTTCCCTTTGGCGTAAAATATTCAGAAATCGTAAGCTTTACACAGGTGCCGTCCTTAAGATCAAAAATCTGCTGTACCACACCCTTTCCATAGGTCTTCTTTCCCACAATTTTTCCCAGCCCGTAATCCTGGATTGCCCCTGCAAAAATCTCGGAGGCGCTGGCACTGTTTTCATTCACCAGAACAGTCAGGGGAATCTCCAGTTTATGCTCCTCATCAGAAGCAGCTTCCTGCTTTTTCCCGGACTTATCCTCCATATAGACGATCAGTCCCTCGGGAAGGATCTCATCCAGTATATCGCATACGGTTCCAAGACCTCCTCCGGGGTTGCTTCTTAAGTCCACAATCAGCCCCTGCATTCCCTGCTCTTCCAGCTCCTCAAAGGCTTCCTTATACTGCTCATAGGTTACGTCATCAAACTCCAGAATTCTAAGATAGCCCAGATTGTCCTTCAGCATCTTTGAGCTTACTGTAGGATATTCGATAGTCTCCCGGACAGCGGTAAATGTCATCTCCTTAGCGTCATTTCCCCGAAGCACGGTAAGGCTGACTTCGGTTCCCCGTTCACCCTTGATATCACCTACCACCTCTGCCAGATCTCTGCCGGATATGTCCTTTCCCTCCACCTTATACAGAATATCTCCGTCTTTAATTCCCGCCTTTTCTGCCGGAGAATTCTCATAAACCTGAGAGAATGTAATAATGCCTGTCTCTCTGTTCTGGGTCATAACAGCTCCCACTCCGTCATATTCGCCGGATGTGGATTCCATAAGGCTCTTTGTTGCCTTTTCATCATAATATACGGAATAAGGATCCTCAAGCCCGCTGATATAGCCCTCGTAGATCCCTGACTGCAATTCCTTCTCATCCACCTCTCCCAGATAGCTCTGCTCAATGAGCTCTTCCAGTACCTTTAATTTTTTCTCTGTCTCACTGCCAAGTGCCTGCGTCTCTTTCCCGCCGTTTTTCAGATTCACATTGCAGGATGCAACTCCCATTATTAACAACATAGCAAGGGCGCCGCAAAGCGCCCCTTTTAAAAATTTCATTTACAACTCTCCTTACAGATAATTTCTCGGATTTACGGCCATCCCATTGACCTCCACCTGGAAGTGCAGATGCGGACCTGTAGACCAGCCGGTTGAACCAACCAGACCAATCTGCTGTCCTTTGGTCACACGTTGTCCTGCACTTACGGTAAGGGCAGAATGGTGCATATATTTTGTGGATAAACCGTTTCCATGATTAATAACCACCCAGTTTCCCGCACTGTCACTGTAGTTCGCGATTACAACCGTTCCGTCTGCCGCCGCATAGGTTGGCACGCCTGCCCCTGCGGCAAAATCCATTCCCTTGTGGGACGGGTCGCTGGGGTCACGGTATTCACCAAACTCACTGCTTATATATGATGCTCCCGGACACGGATTCGTAAACTGCCCCCCTCCGCTGACTACCGGAGGACCAGCTGCCTGGACGCCTGCGCCTCCGTCTGCCTGCTGTGCAGCTGCAGACGCTGCAGCCTGGGCAGCCGCCTTTGCTGCTGCTTCCTCTGCCGCCTTCTTTCTTGCCGCTGCCTCTGCTGCCTCCTTCAGCAACTTATCCAGACGGGCTGCATTCGCCCCGATCTTCTGTTCCA
>Ga0137307_102633_pt1 | contig 11968 bp, 8 predicted proteins | sample NAcewD2O_March_2_FD_97180 | JGI IMG/M metagenome (GOLD analysis project Ga0137307, IMG submission 97180) | Mouse cecal microbial communities from Vienna, Austria - N-Acetylglucosamine amended D2O_March | ecosystem: Host-associated > Mammals > Digestive system > Large intestine > Cecum | place...
GAGAAAATAAGATTTGAGCGTGAGCAGGAGTTCCTTGAAGACCGTGAGGGCTATCGGCTCAAAAAGGAGCGTCAGCGTGAAACGGTGCGAATATCAAGACTGTCGCCGACCTCATGGGGCATTCAAGCATAACCATGACGGAGAAATATCGTCATGTGGTTGACAGCTTGAAGCAGGACGCAATCCACTCCCTCGGCTCAATCAGCTACGCTATGCCGTGATTTACCCCTTGGCATTCTTGGCACTTTGGCACACTTTGATGGACTCTCCAACCGACATCGGAGGGTTCTTATTTTTCATCGGTTATCCTCTTCGGATTTTGGTTTGGTTCAGCAGGGGTGCATATATGTGAAATTTAACCAACCCGAATTATAAAGGCAATGGAAAAACAACAATATTGAGAATCACTTGCACTTTCTGCATTTTTGCATTTTCAACAGACCTGAAAGTGTGAAAGTGCAGAAAATGCAAAGGTATTTTGAGAATATTCAGCGATTATGAACCCATGTACTCTTTGCACTGCTGCACATATTAAAAATGCCAAAGTGCCAAGAATGCCAAGGGGTAATCATGAAATAATACGGAGACAACGCTCTCTTATTCCTTGATGAAGTTGACCGCTCGATTGTGCAAAAGTGCAAGAAATGCAAAGGAACAACGAGAAAAAAATAATATACGGCAACGAGAAGAAGATTGTATTTTCGTAGTTAGGCAAGATGCCTTTTGAGATTCTCAAAAGGCTTTATTCTTTCCCGATGGTCGGATAATGTCTTTATAGTGACTAAGATCATTGCAATGAAGAAAGGCAACGAGAAAAAAGGGATTGCAAGGGTATGTTTCAGGAGGTCTTTTATTCCAAAAGCCACCGCTGAAACCGCAGCCACTGCCGTGACCGCTATCTGTTTTTTTACCGCCCAAAGATGGAGTTAAGGGAGGAAAGCAAGTTTATGCCTATGTATTACACGTAATCCATAAACGGCCTCCACACCCCCCATAATCATTGCACCCGGTACAATGGTAAACCACTATACCGAGTGCAACAATATCAGCCATTCCGAGACGACAAGGAAATTATACCGTCAGGAAATTCCTTAGCTCATTAGGGAATTTTCCGAGCCGCATTGACAAGTCAACGCTGAAAATATCCCGAATGAGCCAAAGGTCAACCTTTGGAATCCCTCAAATTTTGCACACAAGAACTTTCTACGGTTTATTAAAATATTGTGGGGTAATTTATGCGATTTTATTCCGCAGGATTGTAATCGGATATGATACGATCCAAATCTACACTTTTATACCCCCAATCGGATGTATCGTATTCCCCAGCTTCGACCCTGTTCACCAATTCGGGGTCATCCTTAAAATAGAAAGAGATAAATTTTTTCACATGCCCATTTTTATTGGGGATATGAGCTGGATATTTATTAGTTTTCTTCAAGATATAGTTCATATTTACATATGTATACATTTTGTTGAATTTGAAAACTAAATTACCTTTCTTGAAAGCGGGACGACCAATTTCAACCCATAAAGAAGCGTTATTTCCCATATGCTGACAACATAACCAAATTAGCTTGTTTCCAATTCCTGTGATTTCACCTTTCTTTAAATCCACGTTTTCTATAAGGAAAGGCTTAAACAGTTGTTTGTTATCTGGTTTTTTTCGTTCCAAAGTATAATAAAATCTATGCTGTCGGTTTCAACCTTTTGTTGTTTCCCATTCGGGAATATTTTAATTTGCTTGTCCAATTCACAAGGCATTTCAAAATTTACAGCTTCAAGCCGTTGACCATTCTTAAATAGAATATTACCTATTGCTTTGGTTCCAGACCCCAAAGCAAAAGCAGATATTGCAGCTATAAGGCTAATGAGGAGAAATAAGATTTTTTTCATGTTTAATGTTTTTCTCCAAAGTTACGACTTTTTGTGGTACAAGTCAATAGGCTGGGCAAAAATAAGGTTGGTTCTATATATATAACCAAACCGATATAGATATGCTGTGCTACAGAGAAATACCCTTATCAGTTTTCTTTTCACCAGCCCCAATCTATATCCCCATACCGACCACCGAAAGAATAAAATCGAGGCAAAAGAATAGAACTAAAAATAACTAACGCCTGCGAATTAAACTTAATTGGTTGCTTTTGATTGTACTTATATTCCCCATTTAGTACATTATTAGTACAAGTAATATTGCATATAATATTAAATATCAGTTGGTTATATCAATATAAAATAAACGACTCAGGTTTCTTCAAGCAAATCATGCGGCCACCTCTGAAATCCCTATCTTGACTTTTGACATACGTGATACAAAACAGGACAAAACCGGCCTCTCTATACATGCATCATTGAATTAATTACTACTTTTGGCAAACCAAACGGGAAACGGCAAATAACCCTCAAATCAAAAATACAAAACCATGATGAAAAAGTTATTCACAGTCGCATCGCTCGGTATCTTGCTAGCCTGCCACACCGGCTGCACCTCACAGCAAAAAGAGCAAGAAGCATTTGCCCCTATCAAAGTGGAAATCCCTGCCCGCCCTGCCGGTCAGGAGGATGTAATCCAACTCGTCACACCTAAAATCGATACCGTTCGTGTCGGGTTCGTCGGGTTAGGCATGCGTGGCCCCGGTGCAGTGTCGCGATGGACACAGATTCCGGGAACCAAAGTCGTAGCCCTGTGCGACCTCCTCCCCGAACGCGTGGAAAAATCACAAGAAATCCTTAAAAAGGCAGGGATGCCCGAAGCCGCTGCCTACAGCGGGTCGGAAGACGCATGGAAACAACTGTGCGAACGGGATGATATCGACCTCGTATATATCATAACCGACTGGAAGCACCATGCTGAAATGGGAGTCTATGCAATGGAACATGGAAAGCATGTGGCCATAGAAGTCCCTGCGGCTATGACGCTCGACGAAATCTGGAAACTTGTCGACACTTCGGAAAGAACCCGCAAACACTGCATGCAACTGGAAAACTGCGTGTATGACTTCTTTGAACTGACATCCCTGAATATGGCACAACAAGGCATATTCGGAGAAGTGCTTCATGTCGAAGGTTCCTACATCCACAATCTGGAAGATTTTTGGGGCGCATACTGGAACAACTGGCGTATGGATTACAACCAAAAACACCGTGGTGACATCTACGCAACCCACGGCATGGGCCCGGCTTGCCAATTACTCGACATCCATCGTGGAGACCGCATGAAAACCCTTGTGTCAATGGATACAAAAGCTGTAAACGGCCCGGCATATATCAAAAAGCAGACAGGTGAAGAAGTAACAGACTTCCAAAACGGCGACCAGACTTCGACTTTGATCCGCACAGAAAACGGCAAGACTATGCTGATACAGCACAACGTCATGACTCCGCGCCCCTACAGCCGCATGTACCAGATAGTAGGGACCGACGGTTATGCGAGCAAATATCCGGTTCAGGAATATTGCCTGCGTCCTTCACAAGTGGAATCCGACGACATGCCTGACCACGAAGATTTGAACGCACATGGTTCCGTTCCTGCCGAAGTGAAACAAGCCCTGATGGAAAAGTACAAACACCCCATCCATGTGGAATTGGAGGAAACCGCCAAAAAAGTAGGCGGACATGGCGGCATGGACTTTATAATGGACTACCGACTGGTCTACTGCCTGCGCAATGGCCTCCCCTTGGATATGGATGTTTATGACCTTGCAGAATGGTGCTGTATGGCAGAACTCACCCGTCTGTCAATCGAAAACAATTCGGCACCGGTCGAAGTCCCTGATTTCACCCGTGGAAGCTGGAACAAGGTGCAAGGCTACCGTCACGCTTTTGCAAAATAACCCAGAATATCGCTATTTTTGCACGAAAAATGCCAGGGAGTGTGTCAAAATTCAAAATTTTGACACACCTCCTTGATTTTCTCCGGGAATGGGACTGGCATGAGCCAAAGCATTTTAACCCCGAATCCCCAATCCTCGGAACCGAGTCTTATCCGTGAGGCTAAAGACTATATAATGAATACAAAACCAATATTGGAAGCATGAAAATTCGATTAAACTCCCTTCTAACCAAAAACATTGTTGCAGGAATCCTTTCCTTAATGGCAACCGGCCTCTTGGCTGATAATACGCCAAAACCTTATTGGCAAGATGTGCAGGTTGTAGCCGTCAACAAGGAGTATCCACGTTCCTCGTTTATGACCTATGATAACATGAACGACGCTCTGACCGGCAAATTCGAACAAAGCAGATACTATCGGTCACTGAACGGTACATGGAAGTTTTACTATGTGGATTCCTATAAAAATCTGCCCGACCACATCACCGATCCAAATACTGACACGGATGCATGGCATGATATCCAGGTTCCGGGCAACTGGGAACTGCAAGGGCACGGAGTCGCCATTTACACCAATCACGGCTACGAATTCAAAGCCCGTAATCCGCAACCGCCCGTCCTACCAGAGGCAACCCCGGTAGGCGTATATCGCCGTGACATCGACATCCCTGCCGATTGGGACGATAGGGATATTTATCTGCATCTGGCAGGAGCAAAATCAGGTGTGTATGTCTATCTCAACGGCCAAGAAGTCGGATATAGCGAAGATTCAAAGAATCCCGCCGAATTCTTAATAAACCGGTATGTGAAACCCGGCAAAAACGTGCTGACACTGAAAATTTTCCGCTGGAGCACGGGGTCCTACCTCGAATGCCAGGACTTCTGGCGTATCAGCGGCATTGAACGTGATGTATTTCTCTACTCACAGCCCAAAGTGGCAATAAGGGATTTCCGCATCACATCGACGCTCGACGACACGTATAAGAACGGTATTTTCCGATTGTCGATGGATGTACGCAACAACTCCTCGGAACAATCCAAAAGTTACACTATCGGGTATAAGTTGACCGACACGAAAACAGATAAGGTAATTGCAGAATCTGAAATACATGCGGCCTTAAATGCCAACCAGACGGTTCCTTGTTTCGAGAAAATGACGGTCGATATACCCGGCGTAAAGACATGGAGTTCCGAACGCCCTGACCTCTACAAGCTGTTGATGTATATCAAAGATGGTGACAAGTTTGTGGAAATCGTCCCCTTCAATGTCGGTTTCCGCCGTATTGAAATCAAACCAACCGAACAAAAAGCTGCCAACGGCCAACCCTATGTCTGCCTGTTTATCAACGGTCAACCGCTTAAACTTAAAGGCGTCAACATCCACGAACACAATCCCGAAACAGGCCATTACATAACCGAGGAACTGATGCGCCGTGACTTTGAGCTGATGAAACAGCACAATTTAAACAGTGTGCGTCTCTGCCACTATCCGCAGGACCGCCGTTTCTATGAACTCTGCGACGAATACGGACTGTACGTGTATGACGAAGCCAATATCGAAAGCCACGGGATGTACTATAATCTCCGCAAAGGAGGCACCTTGGGAAATAACCCCGAATGGCTGCAACCGCATATGGATCGCACCATCAACATGTTTGAACGCAACAAGAATTATCCGAGTGTCACCTTTTGGTCATTGGGTAATGAAGCCGGAAACGGGTATAACTTCTATCAGACATATCTATGGCTTAAAGAAGCCGACCGAAATATCATGGCACGCCCGGTTAACTACGAACGTGCCCAATGGGAATGGAATTCCGACATGTATGTTCCCCAATATCCCGGTGCCGACTGGCTGGAAAGCATCGGGCAGAACGGCAGCGACCGGCCAATAGCCCCTTCCGAATATGCGCATGCCATGGGCAATTCAACCGGCAACCTGTGGGGGCAATGGCAGGCAATCTATAAATATCCCAACTTGCAAGGCGGATATATCTGGGACTGGGTGGATCAAGGCATCCTTCAGACAGACAAGGACGGAAAAGCCTATTGGGCTTACGGGGGCGACTTCGGCGTAGACATGCCCAGCGATGGCAACTTCCTTTGTAACGGCCTCGTAAATCCCGACAGGGAAGCGCATCCGGCAATGGCCGAGGTGAAATATGTTCACCAAAACATAGGCTTTGAGGCAACCGACCCTGCATCCGGCAAATTTAAAATTACCAACCGGTTCTATTTTACCAATCTGACCAAATATCAGATTAACTATAACATCGTTGCCAACGGCAAGATTATCCGACGAGGAAAAGTATCCCTGGATATCGCCCCGCAGGCATCGAAAGAGCTCACTGTGCCGGTAAAGGGATTGAAAGCACAACCGGGAACTGAATATTTTGTCAACTTCAGCGTGACAACTACCGAACCCGAACCCCTGATTCCTGCTGGATACGAAATAGCCTACGACCAGTTCCGGCTCCCCATCAATGCCAGGAAGGTAACCTACAAAGGGAATGGCCCTGCATTGAGCACATCTACACAGGGCGATGAACTGACAGTCTATTCATCAAAAGTCAACTTCGTATTCAACAAAAAAAGCGGGTTGGTAACTTCCTACAAAGTGGACGGAACCGAGTATTTCAACGACGGATTCGGAATCCAACCCAACTTCTGGCGCGCCCCGACTGACAATGACTACGGCAACGGGGCTCCAAAACGTTTGCAGGTATGGAAGCAATCGAGTCGTAATTTCCATGTCACCGATGCCGTCATTACTTCGGATAACAACGTAGTTTCATTGAAAGTGAATTATCTGTTGGCTGCCGGCAACCTATATGTCGTGAATTATAAGATATATCCGAGCGGGGTGGTAAACGTAAACGCCAAATTTACATCTACCGATATGCAAGCTTCAGAAACAGAGGTCTCCGAAGCCACCCGCATGGCCACCTTCACACCCGGAAGTGATGCTGCACGCAAGGCGGCTTCCAAGTTGGAAGTCCCCCGCATCGGTATGCGTTTCCGTCTGCCTGCACGGATGAATAACGTGGAATACTTCGGTCGCGGCCCGGAAGAGAACTACATCGACCGCAATCACGGCACGCTTGTAGGAGTGTATCAAACAACCGCCGACAAAATGTATTTCAATTATGTACGTCCGCAGGAAAACGGACACCGCACGGATACCCGCTGGATTGCCTTATCGCCCGACAAGGGGAACGGCCTGGCTATCATAGCCGACAGCCTGATCGGGTTCAATGCCCTACGTAACCCTATCGAGGATTTCGACTCGGAAGAAGCCCTCCCCCACCCTTATCAATGGAACAACTTCAGCCCGGAAGAAATTACCAACCATGACGAGGATGCGGCCAAAAACGTATTGCGAAGAATGCATCATGTCAACGACATCATCCCGAGAGACTTTGTGGAAGTCTGCGTGGATATGAAACAGCAGGGAGTCGGCGGATATGACAGCTGGGGATCACGGCCAGAACCTCATTATCAGATTCCTGCCAACCATGAATATGATTGGGGATTTACCCTGGTGCCTATCCGTTCGGCCAATCAGGCCGGTGAAGCTGCAAAATACGACTACCAATAGCCCCATTATAACCAAATCGTAAAGCAGAACCCCTGACAAATCACCTGACCGATAACACCTAACGCACACCCCGACAGCCTGTGCCACGATAAATGTCTGAACTGCCCCCCAAAAGTCCCCAGTCTGACTTTTGGGGTGCGGTTCATTCCCAATAGATTACATTTTTTTCGTAACTTTGCAGGAGATATGGAATTCAAACTGACAGCCACAGCCCCGTCAAGCAACGCGCGGGCAGGAATCATCGAGACCGACCACGGCTCAATCGAAACCCCGATTTTTATGCCCGTAGGCACATGTGCCGCCGTGAAGGGGGTTCATATGCGTGAACTTCGCGACGATATAAATGCCCAAATCATACTCGGCAATACATACCACCTCTATCTCCGCCCCGGCACCGGGATTCTGCGGCAGGCAGGCGGCCTGCACAAATTCGGGGGGTGGGACCGCCCCATCCTGACCGACAGCGGGGGCTTCCAGGTATTCTCACTGGCCGATAACCGCAAGCTCACCGAGGATGGGGCATGGTTCCGCAGCCATATCGACGGGTCGAAACATCTTTTCACTCCCGAACGCACCGTCGACATCCAACGGGAAATAGGTGCCGACATTATGATGGCACTCGACGAATGCACCCCAGGCACCGCCGACAAAGCATATGCCCGGAAATCGCTCGACCTCACCATGCGATGGCTCAAACGCGGATGGGAACACTTCAATGCTACCGACGGGCTTTACGGCTACCGCCAGAGTTTCTTCCCCATAGTGCAAGGATGCACATACCCCGACCTTCGCCGCGAAGCCGCCATGCGAGTGGCGGAACTGGGTGCCGACGGCAACGCCATCGGCGGCCTGGCCGTGGGCGAACCGGCCGAAACCATGTATGACATGATCGAGGTGGTAAACGAAATCCTTCCAGCCGACCGGCCACGATACCTCATGGGGGTGGGCACACCGGCCAACATACTCGAAGCAATCGACCGTGGTGTCGACATGATGGATTGCGTTATGCCCACCCGCAACGGGCGCAACGGCATGCTGTTCACCCCCCACGGCATCATGAATATGCGCAACAAGAAATGGGCCGACGATTTCACCCCGATCCAGGAGGATAGCGAATGCTTCGTCGACCGCGTCTACACAAAGGCTTACCTGCGCCACCTGTTTATCAGCCAGGAACTGCTGGCCATGCAGATTGCATCCATCCACAACCTCGCTTTCTATCTATGGCTCGTCAAGGAAGCCCGCAAACATATCATTGCCGGTGATTTCGCCACATGGAAACCCGTAATGGTTGAAAACGTCACACGACGGCTCTGAGGTAAATTGTAAGTTATAAGGACACCATGAACAAAGAGAAGCTTGCGGCAATGACATCCTTTTGGAGAAAGGCTCCTGTGAACATACTGGATATGTATATTATCCGTAAGTTCCTGGGCACATACATGTTTGCCATTATGCTGATTCTGGCAATCACCGTGATGTTCGACATCAACGAAAAGCTTGAATCATTTCTGCAGGCCCCGCTGAAAGCCACCGTTTTTGATTACTTCCTCAACTTCCTCCCCTATTTTGCCAACCAGTTCAGCCCCCTCTTCACATTTATAGCGGTGATTTTCTTCACCTCGAAACTTGCCGACAACTCGGAAATCATAGCCATGCTTTCAAGCGGCATGAGCTTCAGGCGCCTGTTGCGCCCGTATATGATTTCGGCGGCCATTATCGCAGCCGGCACATTCGTGCTCGGGGCATATATTATCCCCCCGGCCAATGTGAAGCGCATCGACTACACCAACACCTATGTGCGCAACCGCCGAGTTGACTACGGCGACAACATAATGATGCAGGTTGCCCCGGGGCAGATTGCCTACATGAGCCGTTACGACAACACCACAAAGACAGGCTATCGCTTTTCGTTAGAGGAATTCAAGGATAAAAAACTGGTGTCGCGCCTCACCGCCCTGTCAATCAAATGGGACACACTCTATCAATGGCAGGTGCGCGACTACATGATACGCGATTTCAAAGGCGACCGTGAATTTATCACAAAGGGAAACTCGCTCGACACCGTAATCCCGTTTGAACCGCGCGATTTCCTGATTTCACGCAACGACCAGGAAACCCTCACCTCCCCGCAGCTCCAGGAATACATATCACGCCAGAAGGAACGCGGCGTTGCCAACATCAAGGCATTCGAAATCGAATACGAAAAACGCTATGCCATGTGCGCGGCGGCATTCATCCTCACCATTATAGGCATGTCGCTCTCCTCGAAGAAAGTGAAAGGTGGCATGGGCATGAACATCGGCCTGGGACTGGTGTTGAGTTTCAGCTACATCCTGTTCATGACCGTTACATCGTCGTTTGCCATTTCCGGGCTCACATCGCCAATGATAGCCATGTGGATTCCAAACGTGCTCTACACAATTATCGCCATAATCCTATATTTCAAAGCTGCCCGCTGACAAGTTCGATGCAGGGCATATACACTTTCGCCATCCGACCTCCTCGGATGACATCGGCTTTATACCTCCAACCCGACTGCAAAATCCCATACCATAAACTTTCAACTCCTTCGCTGTAACTTTTTCCGTAATCATGCGTCAAACCAATTAAGATGCAAAATCCGGTCGACAAAGAACAGGCTTTCGAAAGGATTATGGCCGCCAACAAGGCGGTCATAGTCAAGGTATGCTACATGTATGCAACCGATGCCGAACACTTCAAAGACCTATTCCAGGAAACCCAGATCAACATCTGGCAAGCCTTGGATAAATTCCGTGGAGAAGCCGCCATGTCGACATGGATCTACCGCATCACCATCAACACCTGCATAAGCTGTTTCCGCCACACACGACGTCATGCCGACACCGTTACCCTCGACCCGCAGGAAATGCTCGCCGTGGCCGACAATGCCACCGACGATCACGAACACGCCCGGTGCCTGCATGAGATGTACGAACTCATAAACCGCCTGCCTGCCCTCGACAAAGCCATTATCCTTATGTGGCTCGACGAGAAAAGCTATCAGGAAATCGCCGAAGTGACCGGTTTGACGCGCAACAACGTGGCCACACGCCTCAACCGCTGCAAACAGAAGCTGGCAGCCATGAGCGACACCTGAACCGGCAACACTCCCGTTCACCCCGGGAAACCTTAAATGCAAGTAACAAAACCTTGAACAGACATTCAGATGAAAGATATAGACGAACTTAAACGGAAATGGCGGGAAATCGACATCCCCGCACCTGACGCACCTTCGGGCGACGGGAAAATCCGCCGTGAAGTTCCGCGCTCCATCAAAAACCGCATCCTCCGCATGCAGAAGCGAATGCTGCTTATAGGAATATTGGCATGCATGTCGGCTCCATCCCTTTTGAAAATCATCGAACTTCCACGATGGTTCCTTACTTTCTATATAGGCTATTTCATATTAGCCGTGATTTTCAATTTCATACAAATCAGGATGCTCAACCGCGTTGATTTCCCGACGGCAACCACTGTTGAAGCCATCAGTTTTGTAAAACGTTTTTCAATAGTCCGCGCCCGGTGCAGAACCATCCTGATATGTCTGGCGGTACCCCTGCTTATAACCATGGTGTGCCTTCTCGACCATGAAGAAGAACCGGCACTGCTGTTCAGCGCAATAGGCGGATGCGTTATCGGAGCCATCATAGGCATCATAATCAACAACAAATTCAAGAAAAACATCGCCCTGATGCGCCGGCACCTCGGCATAGAATAAAGGAACATGTAATCTCTATATACCCCCACCGACAAATAAAGTGCACCCAAAAGTTAAATCAAAAATTTTGGGTACACTTTATTTTTGCATACAGCCCTGCTTTTAGCCAGCATAGCGACGGCGCTGTCAGTCATATCATCCTTAGACGTCTCGCTGCACGACGAATGGTTCAGATTATATTGGCTTGCAGATTCAACTGAATGGTGTCGACTTAGGTCAATCACCGGCACAGCCTCACAAACGATTACCTGGAAGCCAGCGTGTCCCCTTCAATTAGTATCCGTAAAATCTATTTTTCTGCCAGCGTTGCGGCAAGCGCGGCGAGCGCTTCGCGGTCAGAGGCTTTAAACTGCCCCCGCAGAGTAACGGCAGGCGCAACGATTTCCATTCCCTTCATACACTCCAGCATTGCCAGCATTTTGCGGGCAGCCACAGGCGCCCACGACCCGTTTTCGATCACGGCCACGCGGCGGCACTGGAAGTTTTTCAGTTTGAGATGATGCAGGAAATCATGCATAGGTGGAAATATGGATGCATCGTAGGTCGAGGCTGCCACCACCAGCGAGTCCATCATGAAAGCGTCCGACACAGCCTGCGACATATCTTCACGCGCCAAATCGGTCAGAATCACCTTCCCGGCACCTGCCTCACGCAGTTGGCCCGCAAGAAAACGCGCTGCCTCGGCGGTGTTGCCGTGAATCGAAGCATAGGCCACCAGCACCCCGTGGGTTTCAGGGGCATAGCTGCTCCATATGTCATAAAGCTGAAAATAACGGCTCAGGTCGCCGGTCAGGATT
>Ga0137307_102635_pt1 | contig 11961 bp, 13 predicted proteins | sample NAcewD2O_March_2_FD_97180 | JGI IMG/M metagenome (GOLD analysis project Ga0137307, IMG submission 97180) | Mouse cecal microbial communities from Vienna, Austria - N-Acetylglucosamine amended D2O_March | ecosystem: Host-associated > Mammals > Digestive system > Large intestine > Cecum | place...
ATGAAGATACTGATTTCCCTATATAAAGGAAATTATTACAAGTTTGTGCTTGCAGTCGTCAGTTTTTTTATCAAGCATGCCTGCGTGTGGGTACTGCCGATTCTGACGGCTGCAATTATCAATGACGTCACGACGGGCAACCCGGATACGCTGAAAAACACTGTGTTCTATACGGTATTTGAGGGTGCGCTGATTGTAATTAATGTCCCCATGAACTATCTGTACACCTCATACAAAAGCCTTGCCACGCGCTATGTGGAAACCGGGCTGCGCAAGGCGCTTGTGCGCAAGCTCCAGCAGCTTTCCATCTCGTACCATGTGGAGACACAGTCGGGAAGGCTTCAGTCAAAGATTATGCGTGATGTTGAGGCGGTGGAGACGCTCTCAACACAGATGTTCCTCAATATCCTGAATATTGTGCTGAATATTGGGGTGGCACTGATTGTCACGGGCTCCAAAAGTAAGACCGTTCTGGTGTTCTTTGTGTTTGCGGCACCCGTTGCGGCAGTTACCATGGTATCATTCCGGAATGTCATGAAGAACAGGAACAAGGAGTTCCGCAAAGAGATGGAGGAGACTTCGGCGCGTGTCATGGAGATGGTGGAGCTCGTGCCGGTGACAAGGGCGCATGCGCTTGAGGACGAGGAAGTAAGGAAAATCAGCGGCCAGCTTTTTGCAGTGGCGGAAAAGGGCTACCAGCTTGATGTCGTGCAGGCGCTTTTTGGCTCCGTGGGATGGGCAATTTTTCAGATTTTTCAGGTCATATGCCTTGCATTTACCGGTTACCTTGCGATAAAGGGAAGCATCCAGGTCGGCGATATCACGCTTTACCAGAGTTACTTTTCCACGGTGGTGAACCAGGTGTCGGCGATTGTCACGCTGCTTCCGATTATCACAAAAGGAATCGAGTCAGTCAATTCGATTGGGGAAGTCCTGCTCTCTGAGGATGTGGAGAACAACGAGGGCAAGGAAAAGATGTCCGATGTCAATGGCGTGTTTGATTTTAAGGAAGTGTGTTTCCACTACAGCAACAATGAAAATAAGGTTTTGAACCATCTGAACCTGCATGTGGAGCAGGGGCAGACCATTGCGTTTGTCGGTGAGTCGGGAGCCGGAAAGTCTACAATACTGAACATGGTCATCGGCTTCCACATGGCAAGTGAGGGCAGTGTCCTGCTTGACGGACATGACATGAGCCAGATAGACCTCCGTACATACAGAAAGCATCTTGCAGTGGTGCCGCAGACCTCCATCTTGTTTTCGGGTACCATCCGGGAAAATATTACATATGGCTGTGAGCATGTGACCGAGGAGGAGCTTGCGGAGGTCGTGCGTGCCGCAAACCTGACCGATTTGGTGAAGAGCCTTCCGAAAGGGCTGGACACGACGGTCGGGGAACATGGCGGCAAGCTTTCCGGCGGACAGCGCCAGCGCATCGCCATCGCCAGGGCACTCATCCGAAATCCCCAGATTATTGTGCTGGATGAGGCGACATCTGCGCTTGACAGCATTTCGGAAAAAATGATCCAGGAGGCAATCAATAACCTGGTGAAAGGCAGGACGACATTTATTGTCGCCCACCGACTCTCGACAATTCGGGATGCCGATAAAATCGCAGTGATAGCGGATGGAAAATGTGTCGAGTATGGCACCTTTGAGGAGCTTATGGAGCGCAAAGGCGAGTTTTACCGCATGAAGGTAATACAGAGCTGACAGGGAAGGAAAAATGAAAGCAAAACGTTTTTGGATATTGTTATTTTCGTGCATGGCACTGATGCTTGCATTATATTTTTATGGGGCGCGTGACAGCCGCCAGCCGGTACCGGACAGCGGGACGATGACAGAAGGGAATACGGAGCCTTCCGATGCGGCGGCTTTGTGTGCGGAAAGCCAGGTGACGGAGTCTGTCAGCGTGGAAAGTGAAGTAGAAAATACGGAGCATTATGAAGCGCTGCCTTTGGAGACAGAAAGCCATCAGGAAGCGGAAGAATTATTCTTTTATACGGCGCTGACAGAAGACATCAGACAGCGCATCACGGGAAAATCCTACCCCGACACGGAGGAACCCCTGCAGATTTCCTATGATGACCTGGCGTATGTCCATGTCCTTTACTATGATTTTGATGCGCAGATTCAGGAGGGGGAGCTGATATGCAACAAGGCAATTGCCCAGGATTTGGTGGAAATATTCAGCGAATTGTATGACAGCCAATACCCCATAGAACGGATACGCCTGATTGACGAGTACGGCGCGGATGATGAGGCATCAATGGCGGACAATAACACGTCCTGCTTCAATTACCGTACTGTACCGGGAAAAACGAAACTGTCCAACCATTCTTATGGCCGCGCCATAGACATAAACCCATTGTATAATCCATATGTGCGGACAAAGGATGGTGAGACGCTTATTTCGCCTGACAACGCTGCCTCTTATGCCGACCGCAGCGCGGATTTCCCGCATAAAATAGACAAGGATGACTTGTGCTACAAATTATTTATACAGCATGGTTTTCGCTGGGGAGGAGCCTGGAACAGCAGCAAAGACTACCAGCATTTTGAAAAAACAGATTAAACAGTCACACAACACATTCTTTTTGTTGAGTTTGGATGCGGATTGGGATATAATAGAAATTGTATTTATAAATTTTTTGATTATCTACAAAGAGGATGAGGGCTATGGATTTGGATAGCATAATGAGAGGGTATGATTCAAAATTATTTGACGTTTTGTCACAGTCATCAAACAGGACATTTTTCTTTGCAAGCAATATGAAGGAAAATACTGCAAGATGGTCAAAAGGCGCGGTTGAGTACTTCGGGCTGGAAAATGAAATATTGTTTCCTGCTGATATTGAGTGGTTAAAACGTATTCATCCGGACGACAAGGCAGTGTATCTCAAGGATTTTGAGGATATGGCAAACCATGTCAGTGCATATCATGACGTGGAATACAGGATGCTCAATGCTGAGCAGGAGTATGTCTGGGTAAATTGCAAGGGATACATGACCTACGATGATAAGGGGAAGATGGATTTTTTTGCCGGATTTGTCACCAACATGGGGGTCAAAAACAAGATAGACCCTGTTACGGGGATGTGGACAGTCCAGGAATTCCGCAATGATACGGAGGATCTGTTGTACAAGAACAAGGGCGGTGCGGCAGTGATTATCGGCCTTAGCAATTTTAAGCGGGTCAATGACGAGTTTGGATATTCCTATGGGGATAAGACACTCTATGCGATTGCACACAGGATGCTTGCGGTGAGGACGCCCGGAACCCGCTTGTACCGCATGGATGGCTCCGATTTTGCGCTTCTCATGGAAGATGGGACTCCGGGTGATGTGGAGCGCGAGGTTGAGAAGATGCAGCAGGCGTTTGCCATGCTCGACATCGAGAGAAACCAGATTCATCTTGACTTTAGGGCGGGCGCAGTGCTGTTCCCGCAGAATGGGAAATACATTGACCAGATTATGAGCAATATGATGATTGCGTTGGAAAATGCGAAGAATGCAGGCAGGGCCAGCGTGGTTTTTTACACGGAAGAAATGCATCTGAAAAAGACCAGGGTGCTGCGGCTGCGGGATGCCATGCGTGAGTGTGTCAATGATAATTTCAGGGGATTTTCGATTGTCATGCAGCCGATTATTGATTCAAGGACAGGCAGGGGGACGAGCTGTGAGACGCTTCTGCGCTGGAGTGACGAGCGTTTTTCGGGAGTGGGGCCGATGGAATTTATTCCCATACTGGAAGACACCGGCTATATTATCTCTGTGGGGAAATGGATTATTGAACAGGTGCTGCATTATCTGCGGGAGTGGGACGATAAGGGAAACAGCCCGATTGAGAAAGTGCATGTCAATGTCTCCTATGTGCAGCTGCATGATGACGACCTTGTCGATTTTACAGTGAACAAGCTTAAGGAGTACAATATTGAACCAGGACGCCTTGTGCTGGAGCTGACAGAGAGCTGCCGGATTGGACGGGTGGATGAGCTTTCGGCACGTTTGCAGAATTTTAAGGATCATGGCATCAGCATTGCTCTTGATGACTTCGGTACGGGATATGCATCACTTGCAGTGCTCAAGGACATACCGACAGATATTGTGAAGCTTGACCATACGATGATAAAGTCCGTTGTCGGTACAGAAAAGGAAAGAAAACTGATAGAGTTTATCATCTCATTTTGCAACAATGTCGGAATTATCGTCTGTGCGGAGGGAGTCGAGAATCCTGCCATTCTTGGAATTGTAAACAGGGCAGGCGCCGAGCTGCTGCAGGGATATTATTTTGATAAACCTCTTTGCGTTGATGATTTTTATGATAAATATGTAAAAAAAACGGAGACCGCAGTGCATGAGTAATTTGTTAATACGCTCTAATTAGAGGGTAAACGGAGGACTATTATGAAAAAATCAGTAAAATTGCTGATGGCATTGATGCTTGGTATGGTATTGATGTCAGGGTGCGGTGCGGCAAAAAATGCAGCGGACGCGTCAAAACCATCAGGGCAGACGGATGTCCGCGTGATTGCCTTGAAGGGGCCTACCGCGATGGGGCTGGTATCGTTTATGGATTTGGCCGATGCGGGTGAAATTGCAGACAACAACTATCATTTCGAGATTGCGGCGGCAGTCGACGAGGTGACGCCCAAGCTTGTCCAGGGGCAAGTCGATATAGCGGCTGTTCCTGCAAATCTCGCTTCGGTGCTCTACAACAATACGGACGGCGGCGTCAATGTGCTTGCAATCAACACGCTCGGGGTTATTTATATCGTGGAGAACGGAGAGACCGTGTCTGGCATCAATGACCTGAAAGGAAAGACAATCTATGCCAGCGGAAAGGGTGCAACGCCTGAATATGCCCTGAATTATATCCTGACACAAAACGGAATCAATCCGGAGACGGATGTGAATATTGAGTGGAAAAGCGAGCATACGGAGTGCCTTGCCGCGCTGATGGCGGAGGAAAATGCAATTGCAATGCTGCCGCAGCCTTTTGTGACGACGGCGCAGACGAAAAGTCAACAGATCCGGGTGGCGCTGGACTTGAATGAGGAGTGGGACAGGCTGGGAACGGATTCCTCCTTCCTTACAGGCGTGGTTGTCGCACGGAAGGAATTTGCGGAGTCAAATCCCGCGGCAGTCAAAGCTTTTTTGGAGCATTATGAGGAGTCGGTGGCATACGTAAATGAAAATGTCGAGGACGCGGCTGCACTCATCGAGAAGTATGACATTGTACCGGCGGCGGTAGCGGTTCAGGCAGTCCCGCACTGCAACATTACGTTTGTCGCGGGGGACGAGATGAAACAGAAGCTGTCCGGCTATCTTGCAGTGCTGTTTGACCAGAATCCGAAGTCTGTGGGCGGGGCGCTTCCGGCAGATGATTTTTATTATGTCCAGTAAGCCGTGATGAAAGAAGGAAAACACGAAATCAGGATATGGTCGGTTCTGGTCTGGCTGTTGGTCTGGCAGCTTGCCAGTATGCGCCTGGACAGTGACATTCTGCTGGTTTCCCCTGTCAGGGTGGTATGCAGGCTGGGATTTCTTATGGGGACGGCATCATTTTGGAAAACAATCGCATTTACGCTGTCCCGCATTGCGGCAGGTTTTTTTGCGGCAGCGGCAGCAGGCTGTGCACTTGCGGCGGCAGCATCATATTTTCGCAAAATGCAGGAGCTTCTGGCTCCTGTTATGCTGGTTGTGAAATCGGTTCCGGTTGCCTCCTTTGTCATACTGGCGCTGATATGGTTTTCGTCCAGGAACCTGTCTGTCCTGATATCGTTTCTGATGGTACTGCCTGTTATATACACCAATGTGCTCGGTGGCATTGGCGGTGTGAACAGGGAGCTTCTGGAGATGGCGCAGGTATTTCGGATACCGAGGATGCGTGTGGTAAGGTATATTTACCTGCCGCAGATAATGCCCTTTTTTTATTCCGCGTGCAGGGTTTCACTGGGACTATGCTGGAAGGCGGGCGTGGCGGCAGAGGTAATCGGGATTCCAAGGGGGTCAGTCGGAGAGTGCCTGCAGCAGGCAAAGGTATACCTCGACACGCCGGACTTATTTGCATGGACACTCGTCATCGTGGCGTTGAGCCTGGCATTTGAACAGCTGGTACTGTTTCTGGTGCGCAAGGCGGCATGCCTGCTGGGCAATGTGAAATAAAGGGCATTTTAAAATTGATAAGAGAGCTTTTTGCAGTATGGAAATTAAAAATATTACAAAGACTTTTGGCGGAAAAACGGTTCTGAAGAATCTTGATATGGAGATACCTGAAGGGCGGATAACATGCATCATGGCACCGTCAGGGGCTGGAAAAACGACACTTCTTAGGATACTGATGGGACTTGAGGATGCGGACAGCGGGAGCGTTAAGGGGTTTTCCCATAAGCGTTTTAGCGCTGTCTTTCAGGAGGAACGGCTGTGTGAGCAGATGTCGGCTGAGCAGAATGTTCTGCTTGTCACCCCCGGGCTGGATGTGCAGACGATTGGAAAGGAACTGGAAAGGCTGGGGCTTGGGGCAGATGGCAGACAGCCGGTATCGGAGCTTTCGGGCGGAATGCGCAGACGTGTCAGTATATTGCGGGCACTGCTCGCCCCATATGATATCCTTTTTCTTGATGAACCGTTTCAGGGGCTTGACCAGGAACTGAAAATGCAGGTTATGGCGTACGTCAGGGAAAAGACAGCTGGAAAGACGGTAATCGTTGTGACACATGACAGGCAGGAAGCGCTTGCGCTTGGGGCGGGGGTTATAGAATTATAATGGAAACAAAAATGGGCGGATGAAAATCTGCCCATTTCATGCGCTATGCCAGCATGGCAATAAAATAAATAAAACACATAAACAGTGACAGCAAAAGACCGACGATGGAAGTGATTAAACCGCCGACTGCCATTCCGTTTGTCTGTCCTTTGTGGCTTAGCCCGATTGCAGAGCAGATAATCCCGGCTATGGATAGTATGAGATTCCAAAAGGGAATCCAGCACCCCAGGATGGATAAAATACCCAGAATCAGTCCTGCAATTGCCACGTTATTGTTTTTCGCGGGCATTGTGTCGTATACGACCGCCCTTACCGGCTGGCCATAATTTTGCTGTGCATATGGCGGTGATGGCTGGCCATATGGCTGGTTCTGGTTGAATGGTGCACCCTGTCCGTTTGCCGGATATGGCTGACCCTGGCTGAATGGCATACCCTGTTCATTGGCAGGATATGGCTGGTTCTGGCTAAGTGGAGAACCCTGCTCGTTTGCCGGATACGCCTGAGCCTGGTTAAGCGGGGTTCCCTGTTCATTGGCCGGATATGTCTGGCTCTGGTCAGGCGGTGTGTTTGATCCCCCGTATGCCTGGCTTTGGCTGTATGTCTGCTTGTCTAAGTTGTAAGCTTTATTTTCGTCCATAAGTGATAACCTCCCAAAATGTATACTTACGACAGATGAAATCTGCCGTGAGTATCACGCCAGCCACAGCCGCAAAGCGGCATATTTCCTTGTGCGGCTGTGCGCATCACGTTATACTGGTGTACAGTCTTCTTGACTGCCAGTATAGCGGCTCCTTACCATGTGGAAGTGGGTACAAGGCGCATGGTGTTGAATACAAGGTACATCAGAACAAGGTCAATTGCCATGGCGATTACAAAAAATAATATGGCAAGCCCAATGTCATTTACTTAACATTTATCCCCATTAAGTTAATGCGCAATAAAATCTTAACTTAATGCCATTTTAAAAAATTTAAAATAATGTATTGACAAACCAATCCGACAGAATTAAACTTAAATCAGTCATAGGAAATTTAAAAGGAAAATCAAACGTGGAAATATAAAAGCAGGTCAAATATAAAATTTTTTTATATGCAACTTGCTTTTTTTGTGTCCAAAAACAGATACACATTAACCTTTCAGTTGTCATAAAAAAGGAGGCATAATATTATGAATGAAAAGACACCTGACACAATAAAGGCTGAATTAATGTCAGCCATATCGGCGGCAATCGCTAACCCACATAAGGAGTTTGGCGAACAGGAATGCAATTTTGTACGCAGACGCAAGCTTACCCCGGAAGTAATTTTCAAACTGTTACTGTCAATGCAGGGCGGAAGTCTGAACAAGGAACTGTATGACGCAGGAATCGGTGTTACGGCGTCCGCATTTGTCCAACAGCGCAAAAAACTTTCATACACAGTATTGGAAGAGGCTATGGAACGCTTTAATGATGCCAGCATGGACAGCAGGACATACAGGGGATACCGTGTCCTTGCTGTTGACGGTACCACCGTAAATATGGCAAGGAATCCCAGGTCGAACAGTTTTGTATGTAGTGACTATAATCCCAAAGGCTATAACCAGCTACATGTGAATCCAATGTATGACGTGCTCAACAAGACATACCAGCACTGCGTGATACAGCCCCAGCCCCAGCAGGACGAAATCGGTGCGCTGACCTTTATGCTGGCATGGCATGGGTTCAGGGAAAAAACACTGATAGTTGCAGACAGGGGATATGAGTCATACAATGTTTTTGCACATTTGTCAGAAAAGCCCAATGTGGATTTCCTAATCCGTGTAAAGCAGGACAATTCGGCAATGCGCGACATCAAAAAACTACCCATGAAGGAACTTGACACTGACATTTCATGCACGATAACCACCACGCAGACGAATGAGGACAAGAAAAAAGGACATATCCTTATACAGACGCATAAAAACAAAGACCGTGCATACAGTGATAAGACAAGGGCAGGACGGTGGGATTTCCAGTCACCGTATGCAATGAAATTCCGCGTGGTGCGTTTTAAGCTGGATACAGGGGTGTATGAAACGCTTGCAACAAGCCTCCCACGAAGTTTCACACTGTCAGAAATTAAGGAGCTGTACCACGCAAGATGGGGGATAGAGACCGCGTTCAGGGAACTTAAATACGGACTCGGACTTGTAAACCTGCACGGAAAAAAGGACAGTTTTGTAAAACAGGAAATCTTTGCGTCAATGATAATGTCAAATTTCTGCAGCCGGATATCAGGCATGGTTGCAGTACAGCAGAAAGAAGAAAATATCCATGAATACAGGGTCAATTTCAAAATGGCGGTCTACCTGTGCAGGCAGTTTTTCCGCACGGAGGACGCAGATGCAGAAAAGCTTTTACAGGACATCGCAACATATACCGAACCAGTACGCCCCGGACGGCAGGACGGGCGCAACATAAAACCAAAATCATTCGTTGGTTTTGTCTACCGCGTGCCTGCATAAAATACAGAATGACAGGAAAACAGTTTTAAAGGTTTTCCTGTCATTCCGTATTCTGACATTTCAGAGCCTGTATCTTCTTTTTTGCATTCTTATACCGGTTGCGGAGCACATTTTTCTTTGCGCCCACAATTTTTTCCAGTTCATAGACCGTAAAGGCTTCCGTATCAATATATTCAACAAGAAGTTCGTCAGTCAGTTCGACATCTTCATAATAATAAACTTTACGTTTCCGCGCTTTCTTATCAGCCTGTCCGCTTAACAGCAGGACTTCCTTTTCCAATTGGCGCACGCGTCTCAAAAGTCTGAACAGGAGTTCCCCTGACGCATTGAGGGAATTTACATTTTCACTGTCGTTAACAACGGCTAACAGTTCTGAATCTGACATCTGTGTCAGTTTAAGGTCTGCATTTTTTAGAGATTTTTGTTCAGGCATAATGGTAACTATCCTCCATGTTTTGTTAACCCTTCACAATGGTAATTTATTTTTGTTACCAAAATTACCACTGATTTCACGCTGATTTTGGAGCAGGACACAGGAATTTTTCCATATAATATTTTTAACCCAAAACAGGGTGGTAACTTTTGTGTTGGATTTGTTACCACAATGATACCGCGCCCTGTTAAAAATTGCAACTGATTTTTCTTAAATTAACCAGTCCTGCAAAACGCGCGGACGCAATGGAAATTTAACCGCAGACGGCTTTATAATTTCAATGCTACTTCCATCAGTTCAAGAAAAACAGGACGTTTTTCTTCAGGACAGGAGAAATACAGCTCCTTAAGTTTTTCAGGAATATAATCTTTTTCCTCACGCTCCCCCAAAATCAGGTAATTCAAATCCGTACCCAGTATACCGCATATTTCTATGAGGTTTTCCATGGAAAGTCCTGCCCTGCCACGTTCAGCCCCTCCGTAATGCTTGATTGACACATTTAATTTTTCAGCCATCTGTTCCTGTGTTAAGTTAAGCATTTTCCGTTTCTTTTTCAAACGCATACCCATTTTAATTCTGTAATCTTCCATATGATAACCAGCGCCTTTCATGCAAAATATAACCTTATAGGTAAAGTTTACACATAATTAACCGTTTACAAAACCGCGTAAAAGGTATTGAATTATACAACCTTAAAGGTTATAATTTGAATAGCATGTCAGAAAATGTTACACTCCCCCTGCCCTTTGGCAGGGAACAAATGCATACTGGAAATTTCATAGGGAAAGGGGGGCAACGTATATACATAAAGGATTCTGACAGTATGGTATTTGAACTCATTGACAATTGAATAAACAAATGAGAAAGGAGACAAAGGAATGGAAGAAAAAAACAGTCCGGAAAGCATAAGGGAGGAATTGGAGGACGTACTGAACATTGTGCAGTTGCTGGCGGTATCATTAGAGGACAATGAGGAGGACAGCCATATCATACGGAGTGTGGACGTGATACAAAAAATGATAAAGGCAGTCATCGACAGGATAGGGTCATAAAAATGATTCGGACAGAATAACTTAACAATTGGGTGGTATAAGGAAACTGATAGATTAGGAAATATATGGTCTATCAGTTTCCTGAAAATACAGGATTTCTTTTATAGTAAATAATGCACATAGTTGCAAATTGCTACATACAGTGATATAATGCAACTAAAAGAAACTAATAATACAATAAGTTGCAGTGGAGGAAAAGAAAATGAAAAAGAAACTAATAGTTATGATGGGATTAATCATAATCGGGCTGACAGCGTGCAACAGTGATGAAGAAAAGGCAGTCATGAATATGGTGGAAAACACAAAAATTGCAGCGAGTATGGAAGAGGAGGAAAGTACGGCAGGGCAAGAAAGTACAGGGTCTGAAGAATATTCAACAGATGAGGGCGGTACGGATGAGAATGAAATTCTAACGGCGGCATCAGCCCCAACGCCTGAAACAGAAGAAACGGAGCAGGCAGGATATACAGTAGAAACAATAGACAAGAAAATGTATGTCAAAGAGTGGTGCAATACATACATGGGTCCGAATGAACAGGCGTATGAGTTATTCGGTGAGTGCAATAAAGGCGAGTTAGTGCATCTTACCGGACAGGTAAAAGAGGAATCAAACTGGTATGAATATGAGGTAGAAACTGGGGATAAAGGGTTTATCAGCGGAGAGTATTTAGTAGCGGAGAATCCGGTGGAACAGGAGACAGCACAAAAGCCGAGTACGCCGAACCAGACGCAGACACAGACACCGGAACAGACGACTGGTACACCGAATACAACAGATGCAAATGGGGTGCAGGCTCCTGTAAATCCAAACACGGGTGAGGTAATGAAACCGGGTGATAGTTATATTAATCAGACAGGTGCGAAAGTTACATATTTGGAACATCTTTAACGGGGAAGCAATGGTAGGAGACAATAACTAAGGGACAGTCCGAAAGGGCTGTCCGTATTCGTTTAATGGGTTATGGCGTTAACAGACAGTTATGTATTAGAATTACGGAAACAATCGGCAGTCAATTTTAATGCCGTAATCTGTTTATCGGTCAGTCCGTCGAGATATAAGACATTTCTTGTACTGCTGTCAGTTCCAAGCAGATAATCAACGGATACCTTGTAAATTGCTGACAGTTTAATGAGAATATTAAGCGACGGCTGTTTTACATTGGATTCCACAGCATTCCCGATACTGCCAGTCGGTCTATAAAATTTCCCCATAACAGACATAT
>Ga0137307_102640_pt1 | contig 11939 bp, 10 predicted proteins | sample NAcewD2O_March_2_FD_97180 | JGI IMG/M metagenome (GOLD analysis project Ga0137307, IMG submission 97180) | Mouse cecal microbial communities from Vienna, Austria - N-Acetylglucosamine amended D2O_March | ecosystem: Host-associated > Mammals > Digestive system > Large intestine > Cecum | place...
CCGTTCTCTCGAGTGGACTGCGGAAGAGGCAACAACTGATTCAAGCTAACCTAATTCTAACCTTAAATAAATATTATGAAAAAACTTCTTTATTTACCGTATGCAAAAGTATCGGGCTTTAGTGTAATCCATGTGTACAATTTGTTAGTTTAGGTGTATTTTTTGTGGTTTTCTCCTTTTTCTTTCAGTACTTTCGGCATTTCGGGGCAGAATTTGAGTTTTTGGTTGATGAGTTCTTGAGTTTTTAAGTTTGTGAGCTGATGAGTTTTTAAATTAATGAATTTGTAAATTGGCACCCTAATGAGGATAACTCAAAAACTTAAAAACTCAAAAACTAAAGAACTCAAAAGCTATTCCTGTCATTCAAAAATAGGTGGGCTTATTTTGCGGTACGTTCATTTTGCACTATCTTTGCGGCCTCAAAATCAGTAGGCAAGGCGCAAAGGAATCGTCGGATCAGGCTCTGTTTTGCCGGTTTGTTTCCTGCGAACCTTGTCCCGCTATTAATTATTATAGGTATGAGTTATAATTTGTTGAAAGGAAAAAAAGGTATTATTTTCGGTGCTCTGAATGAGCAGTCCATTGCCTGGAAAGTTGCAGAAAAAGCCGTAGAAGAAGGTGCGGTGATCACATTGTCGAACACTCCGGTAGCAGTGCGCATGGGTGAAGTATCCGCGTTGGCGGAGAAGTTGCATTGCGAAGTGATTCCTGCCGATGCTACCAGCGTAGAAGATTTGGAAAATGTATTCAGACGTTCGATGGAAGTATTGGGAGGTCAGATCGATTTCGTGCTTCACTCCATCGGTATGTCTCCGAATGTCCGCAAGAAACGCACGTACGATGATCTGGACTACGACATGCTGGACAAGACGCTCGACATTTCCGCCATCTCTTTCCACAAGATGATACAAGCCGCCAAGAAACTGAATGCGATTGCCGACTACGGTTCCATTCTTGCACTGAGCTATGTAGCTGCACAACGCACGTTCTATGGTTATAATGATATGGCTGATGCCAAAGCATTGTTGGAGTCTATCGCACGCAGTTTCGGTTACATCTATGGACGCGAACACAATGTGCGTGTCAATACCATCTCTCAGTCGCCGACGATGACTACTGCCGGTGCAGGCGTGAAAGGTATGGATAAGTTGTTCGACTTTGCCAACCGCATGTCTCCCTTGGGCAATGCGTCGGCAGACGAATGTGCCGACTACTGTATCGTGATGTTCTCCGACCTGACCCGTAAGGTGACTATGCAGAACCTCTATCATGACGGAGGTTTCTCCAGTGTGGGTATGAGTCTGCGCGCTATGGCCACTTACGAAAAGGGGTTGGATGAATATAAGGATGAGAATGGAAACATCATTTACGGTTAAACCGTAAACGAGGACATTCATTCTCGTTTCAACACTACATTTGAAACATGCCGGCTCCATATTTTTCCTGTGTTTTATAGCATGGAGAAACTATGGAGCAGGTATGAAACAGATACGGATTTTAATTTTTCCCATTTTTTTCGTTTGATCAAACTTTTAGATTCCCATGCTTCCCGCTCTTTATCTTTTGCCAGTTACGTTGGGGGATACCCCTATTGAAACCGTATTGCCTTCATATAATAAAGAGGTCATACTTGGTATTCGTCATTTCATAGTGGAGGATGTACGTTCGGCGCGCCGTTTTCTGAAGAAGGTGGACAGGGAGATCGACATTGACACGCTGACTTTCTATCCGCTCAATAAGCATACGTCGCCCGAAGATATTTCCGGTTACCTGAAACCGCTGCTGTCAGGGCAGTCTATGGGAGTGATATCCGAAGCCGGTTGTCCGGCTGTAGCCGATCCGGGAGCAGATGTTGTTGCCATTGCCCAACGAAAGAACCTGAAAGTCGTTCCGCTGGTGGGCCCCTCTTCTATCATCCTGTCCGTTATGGGATCGGGATTCAACGGGCAGAGTTTCGCTTTCCACGGCTATCTTCCCATCGAACCGGGTGAACGTGCCAAGCGGCTGAAAGCCCTCGAACAGCGGGTGTACGGCGAACATCAGACGCAGCTTTTCATCGAAACGCCTTACCGCAACAATAAGATAGTGGAAGACATCTTGCAAAACTGCCGTCCGCAGACCAAGCTCTGCATTGCCGCCAATATCACGTGCGAGGGTGAGTATATCAAGACCAAAACAGTCAAAGAGTGGCAGGGGAGAGTGCCCGACCTCTCTAAGATTCCTTGTATTTTTCTTTTGTATAAATAACCTCTTTCAGGTGCTCATATTCATTTTCAAAGCAGCTGCTGAAGAAGTTCTTGCCTAAATTCTGCTTTATCTGTTGAAAGGTCCAGAGTTTACCGTCTTTGGTGTGCTTGTTGTGCAGCAGCCTTTCATCCTTTATGTCAATGAGGAAAAGGTAGATCAGGCGGTTTGTCGTCTGGTTTTCGAAGTGATATCGGACATTGAACTTCAAGTCTTTGATCGGGATTTGCGGATAGGTCTGCTTCATCAGGCGGACAATGCCATGCTCCAGCGTCTCTTTGTATAGGAGGTAGCACTCCATCGGTATGTCCGTTCTTCCCCCTTCGAGAGTGTAATGTTGCGGGCGCGGGCGGAGATAGAGCATGCCGTTGTGGGAGATGGCGATGCGGATGACGGGGTTGATGTATTTGTTTTTCCGGTTGACGGCATCCGTAGCCAGACACTTTCCAATGACGTCTCCTTTGGTGTTGACGATGGGGACGAAAGCCGTATCCTTCATCATGGAGTTGAAGTAGAGGATACCGAACTGATTGAACAATATGCTCAGGATGAATACGGCGGGCGGACAGAAGCAGAACAGGATGTTCTGGACGGCATCATCCAGCGGACTGAACAGCAGAATCGCCACGAGAATCGTCAGGAAATGGAGTAAAGCCATTAGGATTACCACCCGTGAAGAGACGATGGAGGCTTCCGCTCCTTGGGTGAAATTCCGCATCCTGCACCTCCTCGGATGCGGGAAGCGGCGTGCAAGAAGCCTTTTCCGGTTCAGGAAAATGATGACCGACGGTATGAGCGTGCTGATTTCCAACGTCAGAGGCAGCATGTCGGGAGCACAGATGTCGCCAAACAGGAGAGTGGTGACAGTGAGCAACAGGAACATGCCGGTAGTGCCGTAGAGCGTGAAGTTGGGAATCGTCTCATTGCGGTCCCAAAACGTATATAGACTATAAATTATCCCTACACTTGTACTGGTGTAGATAGAGATGTCTTGTGCTATAAATTTGCATAGTACGATAGATACAATGACAGGGATGAACCCCAAAGACATATTATACTTAGATGATAGAACTCCTTTTCTTGACATTGCTGGCGATTATTTTGTCGTTATCTTATAGGTAACAAATAAACCTGAGCAATTGTTTTCTCATTCTACCTCTTTTTTATAATATCTGATTTGTTTCTCGGCATGATAGGACGAGCGCACCAATGGAGCGCTCTCTACCTGGTCGAATCCCTTGGCCAGACCAATCTCCTTGTATGCGGCAAACTGTGCGGGAGTAACGTATTCGGCTACCGGATAATGCTTGAACGAGGGTTGCAGATATTGTCCGATGGTCAGGATGTGGCACCCTGCCTGCCGCAGGTCGTCCATCAGCTCTTCCACTTCTTCGGGAGTTTCGCCCAGACCCGCCATGATGCCCGATTTAGCGGTTGTCCCGCTGTCGACTATCTGGCGTATCACCTTCAAGCTCGTATCATACTTGGCAGCACTGCGCACCAGCGGGGTGATGCGTTTCACCGTCTCCATGTTGTGGGATATGATATCCGGACGGGCTTCTATCACTTGGGCTATCAGCTCCTCCTTCCCCTGGAAGTCCGGGATGAGCACTTCGATGGTCGTTTCGGGATTCAGTCGCTTGATTTCACGGATAGTCTGTGCCCAGTGCGCGGCTCCCAAGTCCGGCAGGTCGTCACGGTCTACCGAAGTGATGACTGCGTGCGACAGCTTCATCAGGGATATGGATTCCGCCACATGGTTAGGTTCGGCAGGATCCAGCGGAAGGGGGACACCCGTTGCGGTGTTGCAGAACTTGCAGCAGCGGGTACAGATGTCGCCGCTTATCATGAAGGTGGCAGTCCCTTTGCCCCAACACTCACTCATGTTGGGGCAGCGTCCGCTGCTGCAAATCGTGTGCAGACAGTGAGATTCTACGATGCGTTTCGTCTCGGTATATCGTTCGTTGGCTCCTATACTTATCTTGAGCCATTCGGGTTTACGTACTCTCATGATATTAGATGATAGTTGGTCAGCGTCCGCTGATTACAGGTTTTTCTCAAAAAAGTTGGTTAGTTTCGTATAAAGGTGATAGCGGGTATTGCCACCATAGATGCCGTGGTTGCGGTTGGTGTAGACCTGCATATCGAACTGTTTGTTCAGTTGCACCAAGTGTTCGGCATATTCCGTGCAGTTCTGGAAGTGGACGTTGTCGTCCGCCATGCCATGAACCAACAGCAGGTTGCCATGCAGCTTATCGGCACGTGTGAAGGCGGAGGAGTTCTTATATCCCTCGGCATTCTCTTTCGGGGTACGCATGAAGCGCTCGCCGTAGATGGTGTCGTAGTAATTCCAATCGGTCACGGCGGCTACGGCAACTCCCGCTTTGAAGACGGGCGTACCTTCACTCATGCTCATGATGGTCATGTATCCGCCGAAGCTCCATCCCCAGATGCCGATGCGGTTCTTGTCCACGTAGGGCAGGCCACCCATATAGAGGGCTGTAGCCACCTGGTCTTTCGCTTCCTTCACGCCCAGATTGAGGTAGGTGCACTTCTCGAATTCCGCACCGCGTCCGCCGGTTCCGCGTCCGTCTACACAGACTACGATGAAACCGCGGCTTGCCATATAGGTTTCCCAACTGATGCTCCAGCTGTCGAGCACCTGTTGCGAGCCAGGACCGCTATACTGATAGAGCAATACGGGATACTTCTTCGATGCGGAGAAATCCGTCGGTTTCATCATCCATCCGTTCAGCGATACGCCGTCTTGCGTTTGGAAAGTAAAGAACTCTTTCTGCGGCAGGTTATATTTTGCCAAGGTCTGTTTCAGTTGGGCGTTGTCCACCAACGTAGTCAGCACCTTGCCGGTGTTGTCGTTCAGTGTGATGACGGTAGGGGTGCTCAGGTTGGTATAACGGTTCATGTAGTACTTCATGTCCGTACTGAACTGGGCACTGTTGATGCCTGCCTGTGCCGAGAGGCGGGTTTTCTTTCCTTTGCGGTCCACCTTGTACACGGCCTGGCGGAGTGGGCTTTCTTCGTTGCTGGTGTAGTAGAAACAGTTGTCGTCGGCACTCCAGCCTAAGAAATCCTTCACTTCATACTTTCCGGAGGTGACTTGCTTGATCAGGTTGCCGCCCATGCTGTACCAGTACAGATGGTTGTAGCTGCTCTTTTCACTCAGGTAACTGAAGTTTTCGGGGTAGAAGATTATGTTGTCGAAGACGTTCTCCTTGATGTAAGCATCACTTTCGTCGCGCAGTACCTGCTTGCAGACTGTGGAACGCGGATCGCCGAAATACATGTTCAGTTGGTTCTGATGGCGGTTCAGGGTGATAATGGCAAGCTTGTTGGGGTCTTGCGTGAAACGGATGCGTGGGATGTAGCCGTCGGCATCCAGGGGCACTTGCATCTTTCGGGTCACTTTCGACTTGATGTCAAAGGTGTGTACGGATACTTTGGAGTTGACTTCACCGGTCTTCGGATATTTGTAGACATACTCGCCGGGATATTTCTCTAAAGCAGAGTAGTGAGGTTTGCTTCCGGCAAAGAGCGGGAAACTATAGGAAGGAACCTCCGTCTCGTCAAAACGGATGTATGCCAGCATTTTGCTGTCTGCGCTGAACTCCAGCGCACAATTGAACGAGAACTCCTCCTCATACACCCAGTCGGGAATACCGTTCAGCACGGCGTTGCGTTTGCCGTCTTCCGTAACTTGGCTTTCGCTGTTGCCATACAGGAACTTCACCAGATAGATGTTGTTGTCCCGCACGAAGGCAACCATTGTTCCGTCCGGTGAGAAGACCGGAACTTGTTGCGGTCCGCCGTCGGACAGTTTTTCCACTACATTGTTGATTTCTCCATTGACGTTTCGTCTCAGGCTATATATATAATGTATGGCAGTGTAGGAGCGGCGGTAGATGGGTTCCGTTTGAGTGGCGATCAGCAGTTTGCTGCCGTCCGGCGAAAAGCTGTAGCTGTCGAACGTCTTGAAAGGACATTCGCGGGCTGTGGCCGCATCAAACAGTACTTCCACCTGTTTTCCTGTCTTGAAAGAATATTTGATGATCTGAGTGCCTTTCGCATTCATTTGCGAATAGTGTTCTCCGTCTCCGGGGATGGGAATCACCCCGTAGATGTTTTCCGCACGGAATTTTCCCGATACAATGTCTTTTAAGTCAAGTGCTTGTTTGCCTTGTGCGAAACTTGTCAATGCACAGAGGCAAATGAGAATTGCAATACTTAGCTGTTTCATAATTCTGATTGATTTCTTTGAATGGCAAAGATAGTCATAAAAAATAAAATATGGCTCTTTGTGCCTGATTTGCCCTGATATCCCGAAGAAAAATTCTATTTTTGTACTTAAATAGTTGAGATATGAATGCTACTCCGATATTATACAATGAGTTTCCACTCTTTCTGAAACGCTATTTTCCGTATAAAGTACAGAAAATATCACTCAACGCCGGATTCACTTGTCCCAATCGAGACGGCTCTAAAGGCAATGGCGGCTGCACCTACTGCAACAACCAGACTTTCAATCCCGAATATTGCAGCACCGGAAAAACGGTCACGCAGCAACTGGAAGAGGGAAAACTCTTCTTCGCACACAAATACCCCGAAATGAAATACCTTGCCTACTTCCAGGCATATACCAATACCTATGGCGAACTGGAGGCGTTGAAGCGGAAGTATGAAGAGGCGCTGGCAGTGCCCGATGTCGTAGGGCTGGTCATAGGCACCCGCCCGGACTGCATGCCGGACAGCCTGTTGCACTACCTGGAAGAATTGAACAAACATACGTTCCTGCTTGTTGAATACGGTATAGAGAGTACCGACGACGCCACGTTGTGCCGCATCAACCGCGGACATACTTACCGCGATACGGTGGATGTCGTGGAACGTACGGCAGCCTGCGGCATACTGACTGGCGGGCACATCATACTGGGGCTTCCGGGAGAGTCGCACGAAGCTCTGGTGGCACAGGCATCCGTCCTGTCGCGCCTGCCCCTTTCCACGTTGAAGATGCACCAGTTGCAACTGATACGAGGTACCCGCATGGCGCATGAATACGAACAGCATCCCGAAGACTTCCACCTTTTCAGCGTGGAAGAATATATTGACTTGGTAGTGGATTACATCGAACATCTCCGCCCTGATTTGGTGTTGGAACGTTTTGTTTCACAGTCACCTAAAGAACTGCTGATCGCACCAGACTGGGGCGTGAAAAATTATGAATTCAACCACCGCCTGCAAAAAAGAATGCGTCAGCTTGGTGCTTATCAGGGAAAGAAATATGATATGTGAGAAAAAAAACTTATTTTTGCAGCAATATAAGAGCCTGTTTAAATTTTCTTCAAAAAGTTTTTTATTCAGCTTCTTTAGAGTTTCTTTTCGGTCTGTTTTCCTCTTTTTATTCGTCACATAGCCCGCTATGCTCCTCATAAAAACAGAAAAACATACTCAAAAAGAACTCTCAAAAGAAGACTGAATAAAATTTAAACAGGCTCTAAATGTGGAATCAATCTAAATAAAGAAGTATTATGGATCAAAAGACACTGATCAAAGGTAAAATACACTACGTAGGAGTGAACGACCGCAACAAACATCTGTTTGAAGGGATGTGGCCGTTGCCTTACGGGGTGTCCTACAACTCTTATCTTATAGATGATGAAACCGTGGCATTGGTTGATACAGTGGATGCTTGTTTTTTCGAAACCTATCTTCGCAAGATCAAAAGCATTATCGGCAACCGCCCCATCCAGTATTTGATAATCAATCACATGGAACCCGACCATTCCGGTTCTATCCGTCTGATCAAACAGCATTATCCGGATATTGTTATCGTGGGTAACAAGCAGACTTTCGGCATGATAGAGGGATATTATGGGGTGACGGGAGAAAGATATATCGTGAAGGACGAAGACTTTCTGGCACTGGGACATCATAAGCTGCGCTTCTACCTGACACCGATGGTGCATTGGCCCGAAACGATGATGACTTTCGACGAGACGGAAGGCGTGCTCTTTTCCGGCGATGCATTTGGTTGCTTCGGTACTTTAGATGGTGGTTTCCTCGATACACGCATCAATACGGACCGTTATTGGGACGAGATGGTGCGTTATTACTCCAATATTGTGGGCAAATACGGTTCTCCGGTGCAGAAAGCTTTGCAGAAATTAGGCGGACTGCCCATCAAGACCATTTGTTCCACTCATGGACCTGTATGGACGGATTGCATTGGCAAGGTAGTAGGCATTTATGATAAACTGAGCCGTTATGCCACCGAAGAGGGCGTTGTGATAGCCTATGGCTCTATGTATGGGAATACGGAACAGATGGCGGAAGCCATTGCTGCCGAACTTTCGGCACAAGGCATCAAGAATATCGTGATGCACAACGTAAGCAAGAGCAATCCTTCTTACATCCTTGCAGACATCTTCAAATACCGTGGACTGATCGTCGGTAGTCCTACCTACAGCAATCAAATCTATCCGGAGGTGGATGCGTTGCTGTCCAAGATATTGTTGCGCGAGGTAAAGGGCCGTTATTTAGGCTATTTCGGTTCGTTCACTTGGGCAGGGGCTGCGGTGAAGCGTATGGCTGAATTTGCCGAGAAGAGCAAGTTTGAAATCGTGGCTGATCCGGTCGAGATGAAGCAGGCGATGAAAGACATCACTTACGAGCAATGCGAACATCTGGCACGTTCTATGGCAGAACGCCTGAAGAAAGACAGGGCAGATAATGCTTAAGAGTTAGGGATCAGGGAGCCGCATGGCTCCTTGTCCGTTAACCACAGTTGTTAAAAAAACATGTTTATTAATCTTATAAAAAGACATTTACAATGAGACTAATTATCCAACCGGATTATCAATCCGTATCTCAGTGGGCTGCACATTATGTGGCTGCAAAAATCAAGGCGGCTAATCCTACGCCCGAAAAACCTTTTGTATTGGGTTGTCCTACCGGTTCGTCACCGCTTGGCATGTACAAGGAACTGATCGACCTGAACAAGAAAGGTATTGTTTCCTTTGAGAACGTAGTTACTTTCAATATGGATGAGTATGTAGGATTGCCCAAAGAGCATCCCGAAAGCTATTACTCCTTCATGTGGAACAATTTCTTCAGCCACATCGACATCAAGCCGGAGAATACCAACATCTTGAATGGCAATGCTGCCGACCTGGATGCTGAGTGTGCGCGTTACGAAGAGAAAATCAAGTCTTACGGTGGCATCGACCTCTTTATGGGCGGCATCGGACCTGACGGCCACATCGCTTTCAATGAGCCGGGTTCTTCATTGTCTTCACGTACACGCCAGAAGACCTTGACGACAGATACCATCATCGCCAACTCCCGCTTCTTCGACAACGACGTGAACAAAGTGCCTAAAACGGCTCTTACGGTGGGTGTAGGCACTGTGCTTGCCGCTAAAGAAGTAATGATCATTGTCAATGGACACAATAAGGCACGTGCGCTTTATCATGCAGTAGAAGGTCCTGTGATGCAGATGTGGACCATTAGTGCCCTGCAGATGCACGAAAAGGGTATCATCATCTGCGACGATGCGGCTACCGAAGAACTGAAAGTAGGTACTTATCGTTACTTCAAGGATATTGAAGCTGACCATCTGGATCCGGAAAGCCTGTTGAAATAAGAAAGCAACCGATATCCGGGTGATAAAGAAAAGCGCATTGGTGGCAAGACCTTCCATTCAGGTCGGTTGTCCAATGTGCTTTTTTATACTATCTCCCTATGCTTTTTTGAATGGCTTTTCACCGTTCACATCTTTCACCTTTTTATCAAGTGCTTAGGTAATAAGTGCTTATGGTGAAGGATCAACCTGTTAAGTTTACGATAGGTTACATATTCATCCGTTGGGTGGGTACTCATAAAGATTACGATAAAATAGATTGTTCAACCATTTAGTTTTGGTTTCATTGCAAATACGTGTGAGTCCACTGTCTCGCTTCTCTCTCTTTTTTCTAAAGAAAAAATCTTTTCTTTATCCTGCCGGTGTGAGATTCTCATGATTTTCATTTATATTTTTACTGCGTAAAAATACGCAATCCACTGCGTAAAATGTAATGTCATGTATAAAAGGTCAGAATATCAAACTATTAAGTGTAGACTCGAAGAACAACGAAGGTTCATTCAAGTTGTTATGGGGCACGTCAGGTCGGTAAATCTACAGTTGTGAAACAAGTGTTGAAGGACTTGGAAATCCCTTATCAATTCTTTTCTGCCGATAATGTTCCGACAATGAACAGTGCATGGATCTCAAATTGTTGGGCGGCTGTCCGCAGCTTAAAAGAGAGTAACCGTCACCGATCGTAAGACGTGGGGACGTATCTTCGAGTCGGGAATCGGTGCTTATTTGGCCAGCCAAGCATTTATCCACCGTTTAGAGATATTCTACTGGCGTGAACGTAATGACGAGGTGGATTTCGTACTTCGTAAAAAAGGTTCTGTTGTTGCCATCGAAGTCAAAAGCAATGCCGAGAAGCGGACGGAAGGATTGGATAAATTCAGACAACAGTTCAATCCTACAGCTTCATTCGTTGTCGGTGACGGCGGTATCGGAGCGGAGGAGTTTTTGGCAATGGATCTAATGAAATTGTTTTAACCTGCATCATCCTTTCACCTTGACCTTGAGGTGACTAAAGCTCACGTTTACGCTGCTAAACCTTAGCTTTAATGAGAAGATATCTGTTTTCTTGGAACTCTATATTATTTTGTCTACTTTTGTCATAATCAATCTTTTTGAGAATTAAGAATATGGCCGGAAACAGCAACCAGATAATCCGCTTCGATTGGGCGATGAAATGCCTGATCCGTAACAAGGCAAATTTCAGTGTGTTTGAAGGCTTGTTGACCACACTGTTGAATGAAAAGATCGTCATCCAAAACCTCCTTGAAAGTGAAAGCAACCAGGAAGATGAGTACGACAAGTATAACCGTGTGGACATGCTTGCCGAAAACTCCAAGGGAGAACTTATCCTGATAGAGGTGTAGAACAACAATGACTTACAAGATGTTTCACCATAAATATCTGTATACTATATTGTTAATGATTAGGTGAAAGATGTGAGGAGTGAAATATAGTATTTATTGGTTCTTCGTCACTTTTGGGGCAACCCAATATGCAAAACGCCTTTATCTATAGACTATACCAGCTTATTTAAGGGAATAAAATTAAAGCTATCAAAAGACACATGTTCAATAGGACAAGCATTACCTTGCTGTGCAATAAACTTATTAGCTTTAACACATGAACTGCCCCAAAAGTGACGAAGAACCTATTTATTTTCGATTACACTTTTAGTTTGGAGGAATGCATCACATTATATAAAGAGGTAAAAATAACAAGTAATGAAATGACTCATTACATTACTTGTTATGCTCCTTTACATTACTTGTTATGCTCCTTTACATTACTTGTTATGTTCCTTTACATTACTTGTTATGTTCCTTTACATTACTTGTTATGTTCCTTTACATTACTTGTTATGTTCCTTTACATTGTAGTGGGACTTAACGATTAAAGAAACGTATTCATTATCCATGTAGGGCTGTACCTTGGTGCAGCCGAAATGCCAGATATTGGTATACAAATAAACATGGATGTACCAAGGTGCAGCCCTGCAAAAAAAATGAACTTCAACTGAGTAAACCGACTGGATAGTCGCAATATA
>Ga0137307_102643_pt1 | contig 11918 bp, 11 predicted proteins | sample NAcewD2O_March_2_FD_97180 | JGI IMG/M metagenome (GOLD analysis project Ga0137307, IMG submission 97180) | Mouse cecal microbial communities from Vienna, Austria - N-Acetylglucosamine amended D2O_March | ecosystem: Host-associated > Mammals > Digestive system > Large intestine > Cecum | place...
TGGTGCCGTCCGCCGTAGTCTCCTCGGTGCCGATGATCTGCCCGTCCCGGAGGATCAAAAAAACAGCTCCCGGGAGGGGGCTGCTGCTCTCATCCACCTTCTTGAGCTGGATTTTTACCTTGGAACTGTTTTCAAAAATGAGGCTGATGTCATGCTCGCCGTCCCAGACAAAGGGCTGCTTCACCTTGCTCACATCGGAGCTGAGAATATAGCCCTCCGGCGGGGTGATCTCCTCCGCGATATACGACCCGGTGGGCAGCTTGGAGAAGTCCAGATCCTCTTTGAGAATATAACCGCCGTCCTTGGTGACGAATTCGCCAAAGTAGCTGCCGCCGTCATCCAGCTTGACCGAGGTAATGCGGATGACCGCACCGGGAATACCCACCGTGGGGTTATCTGCATCTATTTTGCGGATGGAGCCGTCGCCCTCCTTTTTGTTGGGCTGGTTGTAGAACACGAACGTGTTGGAGATGGAGTCATTGGGCATGACCGTCACGGTTTGGGATGCGGTCTGGGCCACGTAGCCCTCCGGCACGGCCTCCTCCGTGATGGTGTACTGGCCTGGGGCAAGGCCATCTGCTGTCTGCGTTAACGTGATAGTGCCATCCGGGCCAGTATCCCGGGTTACGGAAAAATCGCCCGACCCATCTGCACTCTCAACTTTGAAAGTCACTCCAGATAACGGCTTATTTGTGCCCGCCTCCAATTTTTTAACCGTAAGGCTGACGGGCTCAGACACATCATTGGGAGTCGGCACAGCGATCAAAAGCCGTTGCATGGGCACCCCGGACTGACCGGGCAGCTTCCACGGTTGGGAACTATCCCACTCGTAGATCCATAGATGATACTTGTGGTAATACTCAGGATGATCCAGCACCAGGTCAACGCCGGTTTTGATGTAGTCATAGGCAGAGTTGCCAGTCTTACCGCCATCGGAACTGTCGATAATACTGTGGGTGTCGATGGCGTCCCAGTCTTTGATCCAAGAGGACTGACCGTAGGTGCGGTGGTACAGCTTCATGGCCGCGACAAACTCCTCGGCGGCCTGCTCAATAAAGCACTCCCGGTTGGAGGTTACGTCGATGATGATGCCGTACTCATAGTACCAGGACATAGCTTGGGCCACCATGAACCAGATGTCGGACCAGTAACTGCCCCATGTCTCCAACCCGCGGGCATTGCCGGCATCCGTAAAGTTGCCGTAGGTGTGGGCGTACACATAAGTGAGCAGGGTCTTCAGCGAGGAATCTGTCACCTCGGTTTTGAAGTTCCACTTCTGGCCATTCGCCCCGTTACCCAAGGTTCCTTTGTGGTAGGCACACAGGGCACGGGTGGGGGCGTCCAGACCGGGGACAGTCACCTGCTCATCAAAGACATAAGGTAGGCCCTTGCTGTTGATGGTTTCGCTGGCGGCCCGATAGCGCACAGGGCGTCCACCGATGTACATATAGTCTGAGGACTTCTGAGTGATGCTGTCCGGGGCACTGGACAACCCTGTGGCCGCAAAGGCAGACAGGGGTAGGATGCCCAGGATACATACCAGCGCCAGCAGCATGGACATTGTGCGTTTGATAATCGTGTTTTTCAATGCATTTCCTCCTCATATGACGAAGGCCAGGCTGCTTTCGCAGCCCGGCCTTTTTTGTGTCGGTTATATTGTTTATTCGGGATAACGCGTTCGTAGGGCGTAGCCAGGTTGTACTTCCAGCCACCAGCGAAAGTATTGCCCTCCCCAAATAGCCTTATTGTGGCTACCACTCTCTGTGACTTTGATAGAGTCATCAGTCTTATCTATCACGACTACTACATGACCACCGCTATCGTTGTCATACCGAATTAAATCACCAACTCGAATTTGAGTCCAATCAGGTTTGACAATATGCTTCCAAGGCAGGTTGCCAAAAATCGTGTCAGAACAGAGTGTTGCCCACCCAGCGCAATAAGTGCTACTAACACCATATGGCCCACCACTATTGGATATGAAAGGTGCCGGGTATGGCGTATTAGTGGGATAAGTCTCCTTTAATGCCACAATAGCAGCCCGCACATTTTCCTCCGTCAGCGGCTTCCCATCGGCGGTAGTATAGCCGTTGTCAGTGGGATAAGGGCTCGGATCGGGCGTCGGGGAGGGCGTGGGCTGCACCGTGGGTTCCGTCCCGTCCAGCACGTTGCGGTCAAAGCGGGCCAGCATGGCCGCCACCTCCGCCCGGGTGATGGTGCCCAGCGGATTGATCGTGGTTGCCGACGTGCCCTCCATGATCCCCATGGGCCAGGCCCAGCCCAGCATGGCCTCCTCGGCCTCATGGTAGATGGGGCCGAAGCCTGCCGTGGAGTAGCGGCCCCAGTCCATATCGGTGAAGGGGGATCGTTCCACGGCGGCAGGGTCAGCAGTAGCCTTGCCCAGCGATTGGGCAAAGCGGTACAGCATGACGCAGAACTCCGCCCGCCGGACATTTTCGTTGGGGTACAGCAGCCCCCGCTCCAGGTTGACGCTGGGGAAAATCTTGTTCTGATAGGCCCAGACCACGCCGGGTTCGTACCAGCTCCCGGCGACAGCATCGGCATAGGGGGCGGCTCCCGCCACGGGCGGGCTTCCCGCATAGCGGTACAGCACCGTGGCCAGCATGGCCCGGCTCATCTCGGTAGATGGCCCAAAGGTGTCGCTGCCGGTGCCATTGAACAGCCCCCGCTCAGTGACATACTGGATATCGTCTGCCGCCCAGTAGCCGGCAGGCACATCCCGGTAGGCCGCAAATGCCGGAATGGCTAAAGACACAGCCGCCACAGCGCACAGCAGCACGCTTATCATCCTTTTCCTCATGGTCTCACGCTCCTTTGCCATTTCTTTTCTGATTCGAGCATAATCCCACGCGGTGAAATTGTCAAAGGATTATTTTATTTCCCTGCGCCGATAAATTGATTTGGCGTTCTCACCTTCTCCATTTTTGCAGATTCAGAGTTTTTCAGGCACTTTTCTCCACGGCTTGCACGCAAATTCTTTTTGCGGGCTGGTTGGCCAGACAGGTGGTAAGGGTGATGCGGTTGTCCACCGTCCCCTGGAGATAACTCCAGTCGTTGTTGGCGATGGTCTTCACCATAGTCACTTGATAGGTGCGGGTGCCGTAGATGGTGGTGTAGGTAATGATATCGCCAGGCTTGAGATCCTTGATGGCGCCGATGTTATACCGGGCCCCCCGGTTGTGGCCGCACACCCCGACGTTCCCCAGCCAGCCGGAGGTGGAACTATAGTGGCCCAGGCCCTTGGCCATGCTGTCAGTAGTCTCGCCCTCCCATACCTTCACGCTGATACCCAGCTTGGGGATCTTCACCGTGCCGATGCTGCCGTCTTTGTAGGCCATACCGGACACGCTGGTGTAACCGGGCTGCTGAATGGGAGGCGTGGTGGTGACCGGCCCGGAGCCGTCGGAGCCGTCGATGACCAGCTCGGTAAGGGGGCCGCCGCCCCCGCCGCCGATCCCGTAGCTGCCGGAGTCGCCCACCACAGCCCCCTGGAGCCCGGGCAGGATGGTACGTTCCATAATACCCGTCTGAGTGGTGCTGAACCGGCCGTACTCCAGCTCGGGCACCTCGTAGTCCACGGCATTCCTGCCGCCGTAGTTGTACTGGGAGCCGTAGACGTCCTCATAGCTGGTGCTGCCGTAGTAGTCCTGGGGTGCGGTGGTGGCAAAGCTGTAGTCCGAAGCAAAGGCCGGTGCCGTCAGGGACAGCGCCGCACCTACCGCCAGGGCCAGCCCCAGCAGGTTTCTCATCTTTTTCATGTTCCGTTCTCCTCCTGTTCGTCGTCAGTTTCCCCGTCCTCGGAGCGCAGCGACTTGACCTCCCGGCGGGACAGGATCAGCAGCACCGTCAGCACCACCGCCGTGATGACGCCCGCTCCGCCCAGCACATTGCGCAGGAAATTGGGGGAGAACACCACCCGCTGGAGCAGGTTAGGCTGTTCCGACCCGGGATCGGGGCTGGGTTCCGGCTCGTACTCCTTGCCCAGGTAGGTCACCTGGTAGGTAACGCTCTCCACCCCCTCGTGGGTGACCTCACCCACATAGTTGGCGGTGGTGACATACCCGGTGGCGGCTTTGTAGTAGCTCTTGCCGCTGTAGGTGGCCACCGCCTGGTAGGAGCAGGGGGCCATCACATCCCCCACCACATCGGCGCCGATGACCTGCCACTCCACGTTGGACAGGTTCAGCGTCACCCCGTTCTTTGTCGTGGTGGCCGGCACGTAGGACATATCGTTGCGGTCCAGCGGGCCGATGGTCTTGGTGGCGGTCACCGTACTGCTGCCGGTGGTATAACCCGCCGCCTGGGTGTTGATGCTGGTGTGATCCAGGGCCAGGGTGCCCGCCCAGGTGCCGTCGTCATACTCCATGGTGGGGGCCAGCTGCTCCAGGATCACATCCAAGTTTTTCTTGGCTGTCTCCACCGTCACCGTCTCGGTGTGGAACTGCCGCTCGGCCACCTGATTTTCCTGCTTCACGATGTCCGCATAGGTATAGAGAAAGCCCTCCAGCTGGAAGGGCTCCTCGATCAGCGTCTGGGCGTCCACCTCGGGGGAAACGGTATAGGTCTTAACCACCTGCTGGCTACCGTTGAGGTTCTGCACCACTGTGCTGGTGGGCACCTCCAGGGCGTTGGCACTCATGGTCAGCGCCGCCGTCAGCAACAGGCAAAGGCAAATCTTTTTCATTGGGTTCAAATGCTCCTTTCATCAAATTGGGCGCTGGGATATCCGGGCACACCCCACGGGGGGGCCGCGAATGGGCGTATGTCGGTTCACGGCTTTTCCTCCTTCACGATGTACTCCATTGCCAGCTCCGGCTGCTCCCGCAACCGGGCCAGGATGTTGAGGGACTGTTCCAGGGCCTGCATGGTGTCCCGGCTCTGCCGCTTGATAAAGCCATGGAGCAGGATGACCTCCCCATTGGGCCGGATGGTAAAGATGACCCGCACCAGCACGCGGCCCCGCTCGCGCAGCTCGTAGAGCTCCCGGTACCGCTCCAAGGTGAAGTGCTTGTAGTGGGGCTCCCGGAGGTTGGCCCGCGGTGTGGTGGGCAGGACGATGAGCTGACGGATCAGCTTGTCCCGCAGCCGGGGCTCCAGGCCGTCGATGAACTGGGCCACGGGCGCGGCCCGCTCCGGGGGTGTGTAGACTTTGATACCCTTCATGATCTCACCTCCTCCACCGGCGGCGCGTCATCAGCAGCCGCTCATAGCGCAGGGTTTTCGATGCCCGCTTCCTACCGGTATCCACAGGGTCGGCACGGGCCCATCCCGCCGCACGCAGGGCGGAATCCGGCCTGTCCGCCGGTAGGAAGGCGATGATCCGCCAGTAGCCCAGGGCCTGGGCCGCCCGGGCCGCCGCGCCGTAGAGCATCCCATAGGCGGTTCGGCCCCCGGTGGTGTAAATGCGGTCAATTTGCAGGGTTTGGCTGTCGTCCCGGCAGCGCCCCACGATGGCCGCGCCCACCAGTTCCCCATCCAGGGCACATCCCACGGAGAATTTGCAGCCCCGCATGGGCCGGTACTGACGGATGCGCCCCGCCAAATAGTCGTTGGCCTCTTGCAGCGAGGCCGGGACAATATAAATCGTGTTGTCCTGTGCCATCGGGTTCAACCTCCTATCTCATTCAGGCGTTTCAAGTGGGCCAGAAAGCCGTCCGCGAACGCCTCGGCAAAGGCCGGACTGCCGCTGAGCCACCAAACCGGGTCGGGCAGGGTGCGGTAGATGCTGTCGTATTGCAGACAGATCATCAGAAACTTCCCATGGGGATCGCCGGTGTCCGCGCCATCCACCAGGGGTGTGATAGCGGCCTTGACCGCCTGGGCATCGTCCTGGTGGTAGTCGCACAGGTCGTCATAGAACTGTCCGGCGAAGATGCAGCAGAACACCGCCATGGCGTCCCGCTCCACCGAGCCGTCCGCCGTGGCCAGCCCCATCCGCCGCAGGCGATCCAGCGCCGAGCTATCAAAGGGGCTGCGGGTGGGTCGATTGTTTCTCATATTGTGTGTTTCCTCCTTTTGGGCGTAAGAAAAGCCTGACGCTTTGCAGCGCCAAGCTTTTCTTTAAATTTATTCCATTTAGCTGACCCGTTCCCGTAAGAACTCCAGAAATAGGGCCTCGATCTCCTTGTCGCTGCGCCCGTCCAGATAGGGGGCAAACTGCTTGCGGTCAAAGGTTATTTTCTTGGGCAGGGATGCACGATGCTTTTCAGCCCGGTTTCGGGCCTCCCGCCATGCCTCGTACATATCCTGACACTTGGCGGAAGGGGGCGGGCACTTGGAAGCGATATACTTCATGGTGGCCTTGTTGAGCGGATAACTCTCATTGCGGCACATCTCAATGAACGCCTGCTGGGATTCCGGGTCATAGTCCGCCATCATATCGGCGCAGGCCAGGTTCAGCTGCTTCGGGGCTGTCTCCAGGATGCTGGCCAGCTCCGGGATGAGATAGGTAAGTTTGACCGCCTTACGAATTTCGTACTCGGTGACACCGAAGAACTCTGCCACCAGTGCGCGGGCATTGTACCTTTGGCGAGAATCGCCAAAGGTCTCTCCAGCGGCGTTTCTCTGACCATTCCTGTTCTTGGCATCTAACAATGCTTTATATGCCTTACCCCGTACAATGATAGACAGATCCTGACGGTGGATCAGATTAGTAGATGTGGCGATGACGACTGCCCGGGCATCGTCCGCCTCCACAACCTCGGCGGGGATCTCTGACCATCCGGCCAGCCGGGCAGCGGTGGTACGGTTATGCCCCGCCAAAATCTCATAGCGATCTTCCCCAGGGATGGGCCGCACGATAATGCGAACCATCAGCCCATCCTCGGCAAGCTGCCCCGCAAGGGCTTGGAGCTGCGACGGGGTATAGGGACGAAAGCCAATGTCTGCGGTGAAGAATGGTGTGAGCTTGTCCAGCGGTAAATTACAAATTTGGGCGTTCACCGCAGGCGGCGCCTCCTGGAACAACTTTGCGTAGGCTTCGTCCGAGGCCTGAAGCTCGGATGCCTGCTGCGTGGCGGACATCCGACGTTTCAGCAGGTCGTCCATTGCCTTTTTAGCCAAGGGCCAGCACCTCCTCCGCCAGACTGCGGTAAGATTCGGCGGCGGCGTTTTTGGGGGCGTACTCGAAAATGCTCTGCCCCGCCGCTGGGCACTCCGCCACTTTGATGGAATACTCGATGGGCCGCTGGAACACGTGGAACGCCTCACCATAGACTTCGCCCACGCTGGCCTTGACACTCTGGCACAGCTGGGGACGGGATTGGTACATAGTCAACAGGATTCCCGCAATCTTGAGGTTGGGATTGAATTTGGTCTGCACCGATTTGACCAGCTCCAGCACATCGGGGATTCCCTCGCTGGCCAGAAAGTGAGCCTGTACCGGGATAATGCAGTAGTCCGAGGCCGCCAGGGCGTTGACGGTCAAAAGTTCGTGTTTCAATCCGCAGTCAATTATGATATAATCATATTGGTCTTGCAGTTGCTCCAGCAACACAGACATGACCTTCTCGCAGGCCCGGTTTACCTCGCCCACGGCATTGTATTGAGATAGCTGCATCACTTGAAGCCGTGCGGCGGCGTCAGCCAGCCGGCGGTTAGCCGGAAGCAGGTCGAGGCCGCTGTCCGTATGTATGATGGTTCGGCCAAGGTGCAGTTCCAGATCCTCCGGATAGTCGATGGCAGCCAGCAGAAGATTCGCCAAGGTGCGGGATTGCTCTACCGGGATATAGCCCAATGAAGCTGTGAGATTGCCCTGGGGATCATTATCGCACAATAGCACTCGCTTTTTCTCAGAAACAAGCGCCATTCCTAAGTTAAGGGCAGTTGTGGTTTTACCTACACCACCCTTGGAGTTTGTAATCGAAATAATTGAAGTCATACTAACCTCCTTGTCCGTATATGGGTATAAAACCAGGTGCCTTGGGCCTGTATCGCAAGGCATTCATATACGGGAAAACAAGGAATTCGCAATAGCCCTTTGATCTGTTGCGAAATATGTTGCAAAACCAAATAATTCGAAATCAGGAATTGGTTGTGGCGCAACTGGTTGGAGACATTTGTGACTAAATCCTTCACACGCAAGAGGTCACAGATTCGAGTTCTGTAGTCTCCACCAAAAAGCACCTGATTTCCCGAGAAATCAGGTGCTTTTCTTCACTTTTTGGGCTATAATCAGTATGGGTCAAAATCTGGGTCAGGGTATGACCCAGACCGTGGCCCATACGCCGATAGGACGCAACGGAGCGGACAGCATGGGGAGACTTTTTAGGGGTTCCCACCCATTATCATCCACGAGGAAGATCGTAAGGAATACTACACTGCGCTGGAGGTGTGGCATGCCCGTCAGGATCTGGCCCCGCTGCGGGAGTTTCTCAAAAGGCAGACGGAAAAGACATGGGAAAAGCAGATTAGGAGGGCCGAAGGGCAGGACGGGTAGTTGCCAACGAGAGCGTTTTATTTGTTCGATTTCGTATTGTTCTCATTACCCCAACATCTGGTGAGGAGGGTACCCTCCAACAGATGGTGGGTGGAGCATGATGATGCAGTTAGGAGCAGATGGAATTATTCGCCTGTTCCTGTTTTGGAGAAGTTTGTCGTGACATTTTATATAATGGATGATATACTCAAAACAAGGGAGGTGTGTGTAATGGGCCAAGAAAGCAGAATTAAGCCCGGCCGAAATCAATTCGCAAGACTGATTTCAGAAGTGGATGGTTTATGCCCACTATGCCAGGAAGAACTGATTGTTTCGCGTAATGGGTCGACAACAAATCTTTCGCAGGCTGCCCACATTTATCCTCACAGCCCTACAACCTCAGAAAAAGAGCTTCTCAAAAACGTCCCAAGGCTTTCCAATGATCCAGAGAGTATCGAAAACTTAATTATGCTTTGCCCCAATTGTCATCATAAATTTGACAATCCCCGTACCGTAGCAGATTACATGACGTTATTCAATCTCAAAAAGAAACTCACCGATTGGAATATGGCCCGCGAATACTACAAAAAACACAGCCTTGAAGACGATTTGGTTTCTCTTTTAGCTGATATTGAGACTGTTGATGTGGAAATAAATCCGCGAAAGCTATCTTATAAAGTAATGACTGTGCGGGACAAAATGAACAAAGGTGCAAGCAATTCAACGATACAACGTGTTATTCGAGATGTACGAGATTACTATTGGCCAATTCGTATGGCTCTCATTCAGCTTGAACACGATGTGCCTGGGAAAAGCGACCTAATTGCTAAACAGGTAAATCTTTTCTATTCAGAATTAAGCCGAACAAATTTCTCCCAAGATGAGATTTACCAAGTGATATGCGATTGGTTTAATCGCAAGACACGCCAACAGTATACCCTTCTTACGCCCATCATTACAGCATATTACATTCAGAACTGTGAGGTATTTTCCACATGATTACCCCCAACAAAGCGATTTCCTATGATGCTTCCCTGTTCCCAAAACTGCCTATAATTCTTTGCAGACTTAATACTCCTACAACTCCAGTAGAATTGTATCGTGATTTGCATTCTAATTTTGCTGACGTGAGTCAATTCCTATTGGCAATAGATACTTTATTTGTGCTTGGACGGATAACAATTGAAAACGGGGAGCTGAGAATATGCTGACAGAAATATACTGCGAAGCTTTTGGTGAGCAGAAGAGGGTTCCATTTTTCTCAGGTCTTAATGTTATTCAAGGCATTAGCGATGAGTCAGATGGAAACGGAAATTCCATAGGGAAGACCAATATGCTAAAAATTATTGACTTTGCATTTGGCGGGAAGTATTATATAGAGTCCAATGGAGATGTCATACGACATAAGGGGCATCACAATATTTGTTTTACACATATGTTTAATGGAAAAGCATATTGGTTTATGAGAAACACCAAGAAGCACAATACAGTGATTCGTTGTGCCGATGACAAATATACTCCAAAGAGTGAGCAACCCGTAAAAAATTTTTGTGAATGGCTTCTGTCACAGTATAGAATCAAAGACTTACAGCTTTCCTTCCGAGAAGTTGTCAGCCTATATAGCAGGATTTGGGACAGGCCAAATAAAGATGTTAATCGACCGCTATATCATCATTATGCCCAACCAGTTGCAGAGGCCATTATTTCGCTGGTCAAGCTATTTGGACAATATGGCCCTATGCAAGAACTTTATGAACAAGACAAATATCTGAAAAAGCGACATACAGTGCTCACAAACGCTGTTAACTATCACTTGCTTAAAGTACCTTCCGATCAAGAATACCGCAAAATCAAGCAGGAACTATCAGAAATCCAGGAAACACTGCAAACTTTAAGAGCAAACATTTCTATCGCAAGCAATGAGAATGCAGATCAGCTAAGCGAACAAAGTAGCCAGTTGTATGAGCAACGATTACTTTTGATTACACAGCAGGGGTGAACAAAACGAGCACTTCAACGGTGCAGAAAAAATATGGCTCAACTGGTACCACCCAGTGAAAATGTTTTTTTGCCGCTGGCAGAGTTTTTTCCAGATGTAAATTTGGATCGAATCAAAGAGGTACAAGGTTTTCACAACCAACTTCGTGTCATCTTGTCAGATGAACTTAAGGCCGAAGAAACGAAACTGCTACAAGACGTGGACAAAATCAGCTTTGAACTCGACAAAGTCGATCAACAAATTCAAAAGTTTACAAATCTTCCTGCCCGCACAGAGAGCGCTATGGAGCAGATGTTGGAATTGGCCGCGAAAAAAGAACATCTACAAACTCAATTAGCTGTATATGAAGATAGCAGCAAGGAGGCTGAGCAAAAGGCAGAAACGGGGAGGGCATTAGCTGAGATACTTGGATCAACCACAGCCGAAATACAAGCCAAGATAAATGCAAAAATTCTTGAATATAGTGGTAATATTGCAACAAGCAACAGCAAGGCACCTATGTTGCATTTGACGTCCAAAAATTATCAATACGGTGTAGAAGATAACACAGGAACGGGGAAGGCCTATACCGATTTGTTGCTTTTTGATATAGCGGTTCTTTCCCTTACACAACTTCCCATCCTCATCCACGATTCGTTTTTATTTAATAACATCGACGACCTCACTAAACAAAGTTTTATCCGGCTATATAATAATTTTCCAGACAAACAAATATTCATTTCGTTGGATCAGTTTTATGGAAAGGACAATGAAGAGATTAACAAAATCCTCTTTAATTCAACGCGCCTTACGCTCACTGGGCATAGTATGCTTTACGGAAAGGACTGGAGAAAGCCATCGGCCAAAACCTGATTTAAATCAATGCCAGCGCAAATACTCTCACAGCTCGGGGCAGATGGAACCTTCCTCCATCTGCCCCAGCTAATTAGTTTACATTGCCTGATCTATCACGCTCCCGATGGTGTCCGCCGCCTCCCGCTTCATCCGCTGGGTGGCGTGGGTGTAGGTATCCAGCGTGAACCCTGCGCTGTAGTGGCCCAGGGTGTTCGAGAGGGTTTTCACATCTACACCGTTCTGCAACGACAAGGTGGCGAAGGTATGACGTAGATCGTGGAAGCGGATGTGCTCGATCCCTGCCGCCGCAAGAATCTTCTCGTGAGTGTGCCGGAAGGAGTCCGGGTCGTACATTGTCCCCGTCTTGGGCGAGGGGAACATATACGGGTTGTCCGGGTGTTTCTCGTGTTCCAGGATAAGCAGATCCACCGCCTGCTTCGGGATGGGGATGGTGCGGATGGAGTTGCTGGTCTTGGGCTGGCTCACCTTCAGCTGGCCGTTGATGCGGTTCACCTGCTTGGTCACGGAGATGGTCATGTTCTCCACGTCCAGGTCAGTCCAGAGAAGGGCCAGCAGCTCGCCCCGGCGCAGACCACTGGTCAGCTCCAGGTAATATGCTGGAAGCAGACCGCGCCTGTTGGCTTCCTG
>Ga0137307_102645_pt1 | contig 11900 bp, 7 predicted proteins | sample NAcewD2O_March_2_FD_97180 | JGI IMG/M metagenome (GOLD analysis project Ga0137307, IMG submission 97180) | Mouse cecal microbial communities from Vienna, Austria - N-Acetylglucosamine amended D2O_March | ecosystem: Host-associated > Mammals > Digestive system > Large intestine > Cecum | place...
GCCAATATCATCTTCCGAAATACCGTCTATCTCATAATTATATCCCTCTATTGTTGATGCCAAAAATGACTTAATCTTTTGCATGGCTTCAATGGGATCATCACTTCCCTGTTCTAACAATTTGCCCACACCAAAATTCGCAAACTTTGTTAAAAACTCAAGTTTGGCAAACTTAATTTCCGACGCGGGATTAAATGCCAAATCCATTCGTTGTTCCTCGTTAAAAGAAACAAGCGACGTGGTTAATATGGCAGATTGAAACAAGAAATCCAAATCTGTATTATGCGGATGCAAAACAGTTCTCGGAACGCTGGCTCGATTATCTTTTTCCTCTGGCGTTTCTTCCCCCGCTATTTCCGCTTGTTTGTCGTACATTATACCGATAGATATACTGATAGCAAAAATGCTGTAATTAGGCTGTAAAGTTTGTGGGAAAAACGGCGAGAAAAGATCAAGAGCTTTTCGCCAATTACTACCTTTAAGAATGACGTCTGTCGTTATTTCCATAAGAAGCCCTCCTCAACGTGAGCAACGTTTTGCTCTGCATTAGACACGATAGTATAAACATTACCAATCTTATCTTGCTCAAAGCAATCTTGCAAATCGTCTTTTGAAAACAAAATAATTTGCGGTGCATATTCCGGAATAGTATCAATAACCTTTTGGCGCGGCAGATCTCCAAGTTTAGAGAACGGCGCATCCAAAACTAACGGATACTCTTTATTCGACAGTATTTCTTCTTCTCGAAGAAGTTTGAAAATACCACCTATATAAGCAAACGATACCGTCGCAAATTGCCCCTCTGACTTTGACTCATCGTCAAAGCTATCAGCAACGCGCAACGAGAAATCCTTACTTACACTTACTGTACGCTTTGCTTCCAGCATCGCGTCGAGTAATTCTTGTATGCTCTCTTGCAACTTCTTGCTATATGCTAACGATTTTCCCTCAAGAATACTTACAAAATACTGCTTGACTTGTTCCATTATTTCGATCTTCCGATCAATGATTTGATTCTCGGAAACCGTAGAACTTAACTTATCTATATCTTTCTTACATTTATTTACGAGCATTTTGGCTTTCGTCAATTCTTCTACAAAGCCAGATCTCTTATACTTGTAATCTTCAATAGCCTGCTCTGCTTTCTTACGCTCAAGCACCAATTCCTCATACTGCTTATCATACTTCATAGCATCATCAATTCTTTTGATTTCGGCGTCCTCATTACGTGCGCTCTCTAAATCTTGATTTGCCCTCTTGATAAAGCCTTCCAACTTTTCTCTATTGTACTCTTTACCCCAGCGCGCCGCCATGTCTGTAAAATTCTGATAAAGACTATCATACCCAAGCGGCGGTAAGAAATTATACAGTTTCCTCAATGTTTCTTTCTCTTTGGCTGTCAAAGGACTTCCACATATACAAACTTCTTCTTGCAAAAGAGCATCTATCAGTTCTTTGTTTACGCCGTGAATTAATTTGGAATTGTTCGCCTGCTCTTTGATTTTCATCGAAGCCTTTTCTATGACTTTGGACATCATCAATTTGGGAAAAACAGAAATTAATTCTTCGCCAAAATAAGCATACTCTCTTTTAGCAGAATCTAAATAATTATCTCGACGGCGCTTACACTCACTTCTTTTCTGCTCATATTCCCTTTGAGATTTTGCACTTCCTATTTGCTCGGAAATTTGTTGTATTCTTTCTTGCAACTTCTTTGTTTCAGCGTCGAGCTTATCCAAATTTTCTTGCAGCGAATCACGCTTGTTTTGAGCGCTTTCCATTTTTTGTCCTAAAGTAATAAGTTCAGCACTCGAACTCACGCCTGTTTTACTTAAAAACAACGTGCCAAGTACAGTCGTTTTTAACTCGGTACTACCTATATATTCAGCCGCTTTATCGTAAACGCTCAAATCCAGCATCAGATACATAGCATCACGCAAACTATTCGCAGAGTCTTTTCCTTTGGCTTTCAAATCCGTAATCATACTTTCGCCATCGAAAAAGAAATAATCTGCCAAGCCCGAAGGCAATAACTGTTCAACCACTTCTTCAGGATTTGATAATCTAATCCAATTATTATCGCGGTCTTTTTTAGAAATGGTAAAAGACGTCGTTAAACGTTTCGTTTCAAAAACAGATTTTTGATACGTCCATTCTCTACGCATAGAGTATTCTTCGCCTGCGTGTTCAAAATCAATTATTCCTTTTACAGAAAACTTTGAGCCGACCTCCGCATCACGTTCAAGTTCTAAATTATACATTTTATCACTTGCCGTTTTATTGAAACGCACTTTCCCATAAATAATCCATTGGAAAAGTTGATGGAAGGTTGTTTTCCCCGCACCGTTTACGCCGTAAATTATAGTAACCTTGCCATCTGTGGAACATTCAATTTTTCCGGCTTCCTTAAAGTTCCTAAAATTCTCGTATTGTACTGTTTTAATTTTCATCTTTCATCACCTGCTCTAATTCGGAAATGATTATTTTGGCAACGGCCTTTCTGTCCGATGGCTTTGACTCGTTAAAGTCCTGTTTAGATTTTTCTCTAACGACCGTTTCAACCCTTTTTTTCATTTCTTCGACTATTTCATTGTTAGTCATCCAAATCCACCTCCGTGTTGATTTCAGTATAGAACGTTACGTCATCTAATGTCAAACTATAGTTATTTAACAGCGTATCTAATTGCTCTAACAACTCATCGTGATTTAGAGCCAACCTTGCATATTCATAATATCTGCGTAATTCTATTACGGCCATTTTGGGCGTAAGCCCAGACGGTAAAACGATAACGTCATATATATCGGCTGATTTTTTATCACCGTATTTACGCAGTATTCTTCCTCGTCTTTGAACGAACTCTCTATAATCATCGTTGCTCGAAAGTATCAAAGCGCTCTTAATGGACGGAATGTTAATACCCTCGTCAAGACACCTAATAGCAACTAAAGAAGAAACCTCGTTGTTGTTAAACATATCCACCAACTCCATTCTTCTATCCATAGATTCCGTTGCGGTAAACTGACTTGACTTAATGCCAAGATTGTATAACCGGTCTTTTACAAATTGTATATGACGTATTTCATCATCTCTTTGTCCATCGAAAAGCCGTCCATCTCCGCAATAAACAATAAAGTGATCTTTTACGGGAATTTGTTTAATAAATTCATCTATATGACTTATTTTATTTTCCGCCATAGAAATGACTCGCAGTCTTGCACGAACATATTTTACAAAACGATCCGAATCAATCAATATACCTTCGTGGAAACAACTTGCCATATTTGCCGATATTTGATTAAATCTACTTTCCTCATCTTCCGTAGCAGACACAAATATGGGATGATAATTATACGGAACAAGGAAATGACGTTCCAATGCTTCCTCTATCGGCAGATTGAATACTTGTCCGCCAAAGAAATTTACTAAATCAATGCCAGCAGCATTATTCTTACCATTTACAGGCGTTGCACTTAACCCAAGCATATACTTAAACGTAGTATGTAATTCTTCATCACGTTGAGTAAACCTATGCGCCTCGTCCACGATAAGCAATTTTTCTTGACTTGACAAATCCATTACCGATTTGAACTTATCAGAGTAGAAAGACTTGATAGTTGTAATTAGAATAATTTGCTTTTCAGGGTTATACTTTTGCGCAATAACTAATTGTTTCGCAATACTATACCACTGATGATTTTCCGAAGATATGAGCAAAATACTTGCGTCCTTAAATGCTCTCTTAACATCTTCAGCCCATTGTTTAACAAGGTGTTTGTACGGTGCTGCAATAACAACAAGACTCGGAAAATCTTCTATGAGCTTTTTAGCCGAATATATAGCAGTCCAAGTTTTGCCCGTACCTGTTGCCATAATATAAAAACCTTTATAGCCGTTCTCTACCCATTTTTGTATAGCCTTCTCTTGATAATCAAACAACTTAATTGGCTCGGAATTTTTCTTTGCAAACTTTCTTTCCTCTATAACATTAAAAATACTTTTCTTCACAGAATCCATAAAGTTATAGACGTCTAAAAATTCATTCTGATTATCCCAAAGTTTATCGAACTCCGCAACTTCATCATCGACGCTATCGCCCTCGCCGGCGATCCAACTACGAACAACTCTAACCCTTTCATAGTTATTTTGGTAAGCATTTATAGACGAATTAGGCGAACCATAAAAAACTATTTTGTTATCGTCCTTATCAATTAAAATTCCCAACTTATCGTGGTAAATACCTACGTTGTTTTTAACCGAAGCTACTTTAATATCTAAAATATCCCTTGCAACAAGCTCTGACAAAACTTCCAAGCTGGCATCATCAAAATATTTAATCTCGCTATTAAAGTCCTCAAAAAATCTGCGGTTGATTAAATCTTCTTTACGCTCATAGCCCAACTGTATTGCCGCTATATCATCTTCACTTAATGTAGGACTTACAATCAAGTTCACTTTGCCGCCATTACGAATAAACGACGGTAAAGCGTTAATGATTAGCTTAAAAACAGATGACGAGAAAAAGCCAACGCTTCTTCGATACGTTGTTGACAATTTAAGCACAGGATTAAGTAAACAGTCCACAAAATTGTCTGTTCCTTGATTGATATAACTTTTTTTTAATTGTAGGTCTTTGAAATTCATATTTACTCCAAATCATCATAATCGAAGGCATCTACGATATCTTCGTCGTTACTATCAAACTGTTCCGAATCACCTTGATCAATTTCAGCTAAAGAGCCAAAATCAATAACGGACTCATCAAAATCTTGTCGAACTAAAATCGGCTTTGCCTCATTAAGAAAATTAGACGTTAAAGCCAATTTGAACTTTATTGAATACTTCCTAATGACACTATACAAAAGCCATGTATTCCATAAACAAGCCAAATCAGGGAGTTCTCGATAATTATAAAAATCAGATAACAGCTTATACTGTTCGTCGCCTATAAACTCCTCCAAAACAGCATCCAATCTCGAAAAGTCCACTTCATCAAGTCCGGCTGCGTTTACAGAAATAATAGTTTCTCTATTCTTAAATATAAAAGAGTCATTATTCCTGTCTATAAACTCGATATAGCGGTCTATAACTGTGCCGACTTCCCTTGCAAACTGTCTAATATTGACTATACTACACTCATCGTACTGCATTATCAAGTTAATGACTTGAGCTTCGCCACTAATTACTTCTACGCCCAAAGCACCAATAAACGGTCTGTTGTATTCATACTCATTGGGAAAAATCTCTCGAAGCAAATAAAAGAATTGCAAATAATGATTTACCCCAACCCTACTAAACAGCCCAGACAGACGTCCTTTAATATTAGAAAAGACAATATTGACGTGATGAATTTCCCTATCGCTCAATTCGATATCCACAGCATACTTTAACGAAGCAATTTCGTCATCGGTTATTTCCAAATTATCAAGATGAACGTAATATCCATTCATGTTAATAACCTTTGTTGCCGCCGCCATTTGCTGTATAACAATGTCCGTTGCGCCCGGAAAATTACTTTGTATATCTCTCTTGGTTACAGGAAAAGCAGATTGCTTAACATAGGCTTCAATAACGCTGTAAAACGTATCTCCGCTGCTTTTCATTACATAATCACGATTGATAGAATATTCATTGGGCAATATTTTTTTCAACTGACTATGTAAAGAATATTTATTGTAAATTTCAATTTCACCAAGTTCGACACTAAACCTATCCATTATTGCCTGAATAGGCAATACGGGCGAATTATATTGCTTTATGTAATCAAGAATTGCGTCTTGCAATTCATCAGAAATAAGAACTTGTTCTGTATCATATTTCCAAACACCGCGAGCGACCATAACACAAAACGCCTGTAACCTTGCTCGCACAGCCCTATTGTTATCAGCCAACTCAAAGCCATCAAACTCTGCATATGCCTTTTCACGCAAAAAATCTATATTTACGTCCTCATATATGTCCATTCCGTCTGGAAAATATTTTTGCATTAAGAATGACAATATGATTTTAAGGGTTATCCTACTCTTTGCAATATACTCACCGCAAATCCTATACTTACAGCAAATCAAATCAATAATCTCTTTTGCAGTAAAAGCGTTATTTAATTTTTCGGATATAAGAATACTATACTCTTGAAGGTCTGCTTTGGTAAATTCATTCGGAAGTTCTTCCAAGCAGCAATCAAGTTTATTTTTAGAATCTCGGCTAAAAAAGCACGCTTTATATCCGCTTTCGTAAAAAACGTCGCCCGTTGTCTTATCGAGGAATATCGCCACATTAGCACCTAACCCCAATTCCTCTAATTCGGAAATAGTAATATATGATTTATGCGGACTAAACAATTTTAATTGCGATACCAAAGCAATCCTAAATTTATTCCTTTTAGGCGACAACATTTTTCTAATCGCCTTTGACTCAACCTGCCGTATTCGTTCTCTTGAAACATTACAAATTTCGCCAACTCTTTCCAAAGTAAGCAACTGCCCTTCCAAATATCTTTTTTTAAGAACATAATACTCACGCGGCGCCAACTTATTTATCCACGAATTGAATATATCAATGGGTAAAGTGGTATCGACCTGCTGTAATGCAGTATAAATCTCAAACATTTCTTGAGTAGATATATCTATCGGCGAGCGTTCTAAAAAATCAGAAAGATTGTAAATACTTGATTGATTGCATTTTTCAACTATACTTTTATCTTTAATGAATCTTTCAATCCGCACTTCAGAAAAATGCACATTCAAACTGTCAATATATTGCCTTATCCGCATTAAACAATTTTCTCTTTCCAATGCACTAAAAAGCGCATCTCCCGCATTGATAATTGCATAATAGAAATCGCCGGCTAAATCGCCATTCATACACTGTACTATTTCGCTATTATATCTATATACCGCCTCTACATTACTCTCATTTAACCTTAACTCGGAGTTATTATGTAATTCCTCATCGGAATTACGGATAGACAATACATTATTTTGATCTATATTGAATAGCAGCCATTGTGCTACTTCGTTAAATATTGATTTCGCCGAAAATAAATTGCTTTCAATTTTTATACTGTTAGTTTCGCCAATAATTACTTCTTCTTCTGAAATTAAACGTATGCGCAAAAAATACTCATCTGCAAAATGTGAAATAGTTTCTGCGGGTTCGTCATTTAGCGCAACAACTTCTTCTTTATTCTCTATATCGTCAGTAGTAAAACAAATTGGACCATCATACCACTCATCATTTAGAAAGCAAAACGCTCGTTGCAAATCACACATACGATACCCTTGCTTCAAACACTCTAAATATATTGATGACGTATCAGCACCATCTGGACAGTTATATAAGGATTTAAGAAGTTCGACGAAACCATGAGTCCGCAAAAGACTCATAAAGCATTCATCTACTATTCCATTGTCCTGCATTGACGATAGTTTCTCGTCATACAGAATTTCAAAATCCTGCATCCTATCCTCTCGTTGCTACTTGCGTTAATCGTATGTGTACATAGCTGAAAGCGCTTGCAAATAATTTCTATATTGACTTTTAAGCTCTCTGGGCGCAATGATTTTCACTTTGTCGCCAAAACTGCAACACCAGCCGAAAAACATATTGCTTATTTGAACTTCGGCTGAAAACTGAATTTTATTGTTACCGAGATCGGTTATTTTAGTTTTCTCGCCGAACTTATCGAAAATGACGTCTATTAAATCGGAAGTCATTTCAAAGGTTACGTTCTGTGTTTCGCCACTAAACATTGAAAAGGCTTGCTTGCGGCTGTCCGAAATATCTATGCCCTTTGGTCTTGCCTCTTTGTTGATAGGCGCTTCGAGCATATCAACTTCCGTCATACGGTCTATACGATAATTCGTAAGCGTTTTGTGGTTATCGTGGTAACAGACAAGATAGTAATTGTCGTTAGAGAAAACCAATGTTACGGGGTTTGCAACATAACGGTGTCCGTCCCTACGAAACACTCTTGCACCGTGCAAATCATAATCGAAATACTTGAAGATAATCTTTTTCTCGGACAATATAGCTTCGTCTATCTTATCAATGCTGTAATAGATATTCTCGTTTGTATGCTTGGTCGTATTGAATAAGACGATATTCCTTTTTAACAGTTCCGCACGATTACTACCGCCAAGCGCGGAAATCTTGTCTATAAATTCCGCTGTCTTTTTTTCCGTAACAAAACTTGCAGCTTGTACCGCGTCCATTAAAATACGAAGTTCCGGCACGTCAAAGTTTCGGTCTATAACATAGTAGGAGTTATTGTGTTGCCCCCTACGCTGTATAATCTCGTACCCATAGGCATTTAGCGTGGCAATATCTTGGTATAGTGTTTTGCGGTCGCACTCTATCCCTACTGCCTTTAATTTATCTATGATTTGATTGGTCGTCAAAGGATGCTGTTCGTCAGTATCCTGTTTCAGCATTTCCCAAATCTTTAATAATTTAATTTTAGAAAAGTTCTGTTTGCCCATACGAAATTATTATAACAGATTATTCGACAAAAATCAAGGGTGTAATGTCCAAAAAACAAGACAGCAAAGAAAATCGGCGTAATTTTTATTATACAGCACTACAAGGCAAAGCGGAATTCGTCTTTCGACATGGTTTTGTGTCCGAAAACGTCTTTGCCGTCAAAGGTAGAAAATATTACTTAAAATTTTAATTAAGCACGATTACAGCGTAATATTTTCTACTGTTCTTTGACGGGCTTACCGCAAAGAATATAAATTGCTTTTGACAAATCCATTTCCGGACTTCTCCGTTGTTCGTCGAAAGACGAATAAAAAAGAGGCAAAAAAATTCTAATAGGAAAAAAACCTTCCTATTAGGCTTTTACAATGATGCTATCAAACAAACATTTGGAGGTTTCGTAATGAAAAAAACAGCGGTGATTTACGCCAGATATTCGAGTGATCGCCAAACAGAACAGTCTATCGAAGGGCAAGTCCATGTATGCAACGATTATGCAGAAAGAAACGACATTGTAATCGTCAATAAATACATAGACAGAGCAACAACAGGCACAAACGATAACCGCGATGCTTTCCAGCAAATGATGAAAGATAGCGACAAAAAGGCTTGGGACTATGTTCTCGTTTACAAATTGGATCGGTTTAGCCGCAACAAATACGAAATGGCTATGCACCGTAAACGCTTGAAAGATAACGGAATTAAGATTCTGTCCGCTATGGAAAATATCCCAGATACACCAGAAGGCATACTCTTGGAATCGCTCCTTGAAGGAATGAATCAATATTACAGCGAGGAATTGGCACAGAAGACGCGGCGCGGTATGCGAGAAACACGGTTGAAAGGATTGCACGCCGCAGGACAACTAAATTACGGATATTATTCCGTTAATCAAAAAGTTTTCATCAATGAAGAAACCGGTCCTATAGTCAAAGAAATATTTGAACGATATGCTGCAGGCGAACGCGGAACAGATATAGCCGCAAGTCTTGCCGAACGCGGTATTCTACATAAAGGACAACCTTTTACCGCAAAAGCCATCTACTATATTTTGCGTTGTGAAAAATACACCGGAAGTTATACGATTAACGGCGAGGTTTACGATAATATTTATCCGAAAATCATAGAACCTGCATTGTATCAACGTGTAAGACAAAAAATAGAAGCAAACCGATTTGGCAATCATATCCCCGACTATTCCTATCTTTTAAGAAAACGTGTGTATTGCGGTGAATGCGGACATAGAATGACACAGTACGGTGGCACGTCTAAAAACGGAATTCATTTTAAGTATTATAAATGCTGGAACGCTATCGGTAAAAAGAAGTGTCAAGCGAAATACATTAAGAAAGATGTTCTCGATAGTATTGTAGTTAAAGCATTGCAAGAAACTTTGACAGGCAAAAACCTGTCCATAATCGTTGACGAGATTTATGAACAGCACAATGCAAAACTGTTGGGCGAAACCACTATTAAACTACTCGAAAAAGAATTATCTCAAATCAACAAATCTATCGGCAATATTATGAAAGCCATAGAGCAAGGAATAATTACCGACACCACAAAAGAACGGCTTGAAGAACTCGAAAATTCACGGCGCGAAATACAAGAGAAACTCATCCTTGAACGAATGAAAGAACAAATTATTTTAGATAAAAAAGTGATAGAAGATTATCTTAAAGACGGAGTAAGCAAAGAACCCGAAATGATGGTAGACTTACTTGTCGAAAAGGTTTATGTGTATAGCGACTATATAGAATTGATACTACATTACACGAACGAACCAATAAAAACGCCAACAGCCTATAAAAACGATGATAGCCCCGAAGGAACTTCCCTTCGGGGCGCTCTTATTTTTACGGGTAATATTTGGTATGAAGATTATGCTTTGAAAAAAGGACGAAGAAAATCACCTGACGCTATACGCTGTGAAACCCGTAAAATGCTCGTAAATATAAGTATTTCAAGCTAAAAACGCAGTTTTTCTTTTATATAAGGTGTTCTCGCAGGGTTACGCAAAGGCACTTTGGCGAATGCTTGATATATAATGCGCAGCTTAGATTAAACACCCGCCGAAACGAAATGACCGAACGACAAAACCGCAACGCCGAGCGGACAAAGGCGTCGCCGCCGAACAAGCAATACCTATTCACTTTTCTCTATTACTTATTCACTCCAAAATCGACAAGGTCGTAAGAGCTTGCAGATTTTCGCAATACAGGATTGCCGCGCACTCGCGGCGGGCTTTGCGCGGGTGCGCCGCGCGACGAAATATCTTTATATTTGTGCACAAGCAACCTATTCTTTTCAGAAATTTATTCGTCAAAACCGATATTGAAATTTCCGACTTTTTTCTTGTCTGCGTTTATTTTTATATGTTGCGCTTTATCCCACAAAGTAATCATACGCTTCATTCCGCTAAATTACTGTATATCGCTTTATTAAAGTAATTTATTATAGCACAAACTATACAATTTTTCAATCATACAGTAAAATGGCATTGCGGCGGAGGCTTGATAATAACGAGTTTATTTATTGAATACTTCCGATTTCAAAGTACGATATGTAGTCAAGAACATTCGAATAGCGACGGGAATATACAACGCAAAGCAAAGTGCAAGCATACCCCATACAAACGACATATCCGTATCGGGCGAATGAATTAGTAAAACTACTTCCAATATAACGGTAAACATCCCAATCATATAAGCAATTATACCCACTGCTAATGAGCGCTTTTTGCGCTTGCCATTGCGCAAAGCGACAATACATGCGATAGGAATAATATACATAGTGGGCGGAATAATTACCATATACAGCAAGAACTCCGGCAAGTAATACCACTCCGCGACGATTGCTAAAAACATTTGCCGAACGTATTGCCACGCAAAGCTCGACACTCCGGCAAGGAGTAAAAGCAAAGCGACTACAACATAAATATAAAAAGCGACAATACGCGCCCAAAGAAACGCTTTGAGCGGCGGCTGTTCTTCTGTGTTTATCGACTTAATCCTATCGTAAAACGCTTTATACGCGTGAACCAAACCGCTTATAACGAAAACAACGGCAGCTATTATAAAAAACCCGATTGCAGTGACTGTTCCCGTAGCTTCAATGGGATTGCTGTCAAATATTACTACAAGACACGTCAAAACGCTCATAACGATATATCCCAACAAAAACGGCCACAGCCGCCGAATATATTGTTTAAGCTCACGCGCCAAAATTTTCCCGAACATATAATACCTCACAAGAAAGCGGACAAATCATAATCTTAATCTTATATTAACACAGAAACAACGTTTTATCAAGCCCTTACGAAAAACATGTTTATGAATAGACTAAGCGCCCGCCGAAACGAAATGACCGAACGACAAAACCGAAACGCCGAGCGGACAAAGGCGTCGCCGCCGAACAAGCGATA
>Ga0137307_102646_pt1 | contig 11892 bp, 11 predicted proteins | sample NAcewD2O_March_2_FD_97180 | JGI IMG/M metagenome (GOLD analysis project Ga0137307, IMG submission 97180) | Mouse cecal microbial communities from Vienna, Austria - N-Acetylglucosamine amended D2O_March | ecosystem: Host-associated > Mammals > Digestive system > Large intestine > Cecum | place...
AATCGCTCAGATCAAACCCCATGATACGGAATTTCAAAAGCATATTCGCAAACAGACCCGAAACCATATGAAATTTTTATTCGCGATACTGTTATCGTGACCTTTCAGGATTTCGCAGATATTCGCCATCTGCGAAAAAGCAGCTATAAACCTGATAAATAAAGGATTTCCTGTAATCGATTGACCCCAAAATTGACCACTAATAGAATTGTAATAACAAATAAAATTACAAAAAAATGGCTGTAAAACAAGGATTTTAGACAATATTTGCCTGACCACTTTTGACCACCAATAGAATGATTTTACGCCAGAGCATACATATTTTTGATTAACTTTCAAGTAAAATGATCATGCTTTTCCCGATAATCAAAGGAATTTTGAATATTTGATTGACAATCAATTGAGATGGAAGTAAAATAAATGTCATGTGAACTGCTAAAAGAACAGATTTATTACATTTTTTTCTATGTTTTGGTTTCGCAGATGGCGAATATCTGCGAAAAAACAGTAAAAACTGACAAACACATTATATGAAGCATACACATTATATGAAGCATACCTTTGCGTAGCAATGTATTTCACGGGATATTTCATAGTAAAAAAGGGCTTTTCTGAAAATGACCGCAAGATACATTTTCAAAAAACCCTTTTTAAATTAACTTCAATAAGGCTTTTTGGAGTAGTCTCCAAAACCAGCTATACTTTAGTCAGGATCGGATCAAGAATTTCGAGCTCTTGAAATCTTCTTCGATTTCCGGGCGCAATTCATAAATATTTATGATCTGCCGGGCAGTGTCTATTTTTCCTGTACATATCACTTCGTAAACTTTATCTTTATTGTTCTGACATATCCGGATTATAAATAACTTCTGCTTATAGCAGATTTTTTTAATCTTGGTCAAAAGACTTATTAAAGTTATATACTTTCCCCTTGATATATTGTGTATTATTGTGTATAATATATTGATAAGGAGGGCATATATGAACCCGCGAAACATGGCAATCAAAGACTTAAATCACAATGGATACATACTCAAACGAAGCGGAGGAAACCACGATATCTATTACAATCCGGATACCAAATATTCCATTCCTCTGAAACGGGGACATTTTGATGAAGATGATCTCCGCTACATACGCAAAGAAATCAAACAGGGCAGACGATAATCATCTTCCCATCGCCGGCAAAGGAGGATAACCCATGAAATATATTTATACTGCCACATTTGTACCTAACGAAGATGGCTCCAAATACTATTGCTGTGTTCCGGACCTTCCAGGATGCATTACCACCGGAAACAGCATCGATGACGCGATTGAAATGATCACCGACGCCGCCAGCGGATGGCTTGTGGTCGCGGAAGACGAAGGTAATGAAATTCCTTCTCCTACCCCTCAGCATAAACTGGATATTCCGGATTATGCAGCCTGCTCCATTATCCGCATCGACACTTTCGCATACCGGGCGGCAACCGATACCAGAGCAGTCCGCAAAAACGTTTCACTTCCCGCCTGGATGGCAGCACTGGCTGAAAAGCGGGGCGTGAACTGTTCACAGGTTCTCCAGGATGGACTTATGCAGATGTTCAATACCAGCCATGCAAGATAAACTGTCATTTTGCAGGGGACATTCTGTCCCCTGCCCACTTTTCTGGGGCGCATCCAAAACCTGATTTCCGTCAGCCCAGTTCCCCCAGCCGCACGATCAGCAATTCCACCGCCATCACATCCGCGATCTTTCCTGTTTTCACGCCGAACTCCGCATCCATGCAGGCGTTGGCAGCCTGTTTTAAATCATCCATGGAATGGCGGGCAGCCTGGGAGAGAAGCCTGCCGGTGACAAAAGCCGGGATTCCCAGTTGTTTACCGATTTCTTCTTTAGGTACGCCGGCCTGCTGCAATTCCTTTGCCTGCAAAAGCTGCTGATACTGCCTGGAAATCAGAAACAAAATGCGCATCGGCGGCTCTCTGAGCGTCCGTAAATCAAAATACAGCTCCAACGCCCGCTTCTGATCTTTTGCCGCCAGCGCCGCCGTCATATCAAAAATCCGGCCCACCACCTGGGGCGTACATACCGCGTCGATATCCTCTCTGGTCAGCACTTTCCGATCCCCCAGATAAGAAATCAGCTTGTCAAGCTCCGAGCGGATCAAACTCATATTCGTTCCGGTGGTCATAAGAAAATAGTCCATCACCGGCTCGGTCAGGCGGATTTCTTCCTGGGTCAGAAGCTGCAATACCCACCGTTTCAGCTCCCGTTCGGTCTGGGGCTTCAATTCGGCGGGATAACCCAGCTCCTTCACCTTTTTGTACATGCGGCTTCTTTTATCCACTTCAGATTCCACAAACACCATATGAGTGGTTTCCGGCAGTTGCACCAGGTAATCCGGCAGCCTGCCCGCATCCTTTTTAAACAAGCCGCTGTCCTCCACGATCACCAGTCTGCGCTCCGCAAAAAAAGGCATGGTTTCCGCCATGGAGATCACTTCCTCCACCTGCACATCCTTCCCGACGAATACGCCCAGATTCATCGTATCCTCTCCCACGATTGCATCCCGCAGACGGTTCTTATAACTTCTTTTTAAAAAATCTTCCTCGCCAAACAGCAGATAGACCGACTTGAAGGCGCCTTTTTTTATATCCTGATTTAATGTTTTCATTCTATCTCCTGTTCTTTATCATGAATGACAGATCCCCCGTTACGGCCGGGCAGCGCCTGCCCCGGCAAAAAAGCCGGCGGCACATTTTTCCGATATCCCCTTAACCTCTTTTCCCAGGTACCTCATCAGAATACCCGGACAACATACGCCCGAAACACAGGCAGATTCCCGTACCCAAAATCCCAAGCATACACATCATCATCGCCGCTCCGGAGCCTTTTCCGCTGCCAAAGCACAGCCGCAAAAGCCCTTCAGGGGCGGCGGCGGACATCAGCGGCTCACATACTTTGTCCACCAGCAGCCCGCCGAAAAAGAATCCGACGGGAATCGTAAAATATTGCAGCGTATTTCTGCACGCATACACACGCCCCTGCATCTCTACGGGAATCGTCGTCCTTAAAATCACATCCAGATTTGCGCTCATCACCGGCACCAGAATCCATCCGATTACCTGAGCTGCGCACCACACAGCCGGTTCCCTCGTAAAAGCCAGCAGGAAATTTTCCGTGCTCAGCGAAATCAGCATTGTCACATAGATAACACGGACACGGTTTTTTGGTGCAGGGAGCAGCGTCACCGCCAGACTTCCGGCCAGCGTCGCCATGCCCGCACAGGACATAACAATTCCAAGCACCGCCTCCCCTCCGTTATTCCGGGGAAGGATCAGGGCCGGAAGCACCGCGTCAAATGCGGACGCCACAAAATTTACGGCAGCAAGGAAAAGAATCAGAACGAGGATCAGAGGATGATCTTTCAGATATGAAAGCCCGGTTGTTACACTTTCAAAAACCCCTTCTCTTTTCGCGGGCTCCGGCAATGTTTCCATTTCCCGCGGTTTTTTCTTTTCTGCCGGATTTGCTGTTTCAGACAGTTTTTCTGCTTCCGCCGGCATCTCCCGTTTTGCTGAAACGGCAGGAATCCGGACAAACAGCAGCAGCGTGACAAAGGCCGCCCCGAATGTCGCCAGGTCCGTATAGATCACGGCCTCCATCCCCGCAAAGGCAAAGAGCGCCGTTGCGAACACCGGATTTAAAATCGTTACCAGAGCGTTGGAAAGCGAACGCATACCGCTGGTTTTCTGATAATGCTTTGCCGGCGTAATCAGCGTCATGGCCACGTCGCCGGCCGGCTGCTGGACCGTGTTCATCAGACCGTTTATGGCATTTAACAGATACATGTGGGCCGGCCTGAGAGCCTCCGTTTTCAGCAGCAGCAGAACGGCAGCCGTACAGCAGGCGGCGGACAGATCGCTGAACAGCATCACCTTTTTCTTATCCCACCGGTCGCTGAACGCGCCTGCAAAAATACTGAGCAGCACATAGGGCGCATAAGAACAAATTGACAGAAGCGCCGTCTGCAATGCGGAACCTGTCTTCTGGTAAAGCCAGAGAGTCAGTGCAAAATTCGTCATAGCGCTGCCAAGCTGAGACAGCGACTGGGTACTCCACAGGATTAAAAATGTTTTCAGTTCTTTGATTGTATTTTTTATATTCATAACTTTGCTCCTCTGATATTAAAATTAAGAATCTTATTACGAAACATCCGGCAAAATGCGCCGGCGACATATTTCGTCGAATTCGTCATCAGCTTCGACCGTTCTTTATGACCGGCATCTTAAATCAAGTCGCAAAGTCCGAGGACATCAGCCGCCTGTCAGCGGCCCGCCTCCATGCATCGTCCTCAAACCCTGCATGGAGCGTCTGCAATCTCTAAAATCATTGACATAAAACCTCCTGTAAAAGATTATAGTATATCCCTCATACCGGGGACTTTTTGCTGTGATTTTCTTTTATTTTCAATTCGGCATACTCCCTAATTATACCCGGCATTTTCATACATGTAAAGTATAACAATTCTCCCCAATTCCCTCTTTTTTCTCTGGTCAGATTTCCGCTGCTGTTCCTGTGAAGCTTTTGTTCCGCTCATTGCCCAATGTAATAAATTTCCCCCTCACAGATCCCCAGCGTCACCGCACCTTCTTCCATAGTCGATACAGCCTGACATCCCTGTTCTTCAAGCCTGGATAAAAGCTCCGGATGGGGATGGCCATAAGAATTGCCCCGGCCGCAGGAAATGACGGCGAAGAACGGATCAAGCTCTGCCAGAAAAGACTGGCCGGTGGAGCCTTTGGAGCCGTGATGTCCCACCTTCAGAATGTCACAGGTCAACGGGCCGGACAGACCATTTCTCGCCAGCAGACGGGCCTCGCCTGAGGATTCCAGATCGCCGGTCATTAAAATATCCACGCCCTCATACCGAACCAGAAGCACCATAGAACCGTCGTTAGTAGAAGAAATCGGTTCTTCCGGTTCAGGATACAGACAGGTAACAGAAAAACCGGCGGCGGCAGACGAAGCGAAACTGTCTGATCCGTCGAAATAACCGGTACCGCCCGACTGATCAATACCATCAGTTTCACCCGGATTCCTGTCAGACAGCAGCACCCCCGGTCCCGTAAACCGAACTTCTGTCCCGTTTTCTTCCGCCAGCGCCGCCAGTTCAAGTACCGCCTCATTCCCCCGGAACACCATAGGAATCCAAAGCCGTTCTATGGGAAATCCCATGGAAAGGATCTCTTTCAGACCCGACAGATGGTCTTTATCCGGATGCGACAGAAACCAGTCCTCCACCCGTCCGCTTCCCGACGCCTTTATCATGGGCAGAATCCGGTTTTCTCCCACTTTCCGGTCATCACTGCTGCCGCCGTCGATCATTATGGTATGGCCGCTTTCCTCCCTCATATAAATACCGTCTCCCTGGCCCACGTCCAGAAACGTCACCTGGAGTCCGGCTTCCGGCCTTCTGGTTAAAAATACCAGAGACACCAGAAGAAACAGTGCCAGGCATCCGGGATACCAGCTTCGCCGCCCCCATTGTTTTCTGAAAGAACACACCCAGAAGCAAAGAAGAATGACACAGAAAATCACCAGATACACCGTTTTCGGCCGGCCAGTCAGCCATAAAGCGCCGGGCAGTTTCCGGGCCGTACCGCATAACAGCCGCCAGAACCGGAAAATTCCCCTTACGGGAACCAGACAGTATCCGGCACCTGTGACCCAGACACAGCCCAGGGCCATCGCCGCAAATCCCAGTGTCAGCACAACAGGCAGCATCGGAATCACGATCAGATTCAGAAGGATGCCGTAACAGGGATACTGAAAAAAATTCCACAGAGTAGCAGGCAGCAGGATAAGCTGTATCCACAAGGATGCCGTCAGCCCTTTTCTAAACCGTTCTTTCCCTTTCTCCCATCCGCCCATTTTTCCATTTGTATTTTGAGAGCTGAACTCTTTTTTTAAATCTTTTTTGTCAGCCCTCAAACCGGCTTCCTCCCTGCGATGGCTGCGTCCTGTCACGCTGGCTGCCGCCGCAATCCCCGCCACCGCACAGAAAGAAAGCTGAAACCCGGACTGAAACAACATCAGCGGCTTCTCCCACAGAATCAGCATACAGGCTGCGGACAGGCTTATAGGCAGATCATAGGTTCTGCCGACCAGCCCAGCCAGCAGCGCAAGCAGAAACATCAAGAAAGCTCTTTTTACGGAAACACTTCCCCCTGCGGCAATCACCAGCATCCACAGTCCGATCCCGGCCCCTGCCGAGCAGAGCTTCCGGGAACCTCCCAGCTTTTTCAGAATTCCATATAATCCCCATCCGAAAAAAGATGCATGTAAACCGCTGACCGCATACATGTGGCTGATTCCGCTCTCCTGAAACAGCTTCTGATCTTCATCACTGATTCCGCTTTTCTCTCCGGTCAGAATCGCCCCCAGCAGTCCGGCATCTTTTTCCGCACCATTTTGCGCACTTTTTTCGGCCGCTTTCCCGGCACTCTCCTCCGCATTTTCTCCCGTACCCTTTTTATCGTCTTCTCCCACTCCGGCTCCCATAGCTCCGTACAGCCGCCCAAGCAAAAACTGTTTCCCCCGATATACCAGATTCTCTCCCGCATCCGCCGGACTGAAACAGGAATCGGAAACGCAGCGCCACTCACTGAGCCTGATCCGCCCTTCCAGTCCATGCGCCTTATAATACTGCCGCAGGTCAAACTGCCCGAAATTTGTGGCAGCATTAAAAGGGGTAAATGTCCCCTCTCCGGTTAACACATCTCCGATCCGAATATGCTCGGCGGCTTCCTCATCTCCCTTTAAAGTTACCACCGCTCCGTATAACTGCCCGAAGCGATCCGGAACATCCGGCCTGCCGGCATCCTCGCTTCTGTTTACAGCCTCTGTTTTTTTTACCTGTTCACCGGGAATCGAAGCATCGGAATTCTGCTCCCTGATTTCCAGAACTGTTCTCGTATAGAATTGCACAGAATGATCGGTCCGCCGGATCTCATCCACCCGGACCGCCGCCATCACCTGAACCGGACTTTCCGCCGCCATCGCCCCGGCGGCAAATCCACTCCATTCGGAGGCCTCCGCCATCCGAAGCATACCGGCCAGAAACAATACCGGAACCAGCAGCCAGAACCGTCTGCCCACACCGCCTGCAGAACGGCCCGCCGGCCGCAAAGGCCCCGGCGGCAAAACACCTGCCCGGACCACGGCTCCAACGCCGGCCGATAAAAACAGCAGCGCCGCAGCCGCAGGCAGACTCACATAACAGCAAACCTCTCCAAACACAAATGCTCCTGACAGCAAAAGGAAAGGTCTTTTTTTCAATCTTTAATTCTCCATTCCTCCCACATAATCCAGATTTCTCTCGAATACCGTGGAAAATGAAATATTTTCTCTGAATTTCACATCCGTCGAACCATTGATGGTAATCTGTACCTTACTGACGTTTGTAAGCTCAGACAAGGAATTGACCACCGAATAAATCGGAATATAATCTTTTACGTCCTGTGCCCCGCTGATAAAGGAAGAATCAAAGTCCACATAACAGATACCATCCTTCACCGTGATGCCCAGCAGCGTCAGATTCTCCGGCAGCGTCGGGTAAAAATCGTCGCTGGAAGGTCCCTGGATCAGTTGGTTTACCACCACCTTCTCAAGAGGCATATCGCTGTTATACAGCACTGTCCGCTCCGTCTCATATAAAAGATCCCCCTCCTGATTGGCAAAATAAAGAATCAGCGTGACCGGCTGCATGGACTCCAGATTCTCATTCAGATTCTCCACAAAGGTATCCGCCTGCATAATGCCTGCCGGCGCGCCGTTTGCATCCATCAGAGGCTGATCATTCACATAAAAGCTGACATAACTGACGCCCGGAATCTGACACATTGTTTTTACCACGGCCGCCCGCAGCAAAATCTCCGATACCGGATCCAGCTCCGTATAAAGGCTGTCAAAATAAAGGGTCAGAAACGCGCCCTCCCTCTCATATTTCGCCACGCTTAAATTTTCCGGAAATACTGACACAAGCTCGATCTCTTCCGGATGCACCCGCATTTCCCCCAGAAGCTCCCTGACCAGCGTCGTATCGTCGGTGCCTGACGCCCTGTAATTCTCCGACATCAGTTTGGTACCGCCCGGATTTTTATAATAAATCGTATAGACGCCTTCCCCGGAAATCTCCTTCTGCTTTTTCTGTCTGCATGCACAGAGCACCGGCAGACACAGAAAGACAAGAAAAAGGCATATCCGCATTTTCCTCCTGTTTAACCGTCTCAATCCTTCTCCCTCATTCTGATTCAGGCAATATAAATCAAAGGGATCCGCACCGTAAAGGTGCTTCCCTCACCCTCTTTGCTGTATAGTTTAATCGCCCCATGATGAAGCTGTATCACCGAATGGGTAATGGCAAGCCCCAGCCCGGTTCCGCCGGTTTCTCTGGAACGGGCTTTATCCACCCGGTAAAACCGTTCGAACACCTTATCCTGTACATTCTCCGGAATGCCAAGGCCGGAATCCTGCACCTTGATATAGAAAAAATTGTGGTCGGCGTTCAGGGATACCCGCACCCAGCCCTCGTCCACGTTGTACTTAATGGCATTCTCCACCAGGTTTGTCACCGCCAGCGTCAGCTTCACCTCGTCGATCTCGCCGATCACCGGCCGGAAGCTTTCAAATACCAGTTCAATATTCCGCCGTTTTGCCAGCGGCCGCAGACGTTTTAACACCAGCTCTAACAGCTCATTGATACTGACCTGCGTCACCTTTAATTCCATATTGGACTTGTCCAGCTTCACCAGGGAAAGCAGGTCGTCGATAATTGTACTCTCCCGGTCGATCTCATCGGAGATATCGCTTAAAAATTCCCGGTACAGCTCAATGGGCGCATCCTCCATGGACATCAGAGAGTCAGCCAGCACCCGGATCGAGGTAATGGGCGTTTTCAGCTCATGAGACACATTGGAAACAAATTCCTGACGGCTCTCGTCCAGCGTTTTCAGCTTCGTCAGCATCTTATTGTATGCGTCGCAGATTCTCTGGGTCTCCACACAATCTCCGACATCCACCGGCTCCAAATCGCCGAAAGCCGCCTTTTTCAGTGCGTCCGATACCCGTTTAAGGGGACGCACCAGCGCCAGGGAGAGGAAAAACGCCACAAATACCGATATGATTAAAATCACGATATCAATCACGCCGGCACGGCTGTAATAGCCGTCAACCATGTCGATAATGGAACTGGAAGAAGACGTCACCACCATTACGCCGATCACGTCTGTCAATGCCAGATTATAAACGGGAATCGTCATCTGAATTCTTCGGCTTTTCTCGGAATATTCCGCCAGCGACTCTCCCTGGAAGCATTTCAGCACGCTTTCCGAAATATTCAGCTTACCCTCGTCGATGGAATACGTATCCTTCTCAATCTTAAAGGTCTTACTCACCAGCAAAATCCGTCCGTCATACACATCTGACAGAACCGACAGCGTACTGTTTATCGTCCCGTCGTCCCGGCCGTCCAGATAGCCGGACTTGGATAACTGTCTGGACAGGGTATTACACTGGTACTGCAGTTCCCGGATTTTCGCCTCGATCTGGTCATTCAGATTTCCCCGCAGAAGCAACTGACATGACAGATGAGCCGGCAGAAAGCAGCAGATTACCAGCAAAACAAAGAGCCAGAGACGCAGGCTTTTTACGGCCTGCAGTTTCCGGCTAACCCTTGAAATAATAACCTACACCCCATTTGGTATGGACATACTGCGGATCGCTGGGATTGTTCTCAATCTTTTCCCGCAGCCGCCGCACATGCACGTCCACGGTTCTCACATCGCCGGGATACTCATACCCCCACACCACGTTCAACAGCTTCTCACGGCTGTACACCTTCCCCGGATTCATCAGCAGAAGCTCCAGAAGGTCGAATTCTTTGGCCGTCAGATTGATCTCTCTGTCCTTGATAAAAATTCTCCGGCTCTCTCCGTCCAGTGTCAGGTCCTTGCATACGACCTTCTTTTTCCCGTTCTCCTCCGGTTCCTTACTCCGGCTGCTCCGGCGCATAATCGCCTTGATCCGGGCTTTTACCTCCAGAATATTAAAGGGCTTTGTAACATAGTCGTCTGCTCCGTATTCCAGTCCCAGAATCTTATCCATATCGTCGTTTTTGGCCGTAATCATAATAATGGGCATATTGGAAAATTCCCGGATCATGCTGCATACCTCATAACCGTTATACACCGGCAGCATCACGTCCAGAAGCACCACGTCATATTCCGTTTCTTTTGCCAGTTTCACGGCCTCCTCGCCGTCATAGGCGCAGTCCACTTCCATACCGTCCTGCTCTAAGCTGAACTTTATTCCTTTCACAATCAGTTTTTCGTCGTCTACCACTAATACTTTTTTGGACATTCCGGCCCCTTGCCTCCCTGCAAATGTCTGCGCTGTCAAATCCTTCATCTGTCCTGATCCCGATAAAGCATTCCGTCACACCGTGATGTAATCTTTCAGTTTTTCATAGGAACCGTTCTTAATGCCGGGCACATTTGTAATATCCTCAGGCACGGCGAAGGGTCCTGTCTTCTCTCTGTATTCCAAAATGGCTTTCGCCTTCGATTCTCCGATTCCCGGAAGCGTCATAAGCTGCTCTAAACCGGCCGTATTCAGATTAACCGGCCGGACCGTGCCGCCGCCTTCCGGACTGCCGCCGTCTGCCGCGCCGCTTCCCGGCTGTGACCGCAGCGTTTCGGATTCCCCGAAGGGTTCCTCCACATCCGCAAGAAAGGGCACCACCACTTTCCCGCCGTCCGACACCGGCGCGGCCATGTTCAGATAATCTTTCGCCCCGTCCGGCCTTGCGCCTCCTGCCGCTTCCACGGCTTCCCACAGGCGGCTCCCTTCCGGAAGGGTATAAATTCCCGGATTGTTCACGGCACCGCACACATGAACCACAACCGATTTCTCATTATGTATATTTTTTCCTTCCGCCGTAAGATTCCCCGATCCCTGTTTTTCCGGCCCCAGCTCCGGACTCTCCTGCGCCGGGGCAGATGTCTCTTCCGTCTCGGGCGGATCTCCTTTCGGATTTCGCTTTTCCAATCGTTCCTTTTCTGCGCCTTTTGCCGTTTCGGAGCCGTCCGCCGTCTCCTGGGCCGGAACAATTTCCCGGCCCCTTCGGCCGCATCCTGTAAACAGCAAAAAAACAGACAGAATCATCAGCAGTACAAACTTAAGCTTTCGCTTCTTTTTCGGCATAGATTTCCTCCTTTTTACCATGATTTCCCATAGTATCCCGGAGCAGAAACCTTTTCCCGATTCATGCCGTTACGTTCTATTGTACCTAATCCGCCTGCTTCTTGCAAGATGCAAATTCTTAAATTTTCCCGTCAAAATTGTTTCCTGGCGCCGCCGGAATTTTCACCATTTAAACAGGATAATGCCGCCGATTGCCAGCGCCATGCCAACCATCTTTTTCCACTCAAAAGCTGTTTTTTCCACGCCGAACACACCGAACACCTCGATCAGATACGCCGCCAGAAGCTGTGCCACCACGATAATCATCACGGCTTTCGCAGGACCCAGATCTTCCATACTTTTAATCACCGTAAACGTAATAAAGGCCCCCATCACGCCGCCAAGCAGCATATATTTCGGCTCCACCTCCAAAAGAGGGCGGATATGTTCTCTGCCGGTAAACAGCCAGGCCGCAAGACAGGTAAAAAATGCGGTCAACTGCACCCATCCGCCGGACACCCAGATTCCGGAGGTTTTTGTCACCTCCGTATTAAAAACCCCCTGAATGCTCATCAAAGCCCCGGAAATAATCGCGATCAGCCACCCACTCATACAAAAACCTCCGCAAATTTAGTTCCGCAGCTCCCCTCCCAATCCCCCTT
>Ga0137307_102648_pt1 | contig 11889 bp, 10 predicted proteins | sample NAcewD2O_March_2_FD_97180 | JGI IMG/M metagenome (GOLD analysis project Ga0137307, IMG submission 97180) | Mouse cecal microbial communities from Vienna, Austria - N-Acetylglucosamine amended D2O_March | ecosystem: Host-associated > Mammals > Digestive system > Large intestine > Cecum | place...
CAAAACGGGCAAAACCGAGCCGCAACACGAGTTGAACTGCGGCGCTTGCGGATACTCTACATGCCGCGAAAAGGCGTGGGCTGTTATTAACGGCTATGCCGAAGTGGAAATGTGCGTTCCGTATATGCGCGAAAAAGCCGAGTCTATGGGCAATGTAATAATCGAGAACAGTCCCAACGGTATAATAGTTTGCAACAACGATCTGCAGGTTACCGAAATAAACCGCAGAGCGCAAGCGCTTACAGGTAATAATTCGCCCGAATACATATTCGACTGTTTCGATCCGTCCGCTGTATTCAAAGCCGCCGAGAGCGGAATAGCAACGCACGTCGAAAAACAGAAACTCGATAAAACGGGCAAATATACCGATATAAACATCGTGCCGCTTGCGAAGGAAAAGGCGTTGCTTATAGTGCTTACCGACGTGACGGACCGTGTGAACTACGATGAAGAACTTAATAAGGTAAAGCGCGACACGCTGTCGGTTACCGACGCCGTTATAGAAAAACAGATGCGCGTCGCGCAAGAGATAGCGTCGCTTTTGGGCGAGACTACCGCAGAAACCAAAGTAGCGCTATTGAAGCTTAAACAAACTATGGTAGAGGATAAAAACAATTGAGTTACTTTATTGACAGGGGATACACCTCGCTTAATCACGTCGGTGAAGAACTTTGCGGCGATCGCGTGGAGTGCGCTACGAGCGGCGATTATCTTACCGCCGTACTGTGCGACGGCATGGGCAGCGGCGTTAAAGCCAATATCCTTGCAACTCTGTCGTCCAAGATCCTTTGCACTATGCTTGCCGCAGGTATTCCGATAAAAGACTGTATAGAAACGCTTATAGCCTCGCTGCCCGTGTGTAAGGTCAGGAACGTAGCTTATGCGACGTTTTCGGTCTGTCATATAAACAGCGATGGCAAAGGCGAACTTCTCGAGTTCGATAACCCTGCGGCTATACTTATTCGCGACGGACAGGTGAGCGATCTTCCGCGCGAAAAACAAGTCGTGTGCGGCAAAAACGTTTACACGACAAAGCTCGATCTACGCGCCAATGACGCAATAGTCGTTACAAGCGACGGTGTGGAGCATGCCGGAATAGGAATGTTGATGAACTTCGGCTGGGAACGACCGCAGATCAAGGATTATCTTAAGCGTTCGGTAAAGCCGAACATGTCGGCGCGCGCAATCTCGGCAACTCTTGCCGGAGAATGCAACGAGCTGTACATGGATATGCCCGGCGACGATACGACGGTGCTCAGTGTGAAAGTGCGCGAGCATGCGCCCGTGTCGGTATTCGTCGGTCCGCCCGTTCATCCCGAGGACGACGCTCAATATGTTGCCGATTTCATGGCGCTACCCGGAAAGAAAGCCGTATGCGGCGGTACAAGCTCGAATATAGTGGCGCGTCAACTCGGCAAAGAGGTAAGAACGAGCTTCGAGTTTCCCGATCGTGATATTCCGCCTATAGGGTATATCGACGGAATAGACTTGACGACGGAGGGCGTCGTAACGGTAAAGCGCGTGCTCGAGCTGTCCGACAAGTATCTCGATCCGGCGGATTGCAAGGCGGCTACACTTGATAAGCGCGACGGCGCGACTTTGCTTGCGCGACTGCTTTTCGAAGAAGCGACGGACGTCAATTTCTTTGTCGGGCAGGCGCACAACCATGCGCATGACGGACTGCCTATCGAAACGCGCATGAAACTTAAACTTATAGACAAGCTTGCGGATAACCTTAAAAGAATGGGTAAGGCGGTATCCGTCAGATACAATTAAAATTCATAATTCGGGATCGAGGATAATTTATCCGCGATGACCGATTTACTCGGAGATCACATAAATGCAAAACAGACTATTCGATACGACCGTACAGCAACTGAAGTACGAGGTAATAAAAGAGCTGATAAAGGCTTACGACAAAGGGCTGAATAACGAGATTTTTCACGATATTCCAATCAAGATAATGCCCGGTCCGCAGGCGAGCTTAAGGTGTTGCGTATACAAAGAACGCGCGATATTGCAAGAGCGATTAAAGCTTGCGATGGGCGGCGATAAAAACAACCCCAATGTGGTGGAAGTTATAGATATTGCGTGCGACGAATGCCCTGTAGACGGTATTTTCGTCACTCCGGCGTGCCGCGGTTGCATTTCGCACAGATGCGTCGAGGTTTGTCCCAAAAACGCTATCAGTATCGTCGATAAACATTCGGTCGTAGATAAGAGCAAATGTATAGAGTGCGGACGCTGTACTCAGGCTTGTCCGTACAATGCGATAATACTTCAAAAGCGTCCTTGCGTAAATAGCTGTAAGGCAGGCGCGATAAAGGTCAATGCGGAAAAGAAAGCGGAGATAGATAACGGCAAATGCGTCGGCTGCGGCGCGTGCGTGTATCAGTGTCCGTTTGGCGCGATAGCGGATAAGTCGTACATACTCGACGTGCTCGACATTCTTAAAAATTCGGAGAACAATACCAAATACAAAGTTTACGCCATAATTGCGCCGTCTATCGTTGCGCAGTTCAATTACGCGCGTATCGAGCAGGTAATTACGGGCATGAGCATGCTCGGATTTTTCCAAGTAGTGGAAACAGCGCTCGGCGCCGATCTTACCTTGGACGAGGAGGCGAACGAGCTTAAAGAGCGCGGCACGCTCACCACGTCGTGCTGTCCGAGTTTTGTCAAATATGTCAAAATAAACTATCCCGAGCTTGCCAAATACATATCGTCTACGCCGTCGCCAATGGTCATGTCGGGCAAACTGTTAAAAGCGCTCGACCCTACGGCAAAGGTCATTTTCGTCGGACCGTGTTCATCCAAAAAGTTCGAGTTCAAGTCCGATATCGCCAAGGACTATATAGACGGAGTACTGTCGTTCGAAGAATTGCAGGCATTCCTCGACGCCCGTAATATAGAGGTTTCGGAACTGCCCGATACGGTATTGGATAACGCGTCCTATTACGGCAGGATCTTCGCGCGGTCGGGAGGTATTGTGGAGGGCGTTACCGACCTTGCCAAAGAGCGCGGATTCGACGCAAAGCCGGTGGCAATGAGCGGACTTGAAGAATGTAAAAAACAACTGTTGTTGCTAAAGCTTGGAAAAAGTCCGTTCAACTTCTTCGAGGGAATGGCGTGCGAAGGCGGTTGCGTAAACGGCGCGCTGTGTTTGCACCATGCGAGCAAGAACCTTGCCGACGTCAATAAATACGGCGCAATGGCTAAGGAAAAGACTGTGGAAAACAGTGTTAAACTGTATGAACTCGCCAAGCAAAGCAACGGCAAAAGCGACGAGGGAAAATAAGTACAAGCGAATAATATAAAGAATAACTGTCAATAATCGACGGCATGAAGAAATTTCTTGCCGTCGGTTTTTTATTTTGCGCGAGTATTGTTTTCGCCGCAATATGGTTCAGTCCGCTTAATATCTTGGGCGATGTTCAAGCATATTCGAATAACGAACCGATAGGCGTCGTATCGTCCGTTTGCTACAGAAGCGGCGGACTTTATCGTGTGGACTTCGAGGGTGACAGCGACGATATGTTTATCGCGCTCGACCGCATAGACGCCAAAGAAGTTAAGCGCGTCGATATAGACGGGACGATCGTCGTATATGCTTTCAGTCCGCGCGTTTGTTGCGACGTTCAGACAACCGCAGAGGGCGAAAAATACAATGTTATGGCGGCATGTTCCGACGGAAATATCAGTATAGGGACGCCAATACTGTCGGGTTCTTATTAGAAATGTCAGTATATAAATAAAAAATTTACATTTATGCGTATAAGCTTTTCGATGTTGGCAATAATCAAATTCAACGGAGGAATAAAAAATGAAAACCTATCAATCTAATTCAAAGGAAGAAAAGAAAAACTTTTTCAAGCGGCACAAGTACGCCGTCGCCATTACTGTGTCGGTAATCGTTGTCGCGCTCGTAGTAACGCTGTCGCTCGTGTTTACGTTGCCGAAAAAGCAACTGCCGCCCGTAGACGGTGTGGACGATAACCCTACGCCGCCGCCCATTGCAGACGTAGATACGCCGCCCGCGGTTTTTTCGCCCATGTCGGGCGCGGCGCTCGGTCTTGACTATGCCGACGACCGTCTTGTTATGTGGGATACGCTCGAGTTGTGGAAATGGCATCCGGCAGTCGATTTCGTAGGCGAAGGCGACGTTGTGGCAGTGCTTGACGGAACCGTTACCGACGTCGAAAAAACCACGCTCGACGGAAACGTGGTCACCATTACTCACGCGGACGGATATGTATCCATTTACAAATCGCTCGGCAGCGATATAACGGTAAAAGTAGGCGATACCGTAAAGGCAGGCGACAAGATAGGCGTTACGTCCACAAGCATGATGTCAGAGCTTAACACGGGAGCGCACTTGCACTTCGAACTAAAAAAGGACGGTAAGTACGTCAATCCGGCTTCGGTCCTTCCTATCGAATTGGATAAGTAATATAAATAAATTTTCGCTTGTGTGCCGAAATAAAAACGTTCGTACGATAAAATGCACCTCAAAAGTAAAAACGCTTTTGAAGGTGCTTTTTTATATGGCGAACAAGCGAATTTCAATCACGTTTAAATCACTTGATTTCTACGGCGCAAAGTGGTATAATAAATTACACGATCGTTATGGCGATTGCCGTAAATTTGGAAACGGTTGTAAAAAATTTGTTTTATGAAAGCGTACAGAATCCACTCGCCGCATAACATCAAGCTCGAAGAAATGGATGCTATGCCTGTGGGCGAAAATTGCGTAAAACTGAAAAATCTTATGTGCGGCATTACCGACATCGATATGGCTGTTTACGAAGGGCGGCGCGATGCTCGATACCCCGTAATACCCGTGCGCCAGTGCGTGGGGTTTGTTTCCGAAGTGGGCGAAAACGTAACGGGATTGCAGCGCGGTAACCGCGTCGTTACTTACTCGCATGCAAGCTGTCATAATTGCAAGGCTTGCAAAGACGGGCGCAATTACGATTGCGAAAAACCGGCGCTTTTCGGGATCGGAGAGGACGGATTTCTGAGCGATTTTTCGGTGGTGTCCGCCGATGACGTATATATTATTCCCGAGCGGCTTAATGACGAGGAGGCTATATTCATCGAACATATAGCTTTGGCGTTGAACGCTCTGTCGCGACTGAATGTGGAAAAGGGCGATCAGATAGTTATTATGGGCGCGACGGTAAACGGCATAATCTTAGCGCAGATCGCGATGTATTATCAGGCAGTGCCGATCATGATCGACATGCATGAAGATATGCTTGCCCTTGCGCAGAAAGCAGGCGTTTATTTTACCGTTAATGCCGTAAACGACGACGTATGTAAAAAGATCCTTGCTTTGACTGGCGGACATATGGCTAATTCGTGCGTGTATCTGACGGGTTCGGGAATGCCGCTGTCGAGCGCTTGCGATTATACTGCGGCACGCGGAAAGATAGCTATAGTAGGGCGTGCAAGCGGTGAATCGGAACTTGCGTGCAGTATGAGCGCATTGCTCGATAAAAATATCGATATCCATACCGTTGTCGATTGCGGCAAAAACTATTCGACGGCGATCAATCTTCTTGCAAACCATACGGTGACCGTGGATACTCTGTACGATAAGATAGTTTCTTTCGATAAAGTTCCCGAGATGTATGAAGCGTTATTGTCCGAAGATAATAAGCTGAAAACGCTCATAAAAATTTAATACGCCTTTGATTGTGAGTGATCGGTATTTGAAAAAACAAGGAAAAACTAAAAAATGGATTTGCCGCAGACACGCATTTGTGTTTGCGGTTTTGCGTCCGATAATGCGGTTGTATTGCAAACTGCGTTACCGACATACGGCAAAGAAAAGCGGATTAAAAAAGGGCGCGTACCTTATAGTATCCAATCATCAGACTACAATGGATCCGTTTTTGCTCGCGCTGTCGTTTAAGTTCCCCATATATTTCATCGCGTCAGACGACCTGTTTAATCTCAAAATTTCGCCGCTTATAAATTATCTTGTTGCGCCCATACCGAAAAGCAAGTCGGTCGCCGATCTTGTGGCGGTAAGAAATGTTTTTAGAATCGTAAAAGAGGGCGGCGCAGTGGGAATATTTCCCGAGGGCAACCGTACCATTTCGGGCGGACAGTGGGAAATGACCGACGCAATAGCCAAGCTTGCCAAGCTCGTCAAAGTTCCGCTCGTTTTATATAACATAAAAGGCGGATACGGCACCGATCCGCGCTGGGGACACAACATCCGAAAAGGCCGCCTGGAGAGCGGTGTTCTGAGGGTCATCTCGGCGGAAGAGTTAAACGAAATGACGGTGGAAGAAGTGCAAAGCGCTATAAAGAGCGGTTTGGATGTGGACGATACTTTATCCGGCATTGCTTTTAAAAGCCGTAAGCGCGCGGAATACATAGAACGCGCATTGTATATGTGTCCCGTATGCAAAGAGGTGTCGAGCATAGTATCGCATAAGCGCACGTTCTGTTGCAAGCATTGCAATACATCGTCCGTTTATACCGAGCAATTGCATATAGATCCGCCGATCGACGGTTATGACCGCATATATGAGTGGTTTGAGTGGGAACGCGCTGCGATAACGGAACAAGTAAAAAACGGCGCCGCGATCGCCGACGAAGGGATAATCTTCAGGGAGAGCGTTAAATTAGGCAGAAAAAAGAAGCTTGACGGCGACCGCGTTTCTATCGATAAGGACAAGCTCGTAATATCGGGGCGCAACGGGCAGGCTGCGTTTGCGCTTTGCGATATCGCCGCAATGACAATGGTCGGAAAGAAAAAATTTAATTTTTATTACGACGGAAAGATATTGCAAGTAAAGGGGAATAAGCGTTTTTGCGCTATAAAATACGTACACATTTTTAACGGACTGCGTTAATATGGAGTTGCAAAATGAATTATTCTGATTTGAGTGTTTGGGCGTTCTTAATGATATTGGCGGTGTTGCTGTTCAGCTTGCTGCTCGGCAACGTTTTGCGGCGTTTTGTGCCGGCGCTTAAAAAGACGCTTATACCGGCGTCTGTAATAGGCGGACTTTTACTATTGATAATTTCGACGATCACATACTATTGTACAGATAATTACTTTTTCGATTACAACGTGTTCGGCGGAAACGGTGCGAACGGTAAGTTAGGCGGTATGGCTGTTTTGGAGCTTATAACATACCACTGTTTGGGCATCGGGTTTGTGGCGTCGGGTATGCGCACGTCTAAAAAGAAGTTTGATAAAAAGCGCGCGGGAGAGGTGTTCGATTCCGGTTTGACAACGGTAAACGGATATCTTATTCAAGCGTTTTTCGGGCTTGCGGTAACTTTGGTCGCCGCCGGACTTATACATACCGACGGGCTTATTTCGGCGGCAGGCATATTGCTCGCATTCGGGTTCGGACAGGGCACGGGACAAGCGATGAATTTCGGCAACACGTTCGAAGACTACGGTTTCGAGGGCGGCGGTAATTTCGGACTGACGATCGCCGCGCTCGGATTTTTGGTCGCTTGCATAGTAGGCGTAATATATATCAACGTGATGCGACGGAAAGGTCGTATAAAGATAGACGACTCACAGCGCGCGAACTGCCTTGCCGATTATGAGGATGCGAACGAGATAGCGGTCGTTTCGTCTATGGATAAATTTACCGTGCAAGTGGGTATAGTGCTTGCCGTGTACGCCGTTTCGTTCGGGATCATGTACGGACTGTCTAAGCTGATCCCGTCGTTGGCGACTACGCTGTTCGGGTTCAACTTCTTTATAGGCGTATTGCTTACCATTCCCGTAAAAGCGTTGCTCAACAAGCTTTACGAAAAGAAATATATAGACAGACAGATCGTAAATAATTTTATGATGGATAGGATAGGCGGATTTGCTTTCGACCTTATGATAGTTGCCGGTGTTGCCGCAATCAGAATTCCGCTGCTTGCGTCCTATTGGGGCGTGTTGTTGATATTGGCTGTAGTCGGCGCGTTGGTCACCGTATTATATGTTAATTTCGTTTGTAAGCGCAGGTTCCCCGAATACCGTCACGAACAGTTCTTGGCGTTTTTCGGCATGCTTACGGGTACTGCGAGTACGGGCATGATCTTGTTGCGCGAGATCGACGGAGCATACCGCACCCCGGCGAGCGAGAATTTGGTGTTTCAAAACGTTCCGGCAATGGTATTCGGATTCCCGTTGATGTTTCTTGCAAACTATGCGCCGAAAAGCGATCTGAGTGCGCTTATTACATGCATTATAGTGGGAGTGGCGTTCGTCGTGTTGAATATAGCTCTTTTCCGCAGTCGTATTTTCAAACGACGAAAACCGATATCGATTGCAACGACCGATACCGACAGCGGTCAAACATCGGACGAAATAGTTGCCGAAAGTGCGTCGAGCGACGGGTCGTTGGGATCGGAAGAGTAACGGTTATTTGGAAATGCGCGTATTTTAATTTTTTAAACGTCGCATAAGCAATGCCAAAACGCTTGACAGAAAAGCGGTATCGGTGTATAATCGTATAGCTAACATTATTTTTTACAAATGTTTTCAGTCAAATCAAGGAGGTCATCGGACTAACTATGAAGCAGAATATACATCCCGATTATCACGAAGTAACGGTGGAATGTGCGTGCGGCGCAAAATTCGTAACGGGCTCCACGCAGAAGGGTGACGTAGTTAAAGTCGATATTTGCTCGAAATGCCATCCGTTCTATACGGGCAAGCAGAAGCAAGCCGAAACCGGCGGACGTATTGCGCGATTCAACGAGCGTTCCGGCAAGTCAGGCAAGTAACTTTTTACTAACGACGGCGGACTTTTCGGTCCGCCGTTTTTCTTTTACGTGTACCGTTGGACAATGGCAAAACAATCGAACCGCGACAATAATTACGATACATCCCGAAAAACGCGCCGCACCATGATAGGCGGTCAAGCGTTATTGGAAGGGGTGATGATGCGAGGTAAGTCTTCCGTCGCAATGGCTGTGCGCGCGCCGGACGGCGAAATAGAGCTGCATACGGAACGACTTAAAAAACCGAGTAAGGCGCGCAATATCCCGATCGTGCGCGGAGTTATTTCGTTTGTGGATTCGCTCGCCGTCGGTATGTCGTCGCTCTTAAAGTCGGCGGAAATAAGCTCGCCAGAGGAAGAAACTCCGTCAAAGACGTCGACCGCGATCGCCGTGATTTTCGGCGTATTGCTTGCCGTCGGGTTATTTATTGCGCTCCCGTGGTTTGTGGGGTGGTCGATCAAGCGGTGGACGTCGTTCGACAACGTTGCCGTTATTTCGGTAATAGAAGGCGTTACGCGATTGATCATATTCATACTGTATCTTGCGTTCGTTCGACTTATGCGTGATATTAAGCGCACGTTTATGTACCATGGCGCGGAGCATAGAACGATAAACTGTTATGAGCGCGGTCTGCCGTTGACGGTAGAGAACGTTCAGTCATGCTCGACCAAACACAACCGTTGCGGCACTACTTTCTTGTTCTTCGTAGTGGTTTTCGCAATTTTGATATATGCGTTGCTTAATTGGGTATTTACGCTGTTTCATGGTTACGAATACCTGTTTGAAAACTTTTTCTTTACGCTCATGATAAGGCTTTTGCTATTGCCGATCATTGCCGGTCTGTCGTTTGAGCTTTTGCGCGGCTTGGCAATGTTGCCCGACAATAAGTTTACGAATGCGCTGCGTGCGCCCGGGCTTGCGTTGCAAAAGCTTTCCACGGCGTTGCCCGACGACGACATGGCTGAAGTCGCCATTGCTGCGTTCAATGCGGTGCTGGAGCTCGACGCCGATGAAAGTAAGCCCGTTATCGATTTTTACGAACGCGAATTTGCTATCGAGCGTAAAAAACTCGCCGAACGGCTAAAGGACGATCCGCAGGACGCGGATTGGATATACTGCGATATTTTGGGTAAGTCGCGGTCGGAACTGTCCTCGGTTTCGTTAATAAAGATCGGGCTTGTTAAAAAGGCGAACGAGTATGCCGACAGACTTCTGTCCGGCGAACCGCTCGATTATGTTTTGGGCAACAGCGATTTTTGCGGCGTAAAGCTTGCGGTTGACAAGCGCGTGCTTATTCCGCGGTTCGAAACGGAAATACTCGCAAATGCCGTTGCGGAGAGATTGGGCGACGGCAGCGACGGAACTAAAAGAGTGCTCGATATGTGTACGGGCTCGGGTTGTATTGCGGCGGTGATCGCGCGCAGTACGACTGCGGAAATTACCGCGGCGGATATTTCGGACGGGGCGCTCGAGATAGCACGCAAAAATCTTGCCGGCTTGGGAGTGTCTGTTGTCAAGTCGGATATGTTCGAAAATATAGAGGGTAAGTTCGATATAATTGTATCCAATCCGCCGTATGTTCGGACGGGCGACATCGACGGGCTGGCGCCGCAAGTGACCGCGCAACCGCGTATTGCTTTGGACGGCGGCGACGACGGATTGAAGTTCTACCGCATTATAGCGGATAACGCCGATAAATACCTTGCGGATAACGGCGTTATAATGGTCGAGGTCGGCTACGATCAAGCCGAGGACGTAAAAAAACTGTTCGAAAAAACAGGTAAATGCAGTATAATAAAAGATCTCGATAATATCGATAGGATTGTAGTATGCGAGAAATGAAAACCGATAAGCTCGACGCGATAGTCGAGCGGTTCAATGTGTTGGAAAGCAAGGTGCAAGACCCTGCCGTTATAGCCGATAACAAGGCGTGGGCGGAGCTTTGTCGCGAACGCAGCGAACTCGAACCTATAGTCGAAAAATACGCCGAGCTTAAAAAAGCCGAAAGCGATCATGCCGACGCCGTGGAAATGCAAAAATCGGACGACGCCGAGTTTGCGTTGTTCGCGCGCGAGGAAGTAGACAGGCTATCGCAAAGCATCGAGCATATCGTAGACGAACTTAAGATACTGCTTTTGCCCAAAGATCCCAACGACGGCAAGAACGCCGTATTGGAGATACGCCCGGCGGCTGGCGGAGAGGAAGCGGCGCTTTTTGCCGCGGAGCTTTGCCGTATGTACAGAATGTTTGCCGAACGCAAACGCTGGGCGGTAGAGGATATATCGCTTAACGAAACCGAACTCGGCGGCATAAAAGAAGCGGTTTTCGGTATCAGCGGTAAGGACGTTTTTTCGTTCCTGAAATACGAGAGCGGCGTGCACCGCGTTCAGCGCGTGCCTGTAACCGAAACGCAGGGGCGCGTTCATACTTCCACCGTGACGGTTGCAGTCCTTCCCGAAGCGGAAACCGTGGACGTTGAAATTCTCGATAAAGACATCAAGATAGACACATATCGCAGCAGCGGAGCCGGCGGACAGCATATAAACAAAACAGATTCCGCGATACGCATAACGCATTTTCCGTCGGGTATAGTCGTTACGTGTCAGGACCAACGCAGTCAGACCAAGAATAAAGAGCGCGCTTTGCAAGTGCTTGCCACCAAGCTGTACGATTATTATCAGGGACAAAAAGACGAGGAATATGCGTCGCTTCGCAAAGGTCAGGTAGGTACGGGCGACAGAAGCGAGCGCATCAGAACTTATAATTTTCCGCAGGGCAGGGTTACCGATCACCGTATCGGCTTTACGCTGTACAGCATAGACGAATTCATGAACGGCGACTTAGACAAAATGGTAGAGGCGTTGCGCATTGCCGATCAAACGCGCAAGCTCGAAGGCGACGAGTAATAAAATTTGTTTGTAGCGCGTCAAGCCCTTGACAAAACCGTAAATTACGGGTATACTGTATATGTCTAAACCGAAAGAGGCTACTGACGGCAAAGACGAATATCGTTTTATTACCATAGGCATGACGTGTAGTTTTGCCGTTGCGAAACATAATATTAAATATGATCTATCACGCCTCTTTCGTATGACGAAAGAGGTGTTTTTTTATGGATGAAACGGAAATCAATGA
>Ga0137307_102650_pt1 | contig 11875 bp, 8 predicted proteins | sample NAcewD2O_March_2_FD_97180 | JGI IMG/M metagenome (GOLD analysis project Ga0137307, IMG submission 97180) | Mouse cecal microbial communities from Vienna, Austria - N-Acetylglucosamine amended D2O_March | ecosystem: Host-associated > Mammals > Digestive system > Large intestine > Cecum | place...
CCTAATTGTCTCACAGATAAAGGCTGACTCCTGGCGGTTTGAGACTGCACGCGAGCGCTACAACCAACTCATGGAACATCAGCCCGAGGTCATCAAGCGAGCTCCCTTGTCGCATATTGCGTCCTATCTGCTGATGACCCCCGAAACACTGAGTCGGGTACGCTCAGGCACGCTGTAACCCTCCTCCTGTCTGCCCGGAGAATACATATCTGAATTTATATAGAAATTTTACCTTTTCTCCTCCTAAACGTGCATTGATTACCATACAATCATTTCATGGTCAAGGTTGTTTCAAATATAAAAATCAGATTATGAGAACTATGCATAAATTTCCATCCTTTCTACTACTTCCACAGATGCCGTAGCCGAAAAAGACACCAACACACCTAACGCTACTACCAGCGAAAGCTATTTTGATTCTGCCGCCATGGCAGCTACCAAGGAAGCCATCAGTACTCATGCCGCACAAGAAATAGGCGATGTGAAGATAGAAGATAACCATTCCATGATTACCCTTCCCTAAGGTTCACAAATCGCCGATAACTATGCCGCAAAAATAAAAGCTAATGTCAAGGCAAATGCAATAGTTGCCAGAGACTACAACAAAGTGAACGGCAAAGCTAAAGTGTTGCGTATGGAAAACCGCGACTATGTCGCCATAGAAGACGTGAAACCGACAGTAGAAGTAACCAGCCAATAGGAATATGCCACAACACCCGAAGCTGCTCTGGAAACTGCCAATGCATCAACCGAATTGTCCTATAAAATCAGAAAAATCATCACTGCCAATGAAGGGACTACACAACAGAGGAGACATCTACCGCATGATACATGACGGACAAAGCTACGAAGAACTGTTCTGCGAAAACAGAGAACCAGTCCGGCAGAAAAAGAAGAGCTTTTGGACATGTTTGAAAAAATAATATCCAAAGGAGATTTTTGACTTATGTCAATTCATAACCCGCAAAAACCTTCTAATTTTGCACTCAAAATAAAAAAAGATTAGTTTTTATAAGAGTAATGAGATTCGTTTTTAGGGTGCACTTAAAAAAAACAGGCAATATCCACAATAGTTATTGCCTATTTTTATATATAGCCAGAAACCAAGTACATCAATACAGACTTCCCTGACCGACTTCCGTAAAGAGCTTCGCCAACTTCTCCACCACCGGCTTCATATAACGTTCTCCTTTATCGGCAGAAGCTTTTTGGGGATTCCCTACCCCGCTGTCCACTGTAACATTATCCCAATGGCGGGGAGCCCAGCCAACCTTTTCATTCAAGGAAGGAATGGCAAACGGCTTGGATTCTCCGTCACCGGCCTCAGCCAGGTTCACCAGTTCGGGATGGTAATGCATCATGACGGAAGTCTCAGATTCGCCGGCATGGTCGTCGACAGCAGCCTCAAAGTAGCCTTTTGGGGGAACAATGCTAAACCAGTCGGCAGCGATAATCAGAAAATCGGGATACACAAACGCCAGGTCACGAATCATTCCCTTGAAGTTATTGCCGCCATGACCGCTGAGAATAATCAGCTTACGCATGCCTTGTAGATAGAGAGAAGCAACTATGTCTTCCAGAATGGCCTGCTGGGTGGAATAGCGGGTATGGATGCAGAACGGAAGTTCGCGCTGCCCCGGATTGTGTGCACCGAAAGGTACGGGAGGCATCAGCATACAGCGTACACCGGAATTCTGCAAAGCCAGTGCAGCCGCATCTACGGCAATGTCATGCGGCAGAATACAATCAGTAAGATAAGGCAGATGCAGATTATGAGGCTCCGTAGCTCCCCACGGCAGGATGACAACGTCATACTTCACTCCTTTCACCTTTCCATAGCAGGAAACAGTAAGGTCAATTTCTCTTTTTTCCATGATAGTTTATTTTGGGGGTAAATCTTTACCGCAAAAATAAACATTATTCCGTCACATTGAACCTATTGCCGGCGATATTCTTTAGGTGACATACCGGTGTGATGCTTGAAATACTTGCCAAAGAACGACTGGTTGGCAAAGTGCAGCTCGTCTGCAATTTCCTGAATGCTCAGCTCGGAAGACTTCAACAAGGCTTTGGCTTCCAAAACGACGAGACTGTCAATCCATTCGCCCGCCGTCTTTCCGCTGATTTCCTTCACTACGGTAGAAAGGTGCTTGGCGGTGAGGAACATCTTATCGGCATAGTAAGACACACTGCGCTCTTCCTTGTAGGACTCTGAAACGGCACGAATAAAGCGCTCGAACAAGTCTTCCTTTCTGCTCTTGGGAATACGTTCCTGAGAAACATGTCCTTGATAGATATTATATATCTCATAAAAAAGGGCCAACAGCAACCCCTGAGTGATTTCCTTACGGAAAGGATTGTCTTTCAGCTTCACCTTGCTCCAAAGAAAAGAGTGATACTCCTGGAATGACTGGGATTCTTCGGGAGTAATCTGAACGAAAGGCCGCTCCTTAATCATGAAAAACATGGGGAAAAGTTGCTGCATGGTAGGTATCACCATATCCATAAAGTCCTTTGAAACGGCAATGAAAAGCCCGGAAAAATCTTCAGAGCGTTCCCGTTGCAGAACTATCTGATCGGGAAGAATAACACCTAACATACCCTCCCGCATTTCACATTGCTGCAGGTTTAGTTCCAGTTTACACCACCCTTTCAAGCAGACAGTCAGGCAAGCAGCATTCAAACGGGTGGGATAAGAGCTCAAAGGCATGTCCTTGATATCATCAAAAATAGCAAAATCATTGCCGATGAAATCAATCATCGACAAATGATGTATCTGGGAAATATCTACATTCCGTATCCTCTTAGTATCCATGTTTTTTTGTGCTTTGGCGACAAATATAGGACTATTTTGCGGAAATCAGCTCTAAAAATCCTTAAATGGGAAAAACAGAACACTTTTAGTTCATTATCTTGAAACCGATAAAGAAAGTTCTCGGCTGCGTCGGTCCGTAGAAATAACCCGCATCACGGAATTCCCCCTTATCCAAGTCTTTCTGGAAACTATTGAAGATATTCTGTACGCCCGTATTCAGCTGAAGCTTGATATGATCGTGAAGCACAAAAGTATAGTTCAACTTCACATTCAAGTCCAGAAATTGGGGAGTATGCTCCATACGGTCTGAGGTGACATTACAGAATGCGCCCTCGGGAGCATCTTCCGGTGCATAGTGCGGAACAATCATCTTTCCCGTATAGGTACCGGAGAGAGAGAAATCAAAATTCTTTATCGGCGCGGACGAGAAAGTGAAGTACCCGTAATAATCCGGCGTACGGGGCATGCGCTTGGTGGTAAGGTCTTCTCCGTCCACCTTCGTCCAGGCTTCCTCATGGGTATAGCGGCTGCGTTGTGCTGTAAATCCGAGCTGGAACTGCGCCTCCTTGCCATGGGCAATCCTTGCATCCAGATTGGCACCGTATACGCGTGCGCCGTTTCCGTTGCGGCGCTCTTTGATGATATCCCCTACTTCGTTCTTGCCGATATCTTCGAGCACAAAGACGTGGCGCAGGTCTGTGTAGAAACCCTCCACCAAGATGTTTGCCTGCCAGTGCCCCAGATGGGCGGTCCAGTCTACCGAACCACTGTAACTGTTGGAACGTTCTTCACGCAGATTATCGGACAATTTGATTTGAACCCCCTCGCCGCCTACTGCTGTTACATGCAAGTCCTCATCATACGCCTGCGGAGCACGGAAACCGGTAGAGTAAGTCAAGCGTGCCTGAAAATCATCTGTCGGCTTGTAGAGCAGGTTGACGCGGGGACTAAAAATAAGCTTGTCAATCAAGTTATGCTTGTCCAGGCGGGCGCCGATCAGCATGGTCAGTGCATTCATTTTCCACTCATTCTGCACGAAAGTGCTGGCAATGCGGACATCCTGCTCCATGTCACGATGATAGCCGGTCATGACATCATGCAGGGAGTTATTCTGATATTCCAGTCCGCCGGTAAAGGTGGAGGGAGCAAAGAGACAGTTGTCCATATTGCCCACATACATGCCACCGACAACCCAAGTCAGGTCTTTCGTCTTGCCGTAGGCATTCATGTCCTTTTGGGCACCATAGTAACTATTACGGTCGGTGTGCTGGATGGAGGTGTAAACTGAAATCTTATGCTTGTACTCTTTCCAGAACAAATCGTAGCTCACGCCTCCGCTATTGATGATATGCTTGGTCTGCTCAGTGATGTCCGTCTCATGCGGCTGCAAATCAAATTTATTACCTCCGCGACGAAGTTCATTAGTGGTATGGTATTCCAGATTGATGCGGCTGAAATGCGTAGGACGGTAATAGGCGCGGAAACCGAAGGTATTCATGTTCAGCTTTCCCAGTTCGGAGAAGCCGTCGCCATCGCGGTCGTATGGGTTACGGTTGCGGTAACTCTCATAAAGGGCGATGCCGTAAGAATTGTCTTTGGCAACCAACGACACATTGCCACCCATATATTGCTCCCAGGACTTGCCGTCCATATTGGAGAACATGCCCGATACCTGGAAAGAATTGTTGATGGGGTCTTTGGTTATGATGTTGATGGTGCCTCCCACGGCATTGGCTCCAAACAGGGCAGAGCCTCCGCCACGCACCACTTCCACCCGTTCAATCATGTTCACGGGGATTTGTTCCAGTCCGTACACCCCGCTCAATGCGCTGATGATGGGACGGCTGTTTATCAATATCTGCGAGTACGGCCCTTCCAAACCATTGATGCGGACTTGGGGGAATCCGCAGTTCTGGCAGTTGTTCTCCACACGCAGGCCCGACTGGTAGTTCAGTGTCTTGGCAAGGTCAGTGGAGTTGACCATCTCAAACAGTTTGGTACTCATCACATTTACGACTACCGGAGCTGCCTTGCGGCTCACCTCGTTTCGGTTGGCGGATACCACCACTTCATCGGTAATGAAGTTCTCCTCTTCCATCGGGAAATGTATGACCGCAGTGAAGTCCCTGCTCACCGTCACCTCCTTCTCTTGGGTCTTGTAGCCTACTGCCGACACACGAAGTTTGTATTTTCCCACCGGAAGCTTGCGGAACTCAAACTGTCCTTCTTCATTGGAAACCGTTCCCTGCCCACTGCCGATAATCAAAACTGTGGCATACGGTATATTTTCTTCTGTACCCTTCACTATCACATGACCGGAAATCATATTGCCTTCCTTTATAGGATTTACAGCAAAAACTACGCTGGCACTTACCACTGCAAATACCAACGCCAAAATGCATTGTTTCATCAAATAAACGCTCTAAATTTAAAAAGTAATTCAAGTCTGAAAAAGACAATAATCCGAGATGCCACACTTCATTCACTGAAATGTCGGGCATTCGAAACTAAAATGCCTGGCGTGTATATGCGAAAATCCAGGCGTTTTTAAACCTAATGACTATGAAAAAAGAGCAGGAGGAGCGCGAAGGGAAAGGATACGCATAACTTCCCCCTTTACAGTAGGTGTTACCGGTTTGGCTCTGAGCATGGCCAGCAAAGGACGCATCGGGTGCTGAACCTCATACACATCCACCCCGGAAGAGTAGAATGCCGACAGATGCCCGATGAGCAGAAGGGAAGTCTGTGAGTGAGAGTGTGTGCCATGAAAAGGGTGCGAGTGCGTTATCATCACCCCATTCACATAATGGACGTGGGTGAACGCGATGATGCTTGCCTGGTACATGATAAACAGTACCAGCAAGCTCAATGCGCCTATAATTTTTTTCTTCTGCTTCACGTCCAAAAACTTATGCTATAGATTTTGAGCCGCAAAGATAGTGAATTATTCCTTAACTTTACCAAACAAGAACTCATAATCACGCTTGGCAGCCGGAACCACCCACTCTTCGGGAATGAACTTCCACTGGTTCAGCGCACGTGGTTCAATCACCTTTTTCTGCTCGAGGTACTGCATCAGATAATAGCGTAAGTCCTTATCCGTAGAATGAATAATGCGCTCCTTCAATTCATCCTGCGAGATGCCGGAACCCTTTGTCAGCAATTCGCCACCACCGTTTCCGCGATAAGAATTCACCGCCACCTTATACATTTTATCCATATCGAAAGGAGTACCGTCCGCCATACTGAGAATGGCTACCTTCTCTCCATCCGGCTTGGTCACATCCACCGTATAGACAATGCCTACCGCAGAGTCGAAATTGAAACTGAAGTTCTTGAATGAGCCCCTATCCGTAGCACCTTCACGGTGCTTCTCACGGAGGAGAAGGATATGGTCGTCTGGAGACTTCATCCGGTTAGTCCACAAACCATACGACATCTCTAGGGCATCGCGTATCTCCTTTCCCGTCAGACGCATGGTATAAAGCATATTTTCGTACTTGTACAGATTGAACATATCGTTCACAAAAATGTCTCCTTTGCAGATTTCCGCATCATAGGACAAGGGAGCCGCAAAAGAAATATCCGCCCCACTGATTGCCAGCTGCAATTCATGAATCAGGTCTATAAAAGCGGAAGAGCCGAAATAGGCAGGACGTGTGGAGATGGTCTCGGTAAAAGAACCTATCTTCTTGGAAACAAAATTCTGCACAGCTTCATATTCGGGGGCAAAGCGCTGCATGAACTCTTTGCTGACGCCGTAGTCTTTTGTATCAGACAATATGCCGTCTATCTTCTTGTCAATAACCTTGCCGTCATGCAATTTCAAGGTTATGTCTACATTACTCACAACGAGACCGTTGCTGGCAGGATCCATCACCAGTACCGAGTCACCAGCTATATTGCATATCCTCTTGCATTCGCGCGCATGGTCGTGGCCCATCAAGACAATATCGAATCCTGGCACATTACAAGCCACTTCCACCGAAGTGTTTTCGCGATACTTGCCTCCCATCAGCCGAGCATCCTGGCCGGCATGGAACATACCGATAACCAAATCCGGCTTTTCCTGTTCACGGATAATCTTCATCCATCGGCGGGCGGTCTCTTCCATATCGTCAAAACGCAACCCCCTCCCCAGATTCTCTTAAAGCCATACGGGGATGGCAGGAGTTATCATGCCGAGGACAACAATTTTCACTCCTTCACGTTCCAGCACCTCATAGGGCTTGAAATAGGCTTCTCCAGTAACAGCATCCACAATATTGGCACCCAATATCGGGAAACGGCAGTCACCTACCCAACGGTCGAAAACGGCACGGCCGGTCTCTACATCATGGTTACCCATATTACCGGCATCATACCTCATGAAATTCATCATCTCCGCTGTCAGATGGGAGGCAACAGTATCTATGTAATTATAATAGTAGGCTGTGGGCTGTCCCTGCAGAATATCGCCATTGTCCAACAGAATCAGGTTTTCGCCATAAGCCTCACGTTCCTTTTGCACCAAAGCATGCACGCGCGCCAGGCTGCCGGCTGCCTCCCGACGGTGTATAAAATCGTAAGGATAATAGTTTCCATGTACATCACTGGTCTGTACGACTTTCAGCTTCACCTCTCTTTCCTGCGCAGGAAGTATGCTTGTCAGGACAAAAATCCAGATAAAAAAACAACTAAATCTTTTCATTATATTTCCTTATTTCATATATCAGTACTTTCTCACCAAGCTACTACTGCAACGGTCAGCTTACAAATAGACAAATCCAAACGGTATCGCCCGGCAACAATTTACTCCATAATTGTGACAAATATAGCGAAAAGTTGAAACCTGGAGAAAAAACAACAATTGTTTTTTGTACTTTTGGCACCTATTACAAAATGAGATACAAAATGATACAAGATTTTCATCGAATGATATCTGCCGCTCTCGGCATATCAGAAAGACAAATAAGCCCGACCCTCGGCCTGCTGGAAGACGGAGCGACAATTCCTTTCATCAGCCGTTACCGCAAGGAAGCAACGGGAGGACTGAACGAAGTGCAGATTGAGGCTATCCAGACACAATATGAGAAACTGAGCGAAACTGCCAAGCGCAAGGAAACCATTCTCAGCACCATTCAGGAACAAGGCAAACTGACTCCTGAACTCCGGAAGCGCATTGAGGAGACTTGGGACAATAACATACTGGAGGACATCTACCTCCCCTACAAGCCCAAACGAAAAACACGTGCCGAGGCGGCCCGCCAAAAGGGGCTGGAACCACTCGCCACCCTGCTGATGTTGCAGCGTGAGCCTCATCCAGAGGAACGTGCCGCCGGTTATGTGAAAGGGGACGTAAAGAATATAGAGGATGCCTTGAAGGGCGCACGGGACATCATAGCCGAGCATGTGAGTGAAGACGAGCGGGCCAGAAACAGCGTCCGGAACTCCTTTGCCCGCCAAGGCACACTGACCGCCAAGGTAGTGAAAGGCAAAGAAGAGGAAGCAGCCAAATACCGCGACTACTTCGACTGCTCCGAATCCCTGCGACGATGCAGTTCCCACCGTCTGCTCGCCATCCGGCGCGCTGAAGCGGAAGGTCTGTTGAAAGTCAGTATCAGCCCGGACGATGAGGAATGCGTAGAACGGCTGGAACGCCAATTCGTGCGAAGCAATAATTCCTGCGGACAACAAGTGGCAGAAGCCGTCCAAGACGCCTACAAACGCCTATTGAAGCCTTCCATAGAAACGGAATTCGCCACGCAAAGCAAGGAACGTGCCGACGAGGAAGCCATCAAAGTGTTTGCGGAAAATCTCCGTCAATTACTGCTGGCCTCGCCATTAGGGCAGAAGCGTGTGATGGGCATAGACCCGGGATTCCGTACGGGATGTAAAGTTGTGTGTCTCGATGCACAAGGAAATCTGCTCCACAATGAGAACATCTATCCCCACCCTCCGGTCAGCAAGCAGAAGGAAGCATTCACCAAATTGCAAATGATGCTCGAATCTTATAAGATAGATGCAGTTGCCATCGGTAACGGAACTGCCAGCCGTGAGACGGAGGAGTTCCTGAAACATCAGCGCTTCAATCGTGATGTGCAGATATTCATCGTCAGCGAGCAGGGGGCTTCCATCTATTCAGCCTCTAAAATTGCACGGGACGAGTTTCCCGAATACGATGTCACCGTGCGTGGTGCCGTGTCCATAGGCAGGCGCTTGATGGATCCGCTGGCAGAGTTGGTAAAGATTGACCCGAAATCTATTGGTGTGGGGCAATACCAGCATGATGTGGACCAGACAAAGCTGAAAAAATCACTGGACCAGACCGTAGAGAACTGTGTAAACCAGGTAGGTGTCAATCTAAACACCGCAAGCAGCCATCTGCTGACCTACATCTCCGGATTGGGGCCTCAACTGGCACAAAACATTGTGAATTATCGCACTGCCAACGGTGCTTTCACTTCCCGCAAGGAATTGATGAAAGTGCCGCGCATGGGTGCCAAGGCCTTTGAGCAATGTGCCGGCTTCCTGCGTATTCCACAAGCAAAGAATCCTCTGGACAACACCGCCGTGCATCCGGAAAGCTACTGCATCGTAGAACAGATGGCGAAGGATTTGGAATGCAGCGTAGCCGAACTGATAGCCAGCAAGGAACTGCGTCTGAAGATTAATCCGGAACGCTACCTCTCCCCTACCGTGGGTATGCCGACTCTGAAAGACATTCTGCTAGAACTGGACAAACCCGGACGTGACCCGCGCGGACCGATAAAGATATTTGAATTTGACAAGAACGTACGCACCATCAACGACCTGCGTGAAGGCATGGAACTGCCCGGTATCGTAGGAAACATTACAAACTTCGGCGCATTTGTCGACATAGGCATCAAGGAAAACGGCCTGGTACACCTCTCCCAACTCGCCGACAGATTCATATCAGACCCCAATGAAGTGGTGTCCATTCACCAGCATGTACGCGTAAAGGTAATCGGCATAGACATAGACCGGAAACGCATACAGCTGACAATGAAAGGAATGGAACAGGGATAGAGATTTAAGGATTAGGGATTAATAGTTGCTGTATTAATCCTTAATCCCTGATTCCTTATAATAATGTCTTATGATGATTACCGTACCAAGCACTAAAAGCAGTGAACACAGAATGGAGCCTTCGAACCCGAAGGTTCCTCCATTTATCAGATTTTCTTCCGGAAAGTGAAGAATCAGCAGATTCTCATTGCTGAATTCATTTCCACTGACTTTATATCCCAGAACAGAGCCTTGAATCCAGTTCCAGAACCAATGCAAAGCAATGGGAAAACAGAGGTTGCGCGTATATATATAGGAAGCCCCCAGAAAACAACCTGCCAGCACAATATTCAGAAACGGGACAAAGGTAAAACTGGGATTGAAAAGGTGCATCAACGAAAATAACACTGCTGAGATGAACAATGCCACAAACTTATCGACACCTCCATCCAGCATACGCCCCAAAATAAAACCGCGTCCGATAACCTCTTCCGTAACTGCCACTAAAAAATAAAGCAAAAGACTTGCCAACAACGAAATGGGAGAAAAAAAGACCCCTGCCACATCCACAGCCCCCAACAATAAAGACAAGCCAAAACCAACTGCATACAAGAACACGACAAACAAAGCTCCGTTCAGCAAGCTTCTGCCCCACCCCTTCAAAGACAAGCCCAAGTTCGAAAAAGAAAGTTTCCTGAAACCCAGCACCATACAAGCAGAAACAAGCCCACTGGCCAACATCAAGACTTCATTCAACATCATCAAATAGAAGCTCGCCCCGCCAGCCAGTGTCTTCAACTCCAGAAAAGCAATGGCAAAAGGCATGGCAAACAAAAACAGAAGAATCATAAAAAGCACAACAAACAGCACTATATCAACAAATGTCAGCCGAATACGCTTTGCCTTACCCGCAGCAACACGCTCTTCCTTCACTGATTCTTCTGTCTTCATTGGTATCTCATATTGATTAATATCCGACAAAAATAATAATAAAAAGAAAAAACTTCATGTATTCCTGCCAGTTTCTCCTTATATTTGAAAAATCAATCTGGAATCGACAAACATGAAACTAAAAAAAATTCTTTTAACCGTTGCCGGACTGGCGTTAATGCTGAATGCCTCGGCACAAAAATCCAAGAGATACTACGTAGCCAAACCCGGTACCTTGGTGGAACTGACGACAGAAGCGGAAGCCGATGAAATTACCCAACTGACCTTGCAGGGCAAGCTGAATGCCATAGACTTCAGGCATCTGCGGGATGAATTCAAGAACCTGCAACTACTGGACATTTCAAATGCCTCCATCAGCATGTATGCAGGCAAGAACGGAACTTATCCAAACCGTTTTTATATATATCCTGCCAATTGCATCCCGGCATACGCCTTCTGCAAGCAAGCGGATGACAGCACTTACACCGGCAAGGAGACACTGACCAGAATCATCCTTTCAGACAAGACCAAGAACATCGAGGATGCCGCCTTCAAGGGATGCAAAAACCTCAAGATATGTCAGATACGGAAAAAAACAGCTCCTAACCTGTTGTCCGAGGCATTGGAAGACAGTGTTACTGCCATATTCGTACCGCTGGGATGCAGCGACTCCTACCGCACCAAAAAGAATTGGGAAACCTTTGCCTTCATCGAAGGGGAGCCTCTGACAGTAAATGTACAGATAGGCAAAACGGGCAGCCTTGCCAGCGAACTGCTAAGAGCGGGATTACAACCCAAAGATGTCAACTTCCTGACCGTTGAAGGCAAAATGGACGAAGCCGACTTCACGCTGATACGCGACTATATGCCCAATCTGGTCTCCATCGACATGGCCAACAGTAATGCCACTGCAATCCCCGACTATACTTTCACCCAAAAGAAGTATTTGCTGAACGTGCAGCTCCCGCAAGGACTTAAAAACATCGGACAGCGCGCATTCAGTGGCTGCGGCCGTTTGTGCGGCACGCTGGTGCTTCCTGCCGGTGTAACTGCCATTGAGTACGGAGCATTTATGGGATGCGACAACCTGCGCTATGTACTTGCCACAGGAAATAAGGTAAC
>Ga0137307_102651_pt1 | contig 11875 bp, 10 predicted proteins | sample NAcewD2O_March_2_FD_97180 | JGI IMG/M metagenome (GOLD analysis project Ga0137307, IMG submission 97180) | Mouse cecal microbial communities from Vienna, Austria - N-Acetylglucosamine amended D2O_March | ecosystem: Host-associated > Mammals > Digestive system > Large intestine > Cecum | place...
AAGGGGTTCGGATATCTTCAGAATATGTTTAGAAATACATAGCGGGGTTCTTTAGATTTTCAGAGTAGAATAATACTCACAAGGACAGCCAGAGAGTTTTACAGCTATGAAAGTGAAGGGGGATCCGTATGAAGGTATTGATATTAAGCGGAAGATTTGGATTTGGACATAAGATGGCAGCTAATGCAGTCAGGGAAGAGCTTGAGCGGCAGGATAAGAGTATTGAGATCGTACAGAAGGATCTGCCGGAATATTTTTATCCTCATATCAGCAAATTGATCTATAAGGTGTTCGGGCTTGTGGCAGAGCGCTGCCACGGAATCTACAATCTGATATACAAGATATCAGGGAGGATGAATTCCGGGACCAGGCCGGGAGGACCGCTGATCTATCGCAAATTCCAGAAAATGATGGAAGAATATATGCCGGATGTGATTGTGTGTACACATCCATTCTGTATGAAAGCGGCGGCAACCTATAAGGCGAAATCGGACAGCCGGATACCGCTTGTCACCTGTATCACCGATATCAGCATGCACAAGGAATGGTTCGCGAGGCAGGCCGACCTCTATCTTGCTCCGACGGCAGAGGTCAAGGATCATCTGGTAAACCTTGGAGCGGCGCCGGAGAATGTGATGGTAACAGGAGTGCCGGTACGGCAGCAGTTTTTGAAGGACGCGGACAGTGATAACCATGCATACAGGGCAGACCTGTATGAAAGAGACATCGACCATGGATATGAGAAGCATGTGCTGATCATGGGAGGCGGTTTAGGCATTATGCCGGGGCTTGAGAAGCTTCTGTACACGCTTCATGAGATGACGGGAGTCCACACGACGGTGATCACCGGAAAGAACCAGAGACTATATGAGATGTGGGAAGGCCGGTTTGATGATGTGGAAATGAAAGGATATGTTGAAAATATCGGGAAATATATGCGGAATGCAGATCTTGTCATAACGAAAGCCGGAGGGATCACGCTCTTTGAGCTATTACACAGTAAGGTCCCTATGTTCATCATTCGTCCGTTCCTGGAGCAGGAGACCGTGAATGCGAGATACGCCGAGAAGAAAGGATTCGCCAGGGTGGTATGGGATAGTAAGGAAGATTTTATCGAAGGACTGCAGGCGCTTCTTAATGATCCGGGGCAGTTAGAAGAGATGAAGGCGTGTATGCATAAGGCCAAATGCGAGATGATAGATTGTGAACTCTCCCAGGCAGTCTGGGCAATCATAGAGCGCGGGTTTGAATATCTGTCTGCATTCGAGTTCGCATCTTCCGAACGGAGTCTCTTTGGAAGGGAGCTTGGCATTACAGATAGGAGGAAATCAGAATGGGAATATATATCAAGGCTGGCATAATATTACTCGGCGCCTTAGCGCTATGCTACAGCCTGCTGCCGTCAGCCGGTCTCAAATATCTCTGGAAACAGAAGAGCAGGCAGAGAGCAAGAGGCGGCAGTGCGGACCGCAGGCTGTATCTCACATTCGACGACGGGCCAAGCAGTGCGTATACCGGGGAGCTTTTATGCTTGTTGAAGCAGTATCAGATCAAGGCAAGCTTCTTCGTAGTTGCAGAATTTGCCAGGAAGAATCCGGATCTGATCGAATGGATGGAAGAAGAAGGACATCTTGTGGGAATCCACTCCGTACAGCATAAGAATGCACTGTTCCGCGGAAGACGTTTCATCTGTGCGGATCTGAGGGAATCTGTTGAGACATTGGAGAAAATGGGTCTGAATATCCGATACTATCGGCCGCCATGGGGACATCTGAATCTGTGGACCCTGTTCTATATCAGGAATCAGAAGCTTAAGCTGATCCTGTGGGATGTGATGGCAAACGACTGGTCGGCCAGGGAGACGGCCAAGTCTATCAAGGAGAAGCTGTTGAGGCGGGTGTTCCCGGGAGCGGTTGTGTGTCTTCACGACGGAAGAGGGGCGGCCGGGGCGCCGGAAAGAACCATAGAAGCGCTGAAAGAATCGATTCCGCTCCTTCTGGAGCAGGGATATTCCTTTGAAAGGATGGACGCCTATGAATGCTAATATTTCCATGCAGAAAATGGTCAGGTGTGGCGCGGGCTTTCTTGTGTTTGCAGCGGCTGTATTATTCCTACTGCTTCGCGGGACAGATATCGGGACGGTCGCGGATGCTCTGGCCGAAACTTCATTGCCGTATCTCATTGCGGGAATTCTGATGGCAGAGGTATTCCATCTGTCAGAAGGGATCAATCTACGGATCCTGCTCCGTTCCTTTGGGTATCCGGTTACATTCTGGCAGGGAATGAAATATGCATATATAGGCTTCTTCTTCAGCTCCATTACCCCGTCTTCCACAGGAGGTCAGCCAGCGCAGTTATATGCGATGAAAAAGGACGGAATCGAGATCGCGCACGGAACACTGGCGCTCATTGCGGAGCTGACGAGCTTCCAGATTGCGGTATTCTTCATGGAGATCATGGCTGTCAGGGCAGTTCTTATGGGCTGGATCCGTCCAAGCGGAGAACTTATGGTACTTGCAGGACTAGGATTCCTTCTGAACATTCTGTTTATTGCAGGTCTTTTGTCGGTCATGTTCTCCCGCAAGCTGAAAGACAGGCTTCTTAAGTGGCTGTATAGAGTAATCGACCGGGTTCCGGTAAAGGATAAGAAGAGATGGAAGAAGAAAATGGACGGGGCGTTCTGTGATTTTCAAGAATGTGCAGAACTGATCCGAAGAGACCCCAAAGCCATGTGCAAGGTCATTTTGGTCAGTCTGTGTCAGGTAGTCAGTTGGTTCAGTGTTCCCTTCATGGTATCTCTTGCCATGGGCGAGCGCGGGACCGGATATCCGCAGATCTTCCTGCTTCAGACCGTACTCTTCATGACGACGGCGCTGCTGCCATTCCCGGGAGCGGCAGGAATCAGCGAATACGCATTCGTCAGACTGTTCTCCGGCGTATTTACGAAGCATCCCATGGCAGTGGCGACTCTGGTGAACAGAGGGATCAGTTTCTATTGCCTGCTTGGGGTCAGTGCAGTGATGACAGCCGTCTTATGGAAATACAAAGGCACAACTTGTCGAAATATGTCTAACAGTAATTCTTGCAATTCTTCTTCCTATCTATTAAGATAAAATATACACAGCGGATGGATCGATTCTCCTATATCCGGGAGAATCCATTCCGCGTTTTCCAGACGGTAGATTTTCTATCGTTATCAGGCCGGATCGGCCAAGTATCAGCAATCAGAGCCAATATTTCAAGGAGTAAATGATGTCATTCAGTACAATTTTATCTGCGGCCATTCAAGGGCTGCATGTGGATATGATCCATGTGGAGGCAGATGTAAGCAACGGCCTGCCCGTGTTCCATATGGTAGGCTATCTCTCCTCGGAGGTCAGGGAGGCTTCCGAACGCGTAAGAACCGCGATCCATAATTCCGGTTTCCAGATCCCGGCGAAGAAGATGGTCGTTAATCTGGCTCCGGCAACCGTCAGGAAGAAGGGATCATCCTTCGATCTTCCGATCGCGCTGGCAATCCTGTCTTCCATGGGGGTATTTCCGGGGGAGCAGCTTAAGGAGACGCTGGTGATCGGGGAATTGAGCCTTGACGGAAGCATCAAAGAGGTGCCGGGAATCCTTCCGATCGTGATGCAGGCCAAGGAAGAAGGGTGCAGAAGATGTATCATCCCCAGGCAGAATGTACGGGAGGGCGCATTGATCAGGGGAATGGAGATCATAGGCGCGGCGCATCTTAAGGAGATTTGCCGGTATCTGAATCAGGAAGAAGAACTGGAAGCCATAACGGGAGGAATGCAGGAAGGAATGCAGGATGTACAGGAGAAGGAAGCCCTGGATTACAGCGATATCAAGGGACAGGAGGCAGTGAAGCGCGCCATGGAGGTTGCGGTGGCAGGAGGCCATAATCTGCTTCTTATAGGGCCGCCCGGAAGCGGGAAGTCCATGATGGCAAGGCGGGTACCGACGATACTTCCGCCGCCGGCACTGGAAGAGAGCATTGAGATCACGAAGATCTACAGCATCCTTGGTATGGTAGACAAGGAGCGCCCGCTGATAACGGGCAGACCGTTTCGCAGCGTCCATCATACGGTGACGAAGACGGCGCTTGCCGGGGGAGGGATGATCCCGGTGCCGGGGGAGATCAGCCTGGCGCACGGAGGAGTATTATTTCTGGATGAACTGACAGAGTTCCAGAAGCCGGTGCTGGAGGTGTTAAGACAGCCGCTTGAGGAACGGCAGATCAGGATCACAAGAGCCCTGGGGAACTTCGTATTTCCGGCGGATTTCATTCTGATCTGCGCTATGAATCCCTGTCCGTGCGGTAATTATCCGGATTATAACAGGTGTACCTGCACGCCGGTGAAGATCCAGCAATATCTAAGCAGGATCAGCCAGCCGTTCCTGGATCGGATCGATATCTGTGTGGAAGCGCCAAGACTCCAATATGAGGCGCTTACAGACGGGGGAGGGCAGGAGAGCTCTGCGAAGATCCGGGGCAGGGTATGCGCGGCGCGGAAGGTACAGCAGAAGAGGTATGAGGGCAGGAGGATTCTTACGAATTCCGTGCTGGGGGTAAATGAACTGAAGGAATTCTGTCATCTGGGAAAGGATGAAGAATCATTGATGCGTCAGGCATTTGGAGCTCTCGGACTCACGGCGAGGACCTATCATAAGATATTGAAGGTGGCAAGGACGATCGCCGATCTGGACGGGAGTGAGAGAATCCGGGAGCAGCATTTGAAAGAAGCGATCGGATATCGGACGATAGACAAGAAGTACTGGAGGTGACAGGAAGTGAGATATGAATACTGGCTTGCGGCAATTCCCATATTGACAGACCGGAAAAAAAGATTGCTCAGAGAAGAATACGGAGACGCCAAAGCCGTATATTATATAGAAGAAATACAGCTCAGGTTTCTGGATTATATCGAAGAAAGGGAAGTTGAGGCGATTCTTCGGGCCAAAAAGACCAAAGATGTCGAGAAGGAATGGGAGCTGCTGGCAGATCAGAATATCCGGTTTGTTCCGTATTATGACGGAGAATATCCAGAACGGCTCTTGCAGACGGCAGATCCGCCCTACGCGCTGTATGTGAAAGGCAGTCTTCCCAGACAGGAGAGCGCGTCCGTTGCAATCGTGGGCGCAAGGAAATGCACGTCCTACGGGGAGCAGATGGCGCTTGAGTATGGGGAATATCTGGCATCGAAAGGTGTACAGATCATAAGCGGCATGGCAAAAGGGATCGACGGGGCAGGACAGAGAGGCGCGTTAAACGGAAGAGGGAGGACTTACGGAATACTGGGGTGCGGCGTGGATATCTGCTATCCAAGGGAACATATCGGCCTGTATATGGATATTCAGGCGTCCGGTGGGGTGATCTCTGAGAAGCCGCCCGGATGCCCGCCGCTTCCCATGTATTTTCCTGCAAGGAACAGGATTATCAGCGGTTTATCGGATGTGTTGTTAGTGATCGAGGCAAGACAGAGGAGCGGTTCGCTTATTACGGCGGATCTGGCGCTGGAACAGGGAAGGGACGTATATGCGCTGCCGGGTCCTGTGACCAGCCAGTTAAGCATAGGGTGTCATCAGTTGATCCGGCAGGGTGCGGGAATCCTGATTTCGCCGGAAGAATTGCTTGCGGATCTGGGGATCGGAGACATGAGCGCAGAGCATAAAGCAGAACAAAAATCTGACAAAATTAAAAAAACGCTTGAAAATCACGAAAATGTGGTGTATAGTTGTCTCGATTTGTTCCCGAAGGGGTTGGATCAGTTGACGGCAGAGACGGGCCTTGGCGCCCGTGAATTGTTAGACGGACTGATCTCGCTGGAATTGAAAGGATATATACGGGAAATATCGAAGAATTACTATATCAGAGTCCGATATGAGGACAAATGCTAGTTATATGGAGGAAGCAAGGTTATGGCACGCTATCTTGTAATCGTGGAGTCACCAGCTAAGGTGAAGACAATTAAGAAATTTTTAGGAAGTAATTATGTGGTTACCGCATCCAACGGACATGTAAGAGACTTGCCTAAGAGTCAGCTTGGGGTCGATGTGGAGCATGATTATGAGCCGAAGTACATCACGATCCGTGGGAAGGGAGATATCCTTGCCGGACTCCGCAAGGAAGTGAAGAAAGCGGATAAAGTCTATCTTGCAACTGACCCGGACCGCGAGGGAGAGGCGATATCGTGGCATTTAAGCCAGGCGCTTAAGTTAGAGGGGAAGAAGACTTACCGCATCAGTTTCAACGAAATTACGAAGAATGCGGTAAAGGCATCCCTGAAGAACGCAAGAGAGATCGATATGGATCTTGTAGACGCCCAGCAGGCGCGCAGGATCTTAGACAGAGTTGTGGGATACAGGATCAGCCCGCTTCTGTGGGCGAAGGTAAAGAGGGGCTTAAGCGCGGGCCGGGTACAGTCGGTGGCGCTTCGGATCATTGCGGACAGGGAAGAAGAGATCAATACGTTCATACCGGAGGAATACTGGTCGCTGGATGCGAAGCTTAAGGTAGATGGCGAGAGGAAGCTTCTGACCGCCAAATTCTACGGCACAGATAAGAAGATGACGATCCATTCCAAAGAGGAGTTGGATGAGATCCTGAAAGAAGTGGAGTCGGCAGAATATACGGTGGAGGAGATCAAGAAGAGCGAGAGGACGAAGAAGGCCCCGGTGCCTTTTACAACCAGTACACTGCAGCAGGAGGCGTCCAAGGCGCTGAATTTCGCTACCGCGAAGACGATGCGGATCGCACAGCAGCTCTATGAAGGAATTGATATCAAGGGAAATGGGACCGTGGGGCTTATAACCTATCTGCGTACCGATTCCACCAGAGTTTCCGAGGAAGCAGACGCGAATGTGCGGGGATATATCGCAGCCAGTTACGGAGAGGAATATGTGGCGGTAAGCGAGGGTAAGGGCAAGGATAACAATAAGAATATCCAGGATGCCCATGAAGCGATCCGTCCCACGGATGTGAGCCGTAGCCCGGCAGCAGTGAAGGATTCCTTAAGCAGAGACCAGTTCCGCCTGTATCAGTTGGTGTGGAAGCGTTTTGTCGCCAGCAGGATGCAGCCTGCCAGGTACGAGACGACCTCCGTCAGGATCGCGGCAGGAAAGTATCGGTTCACGGTAGCGGCATCCAAGATCGTGTTCGATGGTTTCCGGACCGTATACACCGAGGCAGGAGAAGAGAAGGAAGAGAACAATGTGCTGATGAAGGGGCTTGATAAGAGTTCCAGGCTTACGAAGGCAGACTTCGATACCAAGCAGCATTTTACACAGCCGCCGGCACATTATACGGAAGCAGCCCTGGTCAAGACATTAGAGGAATTGGGGATCGGGCGTCCAAGTACCTACGCGCCTACCATCTCCACCATCATTGCCAGGCGTTACGTGGCGAAGGAGAATAAGAACCTGTATCTGACAGAGATCGGAGAGGTGGTTAATCACATTATGCTTCAGTCCTTCCCCAGCATTGTGGATGTGAATTTTACGGCCAATATGGAGAGCCTGCTGGACGGCGTCGCCGAAGGGAAGGTCCACTGGAAGACGATCATAGAGAACTTTTATCCGGATCTTGAGGCAGCGGTAGAGAAGGCGGAAGAAGAGCAGGAGCAGGTGAAGATCGAGGATGAGGTCACAGATGTGATCTGCGACCAGTGCGGACGGAACATGGTCATCAAATACGGGCCCCACGGGCGTTTCCTTGCCTGTCCGGGATTCCCTGAATGCAGGAACACGAAGCCGTATCTCGAGAAGATCGGGGTCGCCTGTCCGGTGTGCGGCAAGGACGTGGTGATACGCAAGACGAAGAAGGGAAGAAAGTATTACGGATGCGAGGATAATCCGGAATGTGAATTTATGTCCTGGCAGAAGCCTTCAACGAAGAAGTGTCCGCGGTGCGGCAGCTATATGGTGGAGAAGGGCAGTAAGCTTCTCTGTGGCGATGAGAAATGTGGTTATGTAGAGAATATGGAGAAAAAAGAGAAATAGGAATAAAATATTTACGAAATTAATTGAAAAAAAAGAAATTGTATGATAATATTACTTCCAAAGGACGGAGGATTGCCAATGAGTGTACAATTATTAGATAAAACCAGAAAAATCAATAAATTACTGCACAATAACAATTCAAGTAAGGTAGTATTTACTGATATCTGCGAGGTACTTACTGAGATCTTGGATTCCAATGTGCTTGTTGTCAGTAAGAAGGGGAAGGTGCTGGGCGGAAGCAAGTGTGATGCGGTACCTTATATCCGGGAGCTGATCGAACAGGAGGTTGGCCGGCATATTGACGGTATGCTGAATGAACGGCTGTTAAGTATCCTGTCCACGAAGGAGAATGTGAATCTGCAGACATTAGGCTTCTCAGAGGAGGCTGTTGCGGGATATCAGGCGATCATTACGCCGATCGATATCGCAGGCGAGCGTCTCGGCACATTATTTATCTACAAGAAGGAACAGATGTATGAGATCGATGATATCATACTGAGCGAATATGGGACGACGGTTGTGGGCTTAGAGATGCTCCGGTCCGTGAATGAGGAGAACGCGGAGGAGACCAGGAAGGAGCATATCGTGCAGTCGGCGATCAGTACCCTGTCCTATTCAGAGCTAGAGGCGATCATCCATATTTTTGAAGAATTAGACGGGACGGAAGGGATCCTTGTTGCCAGCAAGATTGCCGACAGAGTAGGGATCACCAGGTCGGTCATTGTCAACGCCCTCAGGAAGTTTGAGAGTGCGGGCGTTATTGAGTCGCGTTCTTCCGGTATGAAGGGAACCTATATTAAGGTTGTGAATGATTATGTATTCACTGAATTGGAGCATATCAAGGCAGAGCGTATGAAATGATCTGTAACAATAAGGGTATCGGGGAACTGATACCCTTATCTGTGATTGGAGAGCAGAAGGGAATGTGACAGCATGTATGAGGGATGCCGGGCGGATATCAGAATGAACCGTATGGTACTCAAAGAAGGCAGGTTTGATGAGAAAGTCCATCGCTGCAGTATTATCACGTATAAGCCGGAAGAAGAAAGCATATACTTGATAGCGGAGGATACGGATATTACGGAATTTTCACTGGACGGGAATTATGAGTGCAGGATCGGCACACCGGAAGGTGAGATGGCGTGTATGGGCGCCGTTGTGGAGAGGTATTGGAATAAGTCTGGGAAGGTACTTAAGTTTAAGATCAAGAATGGATTTTATAAAAATCTTGTAAACTAAATATAAAGTGTGTTGACAAAGTCGGAAGAGAGTGCTATTTTATATCTAGAGTCTTTTAGCACTCTCTTTTTATGAGTGCTAACAAAATTGTAATTATTAAAGGAGGCATAAATTTATGAAGTTAGTACCATTAGGAGACAGAGTTGTATTAAAGCAGTTGGTTGCAGAGGAAACCACGAAGTCAGGGATCGTGATTCCCGGACAGTCCAAGGAAAAGCCGCAGCAGGCAGAGGTTATCGCTGTTGGGCCGGGCGGAACCGTAGACGGCAAGGAAGTGAAGATGAATGTAGCAGTCGGACAGCAGGTGATCTATTCCAAATATTCTGGAACAACCGTAGAGATCGATGATGAAGAATATATCATCGTAAAGCAGGATGACATTCTTGCAATCTGCGAGTAGACGTCTGACCATCATGATTTAGAATATTACAGATAGAAGATACAGTTAGATCATTCAATAATTTAGATTATAGGAGGCATAATAATTATGGCAAAGGAGATCAAATACGGCGCAGAGGCAAGAAGCGCACTTGAATCAGGAGTAAATCAACTGGCAGATACAGTCAGGGTAACACTTGGACCTAAGGGACGCAACGTTGTCCTGGACAAATCTTTCGGCGCACCGCTTATCACGAATGACGGTGTGACGATCGCGAAAGAGATCGAGCTTGAGGATGCATTTGAGAACATGGGTGCACAGCTTATCAAGGAAGTTGCATCTAAGACCAATGATGTTGCCGGTGACGGAACAACGACAGCGACAGTTCTTGCACAGGCTATGGTGCATGAGGGTATGAAGAATCTGGCGGCAGGCGCGAACCCGATTATCCTGCGCAAGGGTATGAAGAAGGCTACAGATACGGCTGTAGATGCGATCGCGAAGATGTCAAGCAAGTTGAAAGATAAGGATCAGATTGCAAGAGTTGCTGCGATCTCTGCAGGTGATGACGAAGTGGGCGAGATGGTTGCAGACGCGATGGAGAAGGTTTCTAATGACGGAGTTATCACGATCGAAGAATCCAAGACCATGAAGACAGAGCTTGACCTGGTAGAAGGTATGCAGTTTGACCGCGGATATGTATCTGCGTATATGGCTACGGATATGGATAAGATGGAAGCAATCTTAGAGGATCCGTATATCCTGATCACAGACAAGAAGATCTCCAATATCCAGGACATTCTTCCGCTGTTAGAGCAGATCGTACAGTCCGGTGCAAGACTGCTGATCATCGCTGAGGACGTAGAGGGCGAGGCGCTCACCACATTGATCGTGAACAAGCTGCGCGGCACATTTAACGTAGCGGCAGTTAAAGCGCCTGGATACGGTGACAGAAGGAAAGAGATGCTTAAGGATATCGCGATCCTGACAGGCGGCCAGGTAGTATCAGACGAACTTGGAATGGATCTTAAGGAGACGACCATGGATCAGCTTGGACGTGCGAAGTCTGTGAAGATCCAGAAGGAGAACACCGTGATCGTTGACGGTCTGGGAGATAAGAAAGAGATCTCTGACCGTGTAGCGCAGATTAAGATGCAGATCGAAGAGACTACTTCTGATTTCGATAGAGAGAAGCTTCAGGAGAGGCTTGCGAAGCTGGCAGGCGGCGTAGCCGTGATTCGTGTAGGCGCGGCAACCGAGACAGAGATGAAGGAAGCGAAGCTTCGTATGGAAGATGCTCTTGCAGCTACAAGAGCGGCAGTAGAAGAGGGTATCATCGCCGGAGGCGGTTCTGCGTATATCCATGCTGCGAAGGAAGTTGCTAAACTTGCAGAAGAGCTTAACGGAGATGAGAAGACCGGCGCCAACGTAGTATTGAAGGCTCTGGAATCCCCGCTGTTCCACATTGCAGCCAACGCAGGCCTGGAAGGCTCCGTTATCATCAACAAGGTGAAAGAGTCTGCTCCTGGTTCAGGATTCGATGTGCTGACAGAGAATTATGTAGATATGGTTGAGAGCGGAATCCTTGATCCTGCTAAGGTTACAAGAAGCGCTCTGCAGAACGCGACAAGCGTTGCTTCTACATTGCTGACGACAGAATCTGTTGTTGCCAATATCAAGGAAGAGACTCCTGCAATGCCGGCAGGCGCAGGCGGCGGAATGGGTATGATGTAAGAATCATTAATTTTTTGAAAACTCCTCATATGAGGAGTTTTCTTTTACCCCTAAAGTATGATACAATACATATAAATCATCATACAGGGTACCGGGATGAATAATCCGGCCTAATAAAGAGTACGGAGGAGTAGAAGATGAATGATTACTATACAGAACAGATGGTGAAGAAGCAGACGGATATGAAGGACATTGTGATCAAGGCGGTACTGGTGGCGGCGACGATCGTTTCGTTTCTGGCTATTATGATGTTTCCGGGGATCATTATCCTGCCGGTTATTATGATCGCGCTTGACGTGTTCATATTTGGGCGGCTTAAGGTGGAGTATGAATATCTGTTCGTGAACGGTGACCTGGATATTGATAAGATCATGAACAAGGCGAAGAGGAAGAAGCAGTTCTCCATGAATGTAGCGGATATGGATCTGCTCGCGCCGGCAGATGCCGCAGAACTTCATCAGTATCAGAACGCGAGGACTTATGACTTCAGCTCCAGGACAGGACAGGCTAAGCTGTATGCGC
>Ga0137307_102652_pt1 | contig 11872 bp, 9 predicted proteins | sample NAcewD2O_March_2_FD_97180 | JGI IMG/M metagenome (GOLD analysis project Ga0137307, IMG submission 97180) | Mouse cecal microbial communities from Vienna, Austria - N-Acetylglucosamine amended D2O_March | ecosystem: Host-associated > Mammals > Digestive system > Large intestine > Cecum | place...
GACGCTCACCCTCGGTTTGAACTACCGAGAAATTCTCGGTAGTTGCCTCCTGAGACAATTCCCCGGTCTCATATATATTCTTCAGATGCAGTCCTATGTTGTCTGAAGAGCAGTCAAACAGCTGCGCCATAGCCTTCTGTGTACACCACACAGATTCCTTATGGTACACAACCTGCACACCGTCCTCCTTTCCCTCAATCTGAAAGATCAGGAACTCCGCAGTGCTATTTCGTATCTCAAATTTTTTCGCCATTAGTTATATCAATGTATGTAAAATTGGGCAGAATATACTTGCAGATAAGTTCTTTTCTTACACTTTTAGGTATTGCGAAAGCCAAAAACTGACGAGGACGGGAGCATGCTACATAGAGAAGCCGATGCCTTTCTTTTAGTTCTGCACATTGTGCAAATAATTCCAAAGATAATGTTTCCGAATGATTCTTGTTAAGAAAGACCAAGCAAGCATCAAAGGTTAAACCCTTTATACCGTGTACTGTACTGAATTCGGATGGGTTCCTTCGAATTGTGTTATGGAAATAGTCAATTACTCTCATTTTGGAAATGTCTGACATTTTATACCCGTTCATTCTACGTTTGAACTTGAAATTTACTAGTCCATCTTGTAAATTACAGAATCTTTCCAATAATCTCTCAGTCTGTGCTTGCCATTCCGAAATAGATAATTCTAAAGAAGGAATGTCACGTAATAGAGCAATTAGTTTTGAGACATCTGCAAAAGAAGAATCTATCAATAAGGCTCTATTTGCAAAATCCTCTCCATTTTGTTCATCTTTTACTAATGACCATACCTTTTTCATAAGTTTAACAGACTCATTAACTTGCCCCAAGTTAAAATGATTGACTGCGGTAATTAGTAAATGAGGTATTTTTGATTTCCAACAATCATTGGTATCTTGTAATCCGAGCAATTCTTTTAGTTGTGTTTTCCCTCTGCAAATTACCTGTCTTTTGCTTAAGGAGTGGTCTTTACACTTTTGAAAAAATAAGTCTATCACTATATCATTTTGATTTTCTTCAAAATGATATACATGAATGGGAATATTCATAGATGATACCTTATGTGATATGGTATTCGCATCTGTGGCACTTTTAATTAAATTGTATTGATCTATTATCTGTTGAACGCTTCTCCTATTGTGAACAAAATTTAGCTTTGTCCATTTTTCATCCTTCAACAAGGATTTGAAAATATCGGGATTTGCATTTCTCCAACTATAAATGCTTTGTCTTAAGTCCCCTACGAATTCTACATTTCGAAGGCCTCCTGCTATGAGTAGTTTTATTATTTCATATTGGATAGATGACATATCTTGGGCCTCATCCATTATTATATATGAGAATCTATGAGCAAGAGCTTGAGTTATTTGAGGATAATTATTTATAATGTTGTATGCGTAATACTCAATATCGCCAGATGTTAATATGCCAAGATTAAGCCGACGTTGTAATATATGACGGGCGACTTCGAGACCTTCCATGGAGGTAATAATGCGATTATCGCACAACAAATCTCCTTTAACATCTCTTGAAAAATCACTGTCTTTGTGAGAGACGTAGTATTTATAACCATTATTTGATAATTTTGTGTAGAACCTTGATTTACGTTCTCCTTTATCAATATAGCTACATTCGTATAATGGGCTGTTGTGTGTGTCGTCCATAATTGAAGGCCTTTTTGTTAATCCTTTGATAAGATACCAAAAAGGCAACACAATGTATTGACTCAAGAAACTATCAATCGTCAAAATTTTATGTGGATATGATAGTTTTATACCATACAAGAGGTTGTATGCCTCATCCAATTCGTTAACCGCATTATTTGTAAACGATAAGCAGAGAACATTATCATTAGAATGCACTGCCAGTTCTCCCAATTTATAAGCAATGCTGGTTGTTTTTCCACTACCAGGGCAAGCTGTTAGTAGAGTATATCCACGGGCATTGATATAATCTCTTCTTTCTGGTGTCAAATCATAGTTCATATTGTATTCTCGAATAGGGTAATGGCAGATTTTATATATTCGGGAATATTGAACTCTTGGCTGTTTTCACATTCAAGAGAAGATGCCAATTCCTGAGCAAATTCTGACTTGGAAGGACAAGCTTTCCAAAGTATTAAGGCAACATCCATCTTTTCTGTACCTGAAAGAATATGGTCCTGTTCTTTTTGATCAAGGAATAAAGCTATTTTTTGCATCTTATCTGGAACTACACGTTCTAAAAATTTATAGAACCATTTTGAACGCGTCTCTCTTATTGTAGAATAAACATTTGCCTTGCAGATTTGATACTCTAATGTCTTTTGTGCCGTAAAGATCTCAATTGAATCATTTTTTTTGAGGGCACGTAAATTTGAAACACGTGTACATTCACATGCATTCAAAATACCATCGCGCAAAGTATTTAGCGAAGTTCCAGTTAAGATAGAATCTAATGAAAACTCCTTTTTTTTCGAATCTGTAAACTGATCCCCGTCAGTTACTATAGCAATTTGGAAAGGAAGTCTGAATTTTTCATTGTTCGCCATAAATAGCAGTAAGAACTGGGTAAAAGCAGTTCCCTCAAGATTAAGAATCTCGATTTGTCTTCTTGTAAGAGATTTTCCAATATGGTTGGCGAAACATTCCATCAGAAGAGCTTCCGATATTCCTTCAACGAGCATACAACCATTTGAGAAAAATAGTTGAGAGCGTGTTACATCTAAATATCGATGAAGCATTCGTTCATATTTCTCGATATCATCTTTTTTCAAACCAGAAAGGCTAAGATTCGCCTTATGGTATTTGAAAATATCAGACACTTTTATTGCATGTTCGTTTATTACGATCAAATTATTGAAAGGAACTTTAGAGGTAAGCGTCGGAGAGTGCGAAGTAATAAAAATTTGACAATTCTTATTATCATCGGCCTTAATAAGAAAATTATATAGGTTGACTTGTAGTTGCGGATGGAGGTGTGCTTCCGGTTCCTCTATTAATAAGACGTAATGTGAATGCTCTTCTTCTTTATGACACTCTTCAAGATCACATAAAACGGTTGCAATGTATAAAACGTTATTAAATCCTAGGCTATTTTGGCTAAGTTGAAAGCCAGACAATCCGTCTTCATGTGGAAGAAATGGCTTAATTAAATTGACAATACGTTCAATTTTTCGTTCTTCAATCCGTAAACCAAGGTTGAATCGATTATCAATTCTCCCTAAAGTATTATTTACTAGTGCCTTTGTTCCATTTACCTCATCTAGTGCCAACAACCTGTCATTGGCATCTTTAATAATGTTCAGATAACTATCCTCGGTTTGCTCTCGTCTTATTTTTCGAGTAATGACAGCACTTAAACGGTTATCCCAAGGAGAGAGTAAGTCTTTGGTTGAATCTCGTAAAGCTCCTAAATAGTACGAAACGAAGTAAGCTAAAGTTTCAGGATCTGCCTTCTGCCCATATTCTTTACCTGTAAAGTAGTCATATTTGATACGATTATTTGCGTCAAGAGTATATAATAAAGTTACACGGGCAAACAATCGCTCATCTTCAGGGACAAGGTATTGATAAAATAAACCCTCCTGTTCCTTAGTAAGACCAAAAAAATTATATTCTATAGTTATATTTCTAGATACTTCATGCGACTGGTAACAATGCGATTCGTCATAAATTGCAGCTTGATAGAAGTCGTCAACTGATATAGCAAGTGGCTGTTGAGTGCCTCGACTATAAAATAATCTAATAGCATCAATCACTGCTGTTTTACACTTTCCGTTTGGACCTATTAGGACATTTAACTTTTCATCAAAATTAAGCCTAAGGTCTTTGATCCCTCTAAAATTATGTATATATAAGGAAGATAGATACATTGACTAGTCGCTTTGAGGATGTGATTATAGTTTAACAGATTGACTTGAGATATTAAAACCAATTTGTTCCGCATATACAATGAATCTTTCCAAGGTATTCTTGCCCCACTGTGTGTTAACGAAAGCCGTGATCCCATCAGCAGTGGTGAATCGTCTTTCAGAATTGTCAACCTTGTAATACTTATTGATTAGAGCCTCCCGATACATTCCCTTTTGAACGTCAATCATTATGTCGGACATCGACGCGACGATGCCAGATAACGGACTTCCGCCATTATCCATAATGGATATTGGAAACAATGAACGTATCTTCTTATATGTAGTATCCGGATGCAGAGTCATGTATTCTTTGATCAGACGAAAGACAAACTCGTTTTTATTGTAAAAGTTAATGCCGTCAAAAGAATACTTCGTGCGGTCATGATTATTTGTCCGTTTCGGCTTTTCTATATGTGCAGATATCTGTCTGGAAGAGTTTGGATTTGATTCTGATACAACCGAATCTGCAAATGATTCCTCATAAGGTACATCTTCAAAATTCCATACAACACGGGCATGGTCAGACAGCCAATGCGATCTATCTCTGATTGTAGTCTCGTTCCAGTTTTCAGATGATAGCGGAATCTTCATGGTTTCAAGTCCAGTGGCATATTCCAAAAGACCTTTCTTCTTGCCGTTGCCATGCAATTTAACTTGCCAACTGCTATTCTTGACCGAAGAATTAAGGCTCTGAGGTATTATTGCAAGATTACCAAGAGTTTTCAATGCTATGTTACGCTTCTCTATTTCCGGATCGCCTACAAAAGGCCATTCCTGCGCCTTCCACTTCTTGGGCATTAGATGTTCTAGCGTATATGATTTTAGCGACCGCAAAGAAGTCGAGTGTTTACTACTTCGAATGAGCGATTCAAGCATGTAAAGCACACCCTTCGCCCTTGAATCGTTAAGTATATTTTTTTCAAATGCGTAAACAAGTTCGATATCATCCGGCATTCGCAAAGAAGAATCAGATTCTTTGGACCTTAAGTATTCCTTGAGATTATCGGCGGTAAGAAACTGTGGGGTCAAAAGCGAGAATGCGAACAAGTCACTGTAATTGTCGTTTGAGGCACGGCAAATGAATCGACGCATTACGTACGATTCAAGGATTTTTGCAATCCGGTTTCTCTCATCGACATCCGGCTGATTCCTTATAAGATATAGGATATACGGAATCATAGTGGATGTATCAAGACCAAACATAATCAGGTTAATTCTCTCCAGACTGTATTTATTCTCGACCTCTTCCTCTATAATGTTCGACGAGATGTTGTCTTTGTAAATTTTTGCATACGCAACCAACTCGTCAATAAGCTGTTCGCGGTCAATCTGAGTAAGAGCCATAAACTCCTTGTACTGACTGAACAAATCGACAGCAGTCCTGAATCGGCCTTTCTGAACGGAAGTCAAGCCATAAACAGGGTCGTTTATCTTGATATGCAGATAGGTGTATAAAAGCATATCAAGATTTTCTCTGACATACTTTCCTGATGTGGGGCCGGAAGACCAGTATGAAACGACATCGTTATCGGCCTCGAATGTAGGCTTCCATTTTGACAGATAGATTTCCTTAGTATCTTCCGAGAAAAGGTGATTTTTTAAAAGCTCGGCAGTGGTCAACATCACACCAATCGAGTTGATGGTGTCAAATATGACTTGTTCATCGTCTTCCCCATGGAGGTCGATGCCAACGAATGTCACATGTGCCAGAATGTTGTCGAGATTGAATTTTTCTGGGGTAACTCTTTGTAGGAAGAAATCATATGCCCGTGCAAGCTTTGTATTGGCATCGATAGATGACAGTTCTTCCTGTAAAATAATCTCCTCAAATACCTCCTTGTCGTACATATTGTGAACAAGAGCAATTCTTTTACGAGGGAAGAATTTACTTTTGAAGAACTCCCTTTCATCAGATCTGAAACAAAGTACTTTCAGGAACAGTGCGAGGGTGGTAAGTCTCTGTTGTCCGTCTATGACGGTACGTATGTCTCCGACAGCACCAGATGATGAAGTACTGAGCTGTTTCATGATAACCGAGCCAAGGAAGTACTCCTTGCCGGTCTTGGAAACCAGTTCCATGCTGTCAAGGAAGCGTAGCCAAAGCTCTTCTTCCCAGACATAAGCTCTTTGAAAAAATGGGATGACAAGTTGTCTTGAACCATTGTATATGTCATCAATTAATCTTTTGCCTGCATCCATATTATTGAATCCAATTACTCCTTATTTGACGGAATGTGCCGAATACATTATCTCGATGGTGGCGGAGGAATTGTGGATGAGGTCGGAAATACTCAATTTGAGGAATGGTGATTTTTGCCCCATTGTATTCGTTGATATATGAATCCGTCCGTAAAACATCGGGGTGGATTATAATCGTATAATCATCTTCAATTGTGAAGAACCCCTTGTCAAAAACGCAGTGCATATCCCGGCTCATGGCGATACCATTGCATGGGAGGAATGACCCGTTGTGGGCTTGAGGCATAATGTGCGCCGCTTCAAGATTGTCAAACCCGTTGCATGAAATGACACGCTTAGTGACCGCGCATTTGCCACCGTACGCATTCATGACAAAATCGTGGAAAGTACGGGCATTGAAAAGGTCTGCTCCCATGGCCTGAGCCATGTCATTTGCAGGATTCATTGAATCAAGTGCTTGCTGCTGTTGCTTTTCGATGGCTTCCTCAACTTTCTTATCTCCAATTATATTTGCAGACTTGTTTGGCAAAGTGAATTGTCTGTCGAATGTTGGAGCTTCATCGCCCTCCCATACAGCATAGGTCTTGCCATTAAGTTTGGCATTCCAAAAAGAATAATAGGGTGATAGCGCATCGAAGATATGCAGAACATAAAAAGGGATACCATTATCGCGACAGCGCATCATAACAACAATGTCATTTGGCAAGAACAAGGTTTTGTCGTTGTCGAGCTTGCTGTTAAGATAAATACGACTTTCGTCACGTGGTTGCCCTTCTACATGAGCTGTGTCTACATGTTTTGAATTATGATAGACATACTGGGCATAAATAATCTCATCCGAGTGGTCTGTCAAAAAAGGGAGAGCGGTACTGTCGTTTAAAACAGTGGTCGAAAGGTGAGGAAAGAAATCGTAGAATTCCTTTGAAATTAGCATATAACGACCACGGCTAAATTTTAGAGAGCCGTCACTACGCCTAACAGGAGATCCCATTTCCTGTCGACCAAGTTTTTTAATGAAAAATTCTGCCATGGTTATAATTAGATGTGAAAAGTTTGTATAGAGCTTCTGCAATTATGGCGGCAAAATCAACTGGGACAGCATTCCCTATCATTTTGAATTGAGACATGGTCGCACCAAAAAATTCAAAGTCATCTGGGAAAGTTTGTAGTCGAGCAGCCTCCCGAGGGGTAATGGAACGCGCTTGTTCAGGGTCAGGATGAATATGTCTCATACCATCTTTATAAAGATGTGCGGGTATGGTGTTACTTGGCTCATCTTCTCGTAAAACATAGTATTTATGAATATTGCTATGTTTCCCTGTGACTTTTGTATATAATTCTTTCAGTTTCTCAATGCTGACATATTCGCACTTTCCGCTCATAATGTCATTGGCAAGAAAACGGAAAACACCTATATCACGCTTACTATGGAAGCGAGGCGTATGGTTCATACAAAACCGCTCTTCTTGCTGAATGTGGGAAATCTTAGTGGCGCCTCTTTTTGTTGGTTCCGCTAATGGGTAAATAGGCGGCAAGTCGCCAATAGCATCTTTAACCGTTCGAGGCTTTCCTTTCAATGATGGGAATATGATTTTATAAAAATCATTCAGCATGATATCGCATTTATCTCCAAATATTTCTTCGGAGATACCGAGAATTATAACACGTTTACGATGTTGCGGGATACCATATTCTGCTACATCGAATAGCGCATTTCGGAAATTTGGGGTAACATGATACCCAGCTTCGCGAAATGCCGAATATATCTTTTCTGTAATCGGTGTGCCATCTGGAGCGGCACTTAAAAGTCCTACAACATTTTCAAACACAAAGAATTTCGGCTTAAAATATTTGACTATTTCTATATATCTTTCAAATAGATAATTGCGATAGTCGTTCTTCATGCCGTGCTCATCCCGAATACGTCCGGCCAATGAATATGCCTGACATGGAGGACCTCCAATAATCACGTCAATCTTTTGTTCTCCAATTAGACTTTGTAACCCTTGATGGATACCATATTCTGCATCATCAAAGCCATTGATGAGTTCATCTGTTCGTTGAATATCAAATCGAATTACTGCGTTTTCTGCCTCAGAATGTCCCCATTTTGTAATCAGCCGGTGCTTGATGGTTTCATATGGAGCTTTCTCCCACTCAACTGCACCAACAGTGTGATAATGACCAGACTGAAGAAATCCCTCTGTGAGACCTCCACACCCTGCAAATAAATCAAGTGTATTTAGCGTTTGATTTGTCATTACAGATATTTAAGAAGTTGAGTTGCTAAGGCTTTTGCCATTAGTACAGGTACGGCATTTCCGACTTGTTTGTTCTGTTGACCTCTGTTGCCGAGGAAAACAAAGTCGTCGGGGAAAGTTTGAATACGCGCACTCTCTCTGACTGTCGGGCATCGGTTCCATTTATAATGGAAAAGATTACGATGACCAGTGTCAACAGTTCGAGCAGGTTTCTTGCTGTTAAGACGCGTCCAAGCCATATGAAAGACTCTACTTTCACCCACTCCCGGCGGCAAATCTTTATAATTGCCCCCATCGGGGACCAAAGCAATTACTTCCTTAACAAATGGCTTGTGGTTAATTGCGGTATGATTATGAAGCGTAGTTGACGAAGAACGCATAAGTCTTTGAAATTTGTTTTGGGGTTCGCATTCATATACAGAAATTTCTTCGCCAAGAGTAGTTTCAAGTGAAGGCAAATCACTTATGGCTTGTTCACATGTGATATAGTCATTCTCAGACAAATACGGCTCGGGGAATACATACTTGTCTTTTTCAGAATGTATACCTACAAAAACAAGGCGCTTTCTAATTTGAGGCACGCCATAGTCTGCGGCACATACAATCTTGTATGTGACGTTATATCCTATTTCGGAAAAGCGACGAATAATTTCATCGCGGACAGCACCCTTATATAGGTTTGCCATACCAGGAACATTCTCAATAAGAAACGCTTTTGGCCTGTAGCGCCGAACAGTTTCAATCATTGCAAGATATAGTTTGTTCCTTTCGTCATCAAACTTGCGTGGTCCTGTCAAACTGAAGCCCTGGCAAGGAGGTCCTCCTATTATTACATCTAGTTTACGTCCTGCTAAAAGAGTGTCAATTTCGTCAAAGGATTCAGGTTTGGATAAATCCAGACGTACACCCCTTGCAGTCTTATGATTATGATTAAATGTATTTAGGGCACTTTGCTCGAAGTCTATACCTATCAATATGTTGTAGCCGGCTTCTTCAAATCCCTTTGAGAGGCCACCACATCCACAGAACAAGTCAAGGACATTCAAGCTCGGTCGTGTCATGATAAAATGCAAAAAACTTCCGAGTAGAGCTGACGGGCGACCAAACCCTTTTGCGGCCACAAGGAAGTTCATTAATATGATGTATATAAGTTGTTACTTACATAGATTGGTCTTTGTCAGCGCAAGCGCAGTTTAGATTGCAAAGTTACGAATTTTCTTCGAGACTTCAGCTATCAGCGACAAAGTTAATGAACAACATGGGCAAAAATCAGACACACCAAGGTTAAGAATGGTTGTTATTGCCGTAAGACTGCTCTGATTCAGGCTCAGCAGCTATTGATGGTTTGTCTATGTCAGTCTCCATAAGGTATGATTGAGTCGGATTGACAATGCGGTCATAAAGGTGTTTGAGATATTCCTCTCGCTGTGCTACGGTCTTGATTTCACACTCCCATACCCGGATAATGCGCCATCCAAGGGCTTTCAGCTCAGCTTCGTTACGGACATCACGGGCAACATTACGCTCTATCTTCTCTTTCCAGAACTCGACATTGGACTTTGGCAAGCGGAAATACCTGCAATCCTCATGCCCGTGCCAGAAGCATCCGTTGACGAAAATGACGGTCTTGTACTTCGGCAGGACAATATCAGGATTTCCCGGCAGCTTCCTGACCTGAACACGGAAACGCAGACCGCGAGAGAAAAGATACTTCCGCACAATCAGTTCCGGGTTGGTATTCTTTCCCTTTATAGCCGCCATACAGCGGCTACGCTGCTCCGTTGTCATAACATCTGCCATAATGTAATAACAAAGTTACAATCTGATTGTATGCAATCCAAGAATTATATACGAAATTTTACGAAGACACCCCGACAAGAGGAGTATCTTGTTGGGGTGTCGGTCAGGGGATTATGGGAACATTAGCAGGAGTGGGTCAGAGGCGGCAACAGGCGATGCGGCAGCCGGGGACTTGGTCGGTGGTGAGGGGTTCGTGGTTCTCGTCGGCGAAGTGGATGAAGCCGTTGATTTTCGCGGTCTGCTGAAGCCAGTGGACGAAGGCGGTCATTTCAGAGCGGGCTGTTTCCTTGATGCCTCGGACGCTGATGTTGACGACGATGAGGGTCATGTCAGGGATTCCGAGGTGGCCTTCGGAACGTTCCCACAAACGGAACTGGATGTTTCGGCGGTTGTCGAAATAGTGGATACAGGCACCGACCGCGTTCCAGTCGAGTGACACGTCTTCGGGGTTGCCGCCGAACACATCGGCGATATATGCTCTGACATCAAGGTAAATATCCAAGATGGCGTTGCGGGTTGAAAATTGAAGTGATTGCATTGTGATTTGAGATTGATGTTTGTGAATTACCAAAAGAGATTGCCTGATTCCGGGGTCCATGAGTCGGAGGGCCGGAAATAGACGTGGGTGCGCTCGGCGTGTTTGCGGCGTTCAAGCTGGATTGTCATAGTCTTGATGCTGTCCTGTTCCTGCTTGTCGCCGGCCATTATCGCCTCTTCGCGAAGCATCATATTGCGGATGCCGTCAGCGTCATAGCTGACACGCTCGTAGCGGTATAGCCATTCGACTTTCTGGAGATGGGTGTTCTCCTGATTTAGATTGTAGCACCAGATACCGAGACCAACAGCGATGAGAACAATGATTCCAACAACGGCATAGATCCATTTAGGGATTGCCGCCCATATAGCACCATTGACGATGCTATACATTCGTTCCCGGAGTCTTTCCGCCGCTTCCTTCAAGCCCTCGGTCTGACGGCTGAACTCGCGGTTTATTCCTTCATAGAGCGCGTTCTTCACATTCTGGTCAAGTCCATCCTTGATCATTGTTACAAAAGCATCAGCTAGATTTTTCGAGAAATCCGAGAAGTCGAGCTTTTGGGCGATGTCCTTTTTCTGCTGCTTCAATGCCGCCTCCACCGTTATCTTTACAGATTCGTTGGTGGCCACATTACTTGGCAGCTCGACTTGAATCGTTTGTGGAGCAGTTGATACGGGCGTTGGCGTTTGCACTGGAGCGGGTGCTGCTACCAGCCGGGTATCAATCCCCACAAGTAAATCCTTGTTCTCTTGCGCGATTTTGAGAATGTCGTCAATCTTCTCATCTTGTTTCTTGACGATGGAATACATATCTGCCATTACTGTGATATTCCTTTCTTCTTTTTGGGTTTCTTTTTCATTCTGCGTTCAAACTCCGCTTCATCGGGATTATAGCCAGGCCCGACTTGGAACAGCCCGCCAATAGCCTGACATCCGGTCTCGATTACATTCTCGACTACATTTGCAATCGGGGACTCTTTGACCTTTGCGGTGACTGAAATCGGAGTCGGTTGCTGTGGCTGCGCTTCTCTAATACCTGCGTTCTTGGCAAAGAATTTGTCAAGACGACCGTATGAGAACGCACGGTCAATTTTCGAACCGTTGAAGGTAAATTCGCCGTCTGAGAAGCGTATGCCCTGCGGTTTGCCTGTGTCGCGGTCGTTGT
>Ga0137307_102654_pt1 | contig 11867 bp, 10 predicted proteins | sample NAcewD2O_March_2_FD_97180 | JGI IMG/M metagenome (GOLD analysis project Ga0137307, IMG submission 97180) | Mouse cecal microbial communities from Vienna, Austria - N-Acetylglucosamine amended D2O_March | ecosystem: Host-associated > Mammals > Digestive system > Large intestine > Cecum | place...
TAAAAGTAAGTTATATGGAAGCATCTGATAAGTTTACATTTACTTCTACGTCAAACGGAGCTAGTGGAACAATTAATTTTGGAGACAAGAACGGTAGCTATGATCAGGGCAATACAAATGCGGTAAAGGCTCTTTTTGGGATTACTGTTACAGATACGGACAGTGGTATTGAAAAACGAGGTCAGGATGCCATCGTTTCTGTAAAATATGCAGGATCTGATGAAGTAGTTAATCTTAGACGTGACAGCAATACATTCACAGTAGACGGTCTTACGATTGCACTGAAGGGTACCTTTGGAGAGTATGATGAGGCTACTGGTGAATTAAAAGATAAAACCAATATTGCTAACGCAGTAGAAATCAACGCTTCCGTAGACGTTGACAAACTGATGGACACCATCAAGTCCTTCGTAGCAGACTACAACGCGATCGTTGACTTGGTAAACGGCGAGTTGACTACAAAGCATGACAGAGATTACGATCCGCTTACATCCGACCAGAAGGGTGAACTGTCCGAAAGCGAAATCTCCAAGTGGGAGACAAAGGCGAAGGAAGGTCTGCTTTACGGCGACAGTGACCTGAGAAGCCTGAGTATGGATCTGCGTGTGGTTGTCAGCGGCGGGCTTTTGACAAAGTTTGAGGAAATCGGCATCAACCTTTCCAGCAGCTATTCTGACAACGGTAAGCTCAACATTGACGAATCAAAGCTGCGTGCCGCGTTGGAGACTGATCCGGAGAGCGTACAGAAGCTGTTTACTTCAACGGCAGGAAAAGACGCGGAAGGCAACGAGACATTCAATGGTCTTGCAACGAACCTGAAGAACGTAATGAACAAATACGTAAAGACGATAGGCTCCATGGAAACCAAGGGTATCCTGATCCGGAAGGCCGGTTCCAAGAGCGCTGCACAGAGTCTTACACAGAATACTTATTACGATCAGTTAACAGCGATCGACAAGATGATTGATAAGCTGAAAGCTCGGCTGAAGACGGAACAGGACCGCTATATTTCACAGTTCTCTACTTTGGAGACAATGATCGCCAACATGAACAGCCAGTCCAGCTATCTGAGCTCCATGGGAGGATATTAAGTTATATGTCGCTGGTTTGTGACCTGTAACGATTTTAAACCGAAAAGGGGAAAAACATGTATCAGAATGGATATGAACAGTATAAAATGCAGTCTGTGAACACGATGACAAGCGGTGAGATGCTTCTGCTCCTCTATGATGAGCTGCTCAAGCGTCTCGCCAGGGCGCAGGTTGCATTGGAAGATGAAAACTATGATTTGTTTAATCAATCGGTTCAGAGGTCAAAGGAGATCGTACAGTATCTTGATTTTACCTTGAATATGGAGTATAAGATCAGTTATGAGCTGAGGAGGATGTACGAATTTTTCCTCTATGAACTGAGCCGGCTGCAGGCCGGGAGAAAGGTTGCTGTGATCCAGGAATTGAAGCCGCTTGTAGGAGAGCTTCGGGATGCATTTAAAGAGGCCAGCAAGACAGCAGTTGTGTAGGCTGCTGTCCGCAGCGCAGCAGACTGCGGACGGCAACTATATGAGAGAGGGCAGATAGAGCAATGGAAAATAAAGAAGAATTTCTGACAGAAGTCCTGATAAGAGTACAGCGGAATTATGTACATATGGTTGAGATTGAGAGACTGACAAAGGACATGGCTGATTCTTTATCTAGGAATGACAAGGAATCTGTCGAGCTGCTCTTAAAGATGCGCGGAGAGGAAATGGATCAGGCAAGTACTGCGAAGCATGAGATTCAGACGATTCTCGAAGCAATGGATGGCGAAGACCAAAAAAAGCTGCGTTCCTGGCTGAATGGTGAGAATGGGAAGAAATATGAGCCGGACAGCTTTGAATCCAGGAAGATTGCTGAATTGAGCAGTCAGACACAGCAGGTTCTGAGCCGGACGATCAATCTGGACAAAGTATTAAATTCCAAAGTAGCGGGAAAGGAATCTTTCTATCAGGCAACTTCATAATATGAAAATGCTGTATGATTCGGAAAAGCTGCCCAGGCGGCTTTTCCGTTTTTCTGCGGGATATAAAAAACGCGCCGTGAGCGCGTTTTTTTTGCGGAATAGATAGGATTATTTTGGAGTAATGCTCCACACCGGACCGCCTGCCGTAGCGCTGGTGAGCAGCTCGTCAAGGATAAGCTGCACATCCCACGCGGTCTGAGTGCGTTCCAGCCTTGCCGGGTCTGCGACGCGTACCTGATTGCCGGACCAGTCCTCTGTAATGATAATAAAATGCCCGCTGTCGGAAAAATGTCCGGGACCCATCAATGCTACAAGGATATGCCCGCTTTTCAGTTCGGATATCACGCTTTCTGCGGTAAGGTCGCGGAATGGCTCTGCCCGGAGACCGAATGCTGCTGCGCCTTCGGGGATAAATTCATGCTTTGTGCCGAAGCCGGAGGACCAATAGTGGTTGGCAGCCGCCCAGGCAGCCATATCCGGGGGCTGGCAGGTATTTTCCGTAAAGCTGTTCACCAGCATGGCCAGCACGGTGGGGCCGCAGCCGTAGACGGACATGGGATCGGTGCCGCCGTAAAGGAAGTCGGCCCAACGGGAATCAGACTGGTTGTAATAAGTCAGGGTGCCGATGCTGGTAGTCAGCGAAAGGGTGTATTCTCCCGCTGAAGCAGCCGTGTTGTTCAAAGGCGCCGGAGTGGCTCCGGAGACAAGATCAGCCAAGGGGATCCGAAGTTCGCCCAGGCTCACCACGGAATGTCCGTTCCAGGTAGAAGGATCAACCCCGGCAACCCTTCCGGAAAAGGGCTCTGGATCAGAAGCATCTTCTGAAAAAGGCTCTGAACCGGAAGCATCTCCCGAAACAGTATCTGAACTCGGAGCATCTTCCGAAACAGAATCTGCACCGGAGATATCCACGGAAATTGGACCAGAGACCGCGGCATCTGCGGCGGAGGTATATGTCTGAGAGAAGGAGATGCAGAATAAAATTGTCAGAAAAATAATCCCGCATAATATTTTCTTTTTCATTTTTTTCTCCATATGTTTATAATCTATTGACTGTTCCGAATAAAAAAAGTATATTTATATTATATCCTGTTTTCTATATAAATGATATAAGAAATTTCACATATCGTATATCGGAACTTGTGAAAAAAAATTAAGGTAGGAAGTGTATGGCGCAAATTATTTTTGATCATGTGACAAAAAAGTTTGGGGATGAGACCGCACTGGAAAATGTTTCTTTTGAGATCGAAAAAGGGGAATTTGTTTTTGTGATCGGAAGGAGCGGGGCGGGAAAAAGTACTCTGCTGAATCTGATCATGAAGCAGGAGGAGGCGACCTCCGGAAGGATCACAGTGAATGGCCGCCGGCTGGACATCATGAAGAGAAGAAAGATTTCCGCGCACCGGAGCAGGATCGGGATCGTGTCCCAGGACGTGGGGCTTTTGAAGGACCGCTCCGTGTATGACAATATTTTATTTGCGCTGTGGGCCACGGAACACGGAAGCGCCCAGATGAAAAAGACTGCGATGCGGGTACTCGGCCTGGTGGGCCTGGTGGGAAAATCAGAGTCTTTTCCTGACGAGCTGTCCGGCGGAGAGCGGGCCAGGGTTCTTCTGGCCAGGGCGCTGTCAACCAGCCCGGATATCCTGATTGCGGACGAGCCTACTGCCAACCTGGACCCGGACGCTTCCTGGGATCTGATGCAGCTTCTGGCGGAGGTGAATTACCAGGGGATGACGGTGGTTGTTGCCAGCCATGCCCGGGATTTGGTAACGATCATGAAAAAAAGGTGCATTTCGCTTGTTTCCGGCATGGTCGTGGCGGACGAAAAGAACTCCATCTATAATCAGAAGGCTACAGATATATTTGAGGAAAGGAGAATACTGGCAAGAAAAAAGTAGACCGCATTTTTAAGAAAAAAGCAGAAAATATATTATATTTGTCGGGATATATCCGATAAATATAGAAGGGGTATTTTTTGTGACGCTGGAAGGAGGGACCAATTATTAATTATGAGATCAGGTATATGCTGATACTGCTGGGAGCCATAATTAATCAAAAACCGGTCCAGACCTCGAGAAGATATGTAAATTGGGAGAAGGTACTAAGCGTTTCTGATTATCAGAATGTGATCAATCTTGTCTATCTGGGAATCCTCGGACTGGAGAAAGAGATTTCAGAAGCGTGCGGAGAAGAGTTCTATCAGAAGTACAAGAAAGAGCTTCTGTTGTATGAATCGTATCAAAAGGCAGAAGAAGTGATCCTCTGGCAGTTGGAGAAGCACGGCATTGACGCGCTTCTGTTGTCGGATACGAGCGTAAGGGAATTGTATCCGCTGCCGGAGATGGCATCTTTCGGTCAGATTGAGATTCTTGTGGATAAGAAGAATCTGGCTCAGATTTACAGACTGATGCGGGATATGGATTATGAGCAGGAGGACGACCGGCTGGAAAAGGGAAATGTATACGTGAGGGTGCCGGGGATCAGGGTTGTGTTTTACGGCGAGATTCCCATAGAGAACAAGGTGCTCAGGCGTTATTTTTCCGGTTCGATCAGGAAGTATCTGCGTATGGAAAACTGCAGCCAGCAGAATGCGCCGCGCCGGAGCAGTCTGTGGCTGGCCGGATTTGCTTCGGCAAAGTACCGGCATATACATATTTTGTCTGACGAAGAAGAGTATATGTACCGTGCAGGAAGATTGGTCGAGCTGTACCTCACGGGGGTGCTGAAGATCAGGGACATACTGGAATTTTGGCTGTTTCGCCAGGTGTTGGACGAAGCGTTTCCATGGAAAGCGGTAAAGGATCTTCTGGAAAAGGCCAGATGGACGGAATTTGTCCATCAGACAGAGGTGCTTTCGTCGCTCTGGTTCGAAGAGGGCGTAAGGCAGCAGTATGGGACTGCACTGGAACTGGAAGAATATATTCTTGTGCCGGGTCAGGAGAATAAGCACCTGGATAAGGTTCTCCTGCCCAATGAAAAGGTCAGGCTGGATTTTTACCGGCGCGACAGGGAGGAAGAGTGGCTCCTGAAAAAAAAGGAGTGGATGTTTCCTCCAAGGGATTATATGTGCCAGTTTTTTCCGATACTGGACAAATATCCGTTTTTACTTATTTTCTGCTGGGGAATCCGGAATATACGCATTTACACGAGGATGTGTGTTAACAAGTGTGAAAAGGTATGGTTCCGGCTCAGTGTTCGGATGTTGGACATAAAAGAAAAGATCAAAGGTCTGGTCAGGAGGAGGAGCGAAGCGGCTCCGGAAGAACCGGCTGAGCCTGAAGAAAAAGAACCGGAAGACGAGGTGCGTGAGCACTCCGCGGAAGCGGAAGACGAGGCGCAGGGATACGCTGCGGAAGACGAAGTGCAGGGGCACGCTGCGGAACCGGAAGTGACAGAAGGAGACATGCAAATTGAAGAATTTAAAGATTAGAAACAAATTATATGTATCTTTTGGAATGGTTTTGGTATTATCAGTTTTGATTTCCGTATATTCTGTTTTGCAGCTTCGGAAAGCGAACAACAACCTGGTTGCCTGCATGGACGGAGCTGTTGCGGTAGATACTGCGGTACAGAATAACCGGATCGCTACAAATGAGGCCGCAAAGCATGTGCGTGATATGTACATCAGCGGAAAAGTAGGCGCGGACGAGAAGCAGACAATCCAGGATGATATCTCGTCTATTTCGACGAATTTTGAAGTGCTTGAGGGATCAGCAGAATTGAACCAGGACGAAGTGGCGGCGTACAAGGCGGCGATTGACAGCTGGCTTGCGGAGGCGAATGATATTATCGCCATGCTGGAAAGAGGCGACCAGGATTCGGCGAAGAACGCGATCCTGAACAAATGTACTCCGGCGCTGGAAAAGGTGATTCAGCTTGCAAGACCTCTGAGCGACAGGTCTACTGCTATGCGTGCGGAGTCGCTGAATGAAAGCTATAATACCACAAATACCAGTATGATCGTGCTGATTATCCTGGTAGCAATCTCAGTTATTCTGGCGCTGATTATCTGCGGCAGAGTGACATCAGTCATTGTGAAGCCTGTGAAAGAGATTGAAACTGCGATGGAAGGTCTGTCTGCGGGAAATATGTCCCAGACATTGTCATATGAATCACGGGATGAGTTTGGTACTCTGGTGAAGAATGTCAGAGTGACCTGCGACAATCTGGAAGCGGTTGTGGATGACCTTCGCAACCTTCTGGATGAGATGGCAAAGGGCAACTTTGATATCCGTGCGAATCAGGATCTGTATAACGGCGATTTTGTTCCGCTTCTGGAATCTATCCGCCGTATGAACATCAACCTGAGCGATGTTATGCGTCAGATCAACGATGCTTCCGACCAGGTGGCAAGCGGAGCAGATCAGGTATCCTCCGGCGCGCAGGCTCTTTCCCAGGGCGCAACACAGCAGGCAAGCTCCGTAGAAGAGCTGGCTGCTACTGTAAATGAGATCTCCAGAGAAGTAAGCAGCACTGCACAGAACGCAAAGGATGCGAGCGGCAAGGTATCAGAGGCACAGAGCAAGCTGAGCGTTTCCAATGAGCAGATGCAGGATATGATCAATGCGATGAGCGATATCAGCCAGAAGTCCGGCGATATCGGAAAGATCATCAAGACCATTGAGGATATTGCGTTCCAGACCAATATTCTGGCGCTGAATGCCGCGGTAGAGGCGGCTCGTGCAGGCGAGGCAGGCAAGGGCTTTGCGGTTGTGGCGGATGAAGTGCGCAACCTGGCTTCCAAGAGCGCGGAGGCGGCAAGCAATACGACTGCATTGATCGAAGGCACAATTGCGGCAGTAGAGAATGGCACGGAGATCGCAGGCCGTACAGCGGAAGCGATTTCTGCAACGGTAGAAAGTACCAGGAGTGCGGTTGACTATGTGGATAAGATTTCTACGGCGGCGGAAAGCCAGGCAGAAGCGATTTCACAGGTTACTACCGGTATGGATCAGATTTCCAGCGTTGTGCAGACCAACTCTGCAACGTCTGAGGAGAGTGCGGCGGCCAGCGAAGAGCTGTCCAGCCAGTCACAGCTTCTGAAATCACTGGTAACACGGTTTAAGCTGAGAACAAAATAATACATAGGTCCGGCGGTTTTTTATCGCCGGACGGCTTGTTTGTAAAAGATCAAAAATAAGGAATCCTATGCAGCGGATTCCTTATTTTTATACATTATGAAACGGCCGAATGGCCATAACGGGGTGCCCTTGGGTATACATTGTGAAATGGCCGAATGGCCATAACGGGGTGCCCTTGGGTATACATTGTGAAACAGCCGAATGGCCATGATGTGTTACAGTTCGCGGCAGGCCGTGAGCTGCAGCGATTTATAGGAGGTATGTGGTGGAAAAGTATTTTAACAGTCCGGCGGAAGTGGTGGAAGCGAATATGAAGGGGGCGGAGGGCAAGGCGGCTCTCTCTGTCAGCAGAATGGTTCTGCTTGGAATGCTGGCAGGAGCATTTATCGCGCTGGGAGGTGCGGCAAGCAGTACGGCGGCTCATGGGATTGCGGACGTGGGGCTTGCCAGGGCAGTATGCGGGATGATTTTCCCGGTGGGGCTTATGATGGTCATTTTGCTGGGCGGGGAGCTTTTCACAGGAAACTGCCTGATGATCATGGCTGTGCTGGATGGACGCGTAAGCTGGGGGAGGCTGCTTCGGAATCTTGCGGTGGTTTATCTCAGCAACCTGGCGGGCGCGCTTTTGACTGCACTGCTGCTTACGCTCAGCGGCAATCAGAATTATTCAGGGGGATTGCTGGGGGCATACACGATTAAAACGGCTGTGGGGAAAGCGGGCATTTCCCCGGTGCAGGGGATTGCTTCGGGCATCCTGTGTAATTTTCTGGTCTGCGCCGCAATTCTGATGGCAGCGGCGGCGAGAGAAATTGCGGGGAAAATATGGGCGGCCTTTTTTCCGATCGCGGCATTTGTAATCGGGGGATTTGAGCATTGTGTGGCGAATATGTTCTATATACCTGCCGGGATGTTTGCCGCAATGAACCCGGCATATGCCGCAAAGGCCCAGGAAGCTTATGGGATCACTGCGGAGCAGTTGGGGACATTGAATGGGTGGAATGGACTGGTCAGCCTTCTTTTTGTTACGGCGGGAAATGTGATCGGCGGTATGGCGCTGGTGGGGGTTCCGATGTTTCTGGCATATCGGAAGAAGGGGTGAACCGGAAGAAGAAGCGAACCGGAAGAAGTGAACCGGAAGAAGTGAAGCGGGAGACGGAGGGACTTCTGTTCATTTCTGGGCCGTGCGCTATGCTGCGCAGTTACAGGCTGGTACAGTACTGCGGTTGAGATAATTTTAAAAGTGGCTTGGTTGAATAACACACAACTGGATGTTTTGAAATATCCAGTTGTGTGTTATTCTCTTTTCTACCTTATATATGTTTGTTCGGTGCAGGATGGTTGGATTCCTGGTGACGCCGGGCGATTTGGAATGATTTCCGGCTGAGCCGGAGGAGGAGATGGGTTATGTCGAAAAAAATTGCTGTTATAAATGATTTGTCGGGATTTGGGCGCTGCTCGCTGACTGCGGCGATTCCGACGATTTCTGTGATGGGGGTTCAGCCCTGTCCTCTGCCGACGGCAGTTTTAAGCGCGCAGACGGGTTTCCCCAGCTACTATTGCGATGACTATACGGAAAAAATGGAGCATTTCCGGCAGGAATGGGAGAAAATGGGAGTGCAGTTTGACGGGATCTATACGGGGTTTGTGGCGAGCGAAACGCAGATCCGGCGTATTTTTCGGTTTTTGGATACATTTTATAGGGAATCTACATTTCTGCTGGTGGACCCGGTTATGGGGGATGAAGGACGGGTATATAAGCTGTTCACGCCGGAATTGCTGCGTCGGATGAAGGAATTGGCTCTGCGGGCAGATGTGGTGACGCCTAACTTGACGGAGCTGTGCCTGCTGACAGGGGCCGATTATGGGGAGCTTGGGAGGATGAAGGGGGAAAAGGAGATAACAGAGGCTGCCGGAGAACTGGCGGAGAAGCTGATGGAATCCGGGCCGGATACCATTGTCGTGACGGGAATCCGGTTTGAAGATGCACAAAGCGGGGAGCGGATGATCGGAAACCTGGCGGTGGATCAAAGCGGCAGAAGGCTGTCTGCATTTCCTTATATCGGAGGGAGTTTTTCCGGAACCGGGGATCTGTTTGCGTCCATTATTGCAGGCGGGATTGCCAGGGGGGATGATATTTTCCGGACGATGGACCTGGCAGGGGAATTTGTGGAAAGGGCGATGAAGGATTCGGCGGCTGAGGGAGTGGAGCGCAATCAGGGGACTAATTTTGAGAAATATCTGGGGATGCTGCTGCCTGGGCGATAGGGGACGGGACATTTTTGCAGGCTGGGAGTATCGCTCGGCTGAGGATATTTACAGGCTGTAGATTTTGTGGCCGGGCGTTATTGAGAATGAGATTTTTTAAGGAAGGGAGACGGAAAGGAATGGAAAACAGACATGTAAATGGGGCAACTTCAAAGCTGGTAACAGCGGGACTGTTTGCGGCGATGATTACGATTATGACGGCGTATATTTTCCACGTCCCTTATGGGGCCAACGGGGGATACATCCATTTTGGGGATGCGTTGATCTATCTGGGGGCGGTATTTCTGCCCAGGCCCTATGCGCTGGCGGCTGCTGCGGTGGGGGGCGGGATGGCAGATATCCTGACTGTGCCGGTATGGGCTCCGGCGACGGTGGTCATCAAGATGCTGATTGTGCTTCCGTTTACTTGTAAGGAGGGGCGGATTCTTTGCCCGCGCAATATTGCGGCGCCGTTTCTGGCGGCGGTGTTTTCGGCAGCAGGGTATTATCTGGCGGAGGGGATTTTGTTCGGTTCCTTTGCGGCTCCGCTGGCATCACTGGCGGGGAGCGCGGTGCAGTCGGGAGGAAGTGCTGTGATTTTTCTGGCACTGGCGGCTGCACTGGATAAAATGCATATGAAAAATCTGGCAAAGCAGATTCTGAAGTAGTTTGAGGAAAGGTGAGGAAAAATGGCGGAGATTTTGTATACGTATCAGGATAAGGTGTATGTAAATCTGACAAATAAGTGCGACTGCAGCTGCCGGTTCTGCATCCGCAGCCATCATGACGGGGTGGGGGATGCGGATACGCTGTGGCATGAGAGAGATCCGGAGCTGGAGGAGATTAAAGCGGCGATGGACGGATTTGACTTTACAGGCAGGAGGGAGATGGTCTACTGCGGCTACGGGGAACCGACCTGTGCATTGGAAAATCTGGTGGAGTCGGCCAGGTACGCGAAGGAGAAATACGGATTGAAAATCCGGGTGAATACGAACGGACTGGGAAATCTGTATCATAAGAGGGATATTGTGCCGCTGCTTGCGGAGGTGGTGGATTCTATTTCGATCAGTCTGAACGCGCCGAATAAGGAGGCGTATCTGGAGGTTACGAGACCGCAGTTTGAGGATGCGTTTGAGGGGATGCTGGCATTTGCAGCGGAGTGCGGGAAGCGTATACCTCAGGTGAAGATGACGGTGGTGGATGTACTGCCGGAGAAGGAGATTGAGGACAGCCGGAAGCTGGCGGAATCGCTGGGAGTGGAGCTGCGGGTGAGGAAATTTGTGTAGAGCTGGCGGACGGGGAACTTGTATGAATGCTTGTATCGTGTTTTAAGAAGGGGGCTGTTATCATTGAATAATCGGTGAAACGCTGGATTTTACGAGGGAGCTTCAGGAAAACAGGAAATCCATTTTCGGGAATAAAGATATCTACAATGCAGCCGGCTTAAAAGTCTTGTATAATAGGGCGTTATATTGTGTAATGTCGAAAAATGGAGGGGGATTAATGGTGGAAAATTTAAAATATCAGCCTGAATATAGTTTGCTGTAAGATGCTTATTTGGGAGCTAGGGAAGTACTGCAAAAAAAGTTATTATTTTTGTCTAATATGGCTCAGGAAGAGAAATGGGATTACAAGGGGACATCTGATAAACAGATATTATATAATTATCTTTGTTATACATATGATAGAATCAAAGCAGAAAATAAAATTGAAATATCCGATGATAAATCGGTCATGTGCTTTAATACAGGATTGCTTAATGAACATGGAGCAGATATTTATACAGATAAATCGACAAAAGAAGCAAAAATACAGTTATTACTGCCTTTGTTTTTGCAGAGCAGAGATGTAGCGGATTTGGCTTTGGTAGTTGACAAAGGGGAATTTAACTATGTTGGGAAAACTATTCTGACTATAGAATGGGCATATGTTAATTCGAGGCGAATTGTTAAGCCGGATGTGGAATGGTTAAAAATATAAAAATATAGAAAAGAGTTGATTTTTAGAGCAAACAGGTATATACTAATATCAGATTTAGAGACTTATGTATATCATATCTATAAAGTATATTAAAAAAATTTATATTTAAAAAGTGTAATTAGATTTATTAGATGAGGATTGCAAAGGCAATCCTCTTTTTATATGCCGTCGTATACAGAAAAGCTGCCAGCGGCAGTTTTCTGTATTGCCAAATAAACCGAAAGGAGACAGTTACTACTTACTCCTAGCCGGATGGCCACAACAAAACCGCTTTTTGGCATGCGGGAGATTTATCCCTTTAAGGTGTTCATATCCCGCAAGCCCACAGCGGAAGATTATTTGGAGATGATTTCGGCGCCGTCCTGGGTGATCAGCACCATGTATTCAATCTGGGCGGACAGTCCGTCGTCGATGGTGTACACGGTCCAGTCGTTGTCTTCGTCTACGAAGAAATCCGGGCTGCCTTCATTGACCATGGGTTCGATGGTGAACATCATGCCGGGCACCAGGAGCATTTCGCTGCCCTTGGGGGTCACGTAGCTGACAAATGGCTCTTCGTGA
>Ga0137307_102655_pt1 | contig 11867 bp, 9 predicted proteins | sample NAcewD2O_March_2_FD_97180 | JGI IMG/M metagenome (GOLD analysis project Ga0137307, IMG submission 97180) | Mouse cecal microbial communities from Vienna, Austria - N-Acetylglucosamine amended D2O_March | ecosystem: Host-associated > Mammals > Digestive system > Large intestine > Cecum | place...
TATGTAATGGCTTAATTTGGGAATGAATACGGTACCGCTCTTCTGCTGGTTTTCGGTCAGGAAAAATTCCTGGCTGGATATGCGCAGGTAAGTCGTATATGCCATATTTAAAATGACTGCTTCCCGTATCATGGGCTTTTGATATTCTCCTTTATATGCACTCTGTACCATATGATACAGAAGGTTTTTATCTTCTATGGATAGAAAGCATTTCAGATCTTTTGAATAAGACTCGATCAGCTGTATGCTTAATGTATCTTTGGGCAATAGTGCATATTCATTTATTTTTTCTGCTTCAGGAAAAGGGGAATAGAGATTTGTAGTTCCGATGCCAAATAATAAGGAAGCTGCAATCAGAAGATCTTCCTGATAGTTTATTTTCAGGTCAGGATGGTAAGCATATATTTTTTGTGAACGCATGATCTGGATTGACATGCTGGTGACGGATACGGTCTGTACCAGAAGGCTCCCGTTATACGCTCCTGCCTGGTGAAGGCTTACAGGGACTTCCGACAGCTTTTCCATTTGCCCGTTCAGAACCAGCTCGACTAATTCATGGAAACCATAATGGTGAATCAAGCTGACCTGCTTTTGTAGCATATGTAAATATTGCTTGGTTTCTTCTTCATTGAGTCCGTTGATGAAACGGCCAATCTCGTATTCAGTAACTGGTTCCATCTTCCATCCGATAAATTCCGGAAACTTCTTGCTGTTCAGGAGGACTTCCCCATATATTTTGATCACCTTTCCTTTTAAGTTTAAATATTCTTCTTCTATATTATTTTCCCAGACCCTGCCTGCCAGGCTTCCGGTTTTATCCTGGAGCATTAAATGCAGGTAAGGAATTCCTTTATCTTTTGTATATTTCATGAAAATATCCTTTAAATAAAATTCTTCTGTCAAAGCTTCTCCCAAATGCTCATTGAGCTGCGATATGTAGAGCTGTTTCATAGTGTTCCTTTCTTTTATCAATTTTAATATCCTTAAGCTGATCCAGCAGAGAACTATAATAATGATGGATTAAGCTGTTCAATGTATCGTCATCCGGATATGCAAAAGATTTTGTCTCTTCCGGCTTTAACAGCGAGCTCACAATATGAAGGATGCGGAATAGGTAGATTTCTCCGCACCTTGCAAAGATTTCGCACTTCCGTAAATAGTAATTGATTCCATATTTGCCCCTGGCGGACAGCAGGACCATTCCGGTCTTCTTCTCCTCTTCTACTGCGTTTCTTAATAGTTTTTGATAACGTAAAGCTATTTTGTCAAAAGTGCATTGCAGGGACAGATCCCCTAGTGTATCATCCAGCATATGGAAATATTCATGGATAAATGAATCAGGATGGCGGAAATCTACGACCATTGTATTAATGGAAGGATAATATAATCCGCTTGCATGATGGCGTCCGAGCTTGCGGAAGCGCAGCGCAACATTATGATTTTTAAAATCATGGAAGATTTGGTGATTTAGTTTTTGGAATTCTTTTGTCACAAGGTCTACGCTTTTCAGATCCACTTCTTCATCAAATTCTATAAAGCCAAAATACTTGTTCAGTTCCGAACACTGCATTTCCTTAAGTACATGCTGAGGTATATTTCTTTTTGTCATATACGCCCGTGCAACCATACCGTCCAGCTCTTTTCGATGCTTTTCCTCTTCTTTGATATCTTGTACATTGGAAATAAAATACTGTAAAGATGATAGGATAAATTTTTCGTAGTGGTACGGGAGGTAGAAGTATACTCTGGAATCTGTTTTCCGTAATAAATCTTTTGCAGAAATCAAATTGCCGTTATAGACAAGGGAAACAAGATTTATGATATCCGGAATAAAATCAGACAGTTGTGCGGGTGATTCGGCAGGCGGTTCTGGAATAATTTCAGAATGATAAGCAGTTTTTGTGTTTTCACTTTTTGGAGATTGACCGTGATCAGCCGATAAGGTGTAACAATTTGTTTTATTGTCAAAAATATAACTGTTATCGGCTAAAAATGCTGCAAACCATTCTGGAAGATTATCGCCATCCCAGCGTTTTTTCATCAGGCAGCCAGAGATGTTGCGGAGAATATACTTTAGTGCTTCAAATACCATAGTGTCTCCAAGAGCTTCTTTTCTTAATTGGTTCAGCCAACTGATTCCCCAAAGTGCAAAGAAGGCTGTATCTGCATGCAGCATATGGATTCTAAAGTTTGGATTACATTTATAATGGTAATCATCGTTTTGAAATCTTTTATGTGATGTACATGGTACATAAAAGGTTTCTTCTTCTATCGTCAGTGCCATGATATTTTTGCTGCCGCTTACATCCTTTGCGAGCGTGCTGCCGGATAATTCTTCTGCAGGATATATCCTGAATCCAGGGCAATCTTTGCTAAAACTCAATATAAAAGGAATGCCTTCTTTTATCAGGCACTCCTCGCTATGGACTGTTTTTAATCTTTTTTTAATTAATTTTTTTATTGCATGCTCGATCTGTAGATAAATTTGGTATTCATGATTTGCTAAAAATGGAAATTTCAAGTTACATAGCCTAACGGTTAGGCTGTCAGTTTTAAATAAATTTCTTTTTTCCTTTACTCTGGCAAGCGATAAGATACGTTTACCTTCCTGCAGATAATTTGTTCTGTTCAATTCATTTTCGTCTGTCAGCTCATCAAAGAAATCAACAAGTCCGACCAGAGATAATAATTCTGTAAATTCACTCATATGTTCCTCCTTTTGAATAAAAAAAGACATCCGTGGATGCCTGGCCTAATATTGTCTTACAACCTATTTCTAGGGATTTATAACATGTAACGATCATATGATTATTACATTAAAGAAATATGTTTTCATTTAGTATAGCAAGAGGAAATTTGAATGTCAATTTTTGATAGATTATTTTGAAGCAGCAACTGGTTATATGTTATAATTCACGGTCCATTGAAAAGTCGCCTGACGGCGGTCCTAAGCGTCAGCGACGCTTATTTAAGATGGACCGGAACGGAATGTAGACGGGCTGGATGCACGTAACCGCTATTTTACTGGCCGGATGCCTTGCAGCAGGGTGCAAGGCACCATGAACAGTAACCGGTTATATATCACATCTTTGGAAATAGCCTAAGTCATGTGCTGTTTAAATGTTAATACAAAGGAAAACCTAACCGTTAGGTTGATGAACTTGGATTATTATTGGTATCTTTTGAATGGCGTGTATTATAAAGGATCTACCTTAATACCATTGTATGCAGAAAAACTGCCAGTAACAGATTTTCTGTATTGTATCGCCTGATCAATATATAAAGGTACATTGTAGATTCGTATTTATCAGTATTTTCATTTTCATATTAACCAATTTATTGTATCAAATTATGATGGATTTAATTAGTGCTTGTGCGCTAAGGAACTATATGGAAATTCTTTGTATTCACAGAAGTACAAGTGAAAAATCTTGCCGTTTTGCTTTATAATGTGCAAAACACTGTACTGATTGACCTATTTAAGTGCTATGTTTCTTTTTCTATTTTTTTAAACTTAATTATGTAAAAAAACTTTTTATAAGTCCTTATTTACAAAATCTGATTTTGTCTTTTGATAATTGTATTGATGCTGTATAAATTATAGTGGATATGCATTTCCGCCCTAACTGTTAGGTTACAAATAAAATTATTCCACCTGTGTAGTTTGATGATCCGCGAATTATTAACCCCATAGATTTATTTGAAAAATTGTTCTAAAGTTTATGCTGCTAACGCAGTCGCTTTTTTGCATACTAATGTAGTGACCGAATATATGCAAGCATGGCTATTTGATTTGTTGCTTCGTGGAAATAAATGGACTCCTTTCGATAAGTTTTTGCATTGCGATAAATTGCATGTAAAAGCACTCTCGAATTGAAACCGCACAGCGAGGATGATACTGAGAGCCAGATAAATCTGCATTCAGTATCATGTGATGCTAACAGTCTTATAAGGAAATATATACTTTATAGTTTGTGCAATGTTAACTCCAGATTTATCATCTGCTATTATTGAATCAACTGCAATTAAAAATCATAGCATGCAATATTTTATCATACGGAATTTTGAGTCTGCTTTATATATTGAGAATAGGTAATTACTCCAATAAAAGAAAAAAAGAAATAAAACTGATATTTAACTTGCATTTAAAAGAGTAATGTGTCATAATAAAAAAGGAGTATAAAACGGAAACCTAACGGTTAGGCTCAAAAGACAAGGAGGAAGCAAAGTGGCAATAGTAATTGGTGATTATAACAGAAAAGGGGGCGTGGGAAAAACCAGCTCGATCATTAATCTGGCGGCAGAGTTTGCACTGTGTGGAAAAAAGGTTCTGCTGATAGACGGTGATTCCCAGACAAACCTGACTCAATTCTTTTTTTGTGAAGATGAGGAACTGTTTGACGGTGGAAGGATAAGGGGAAACGTTGATACGCTTTATCAGGTGCTTCAGGAAGAGATAGATATCCGTGATACCATCATGACGAAGGAATTTAGCGCACGTAGGAAATGGAGAAATAAATTTCGGAAGATCAGCTGTACATTAGATATCATTATGGGAAGCCGGGAGATGGATTACTATGATAATGAAGATATGGAAATCCTGAAAAAGAAGCTGTCTGTCCTGGAAGAAGATTATGATTATATTTTGATTGACTTTCCTCCTGCTCATAATCTTGTTACGATGACATATCTTCTCGCATGTGATTATGTGATCGTACCACTGCATCTTGCCAAAGATACCAGTACATATGGTTATGAAGATGTGATTGAAAGATGCAGAGAGGCGCGGAATGAATACGGAAACAGAAATTTACAGGTGTTAGGTCTGTTCTATATCAATGTGCAGTTATATAAAGATGACCAGAAGATTTTGTATGAGCTCAGTATGGAAGAGGAGATGCGGAATGCAATGCGGCTGTTTGAAACAACGATCAAACATGATTATGGAGCTATGCAGATGAGTGAAAGTGAAAAAAAACCTCTTTGTATCACTAGTGGAAGCAGTGAAATAGCAAGGAATTATAGGGCCTTGGCAAAGGAGATTGAAAAAAGGATAGAAGAGGAAAGGGGAATATAAATGGCAAGAAAGACTTTGGCAAGTCAGGCGCTTAAAAAGAAAAATACATTATTAAATACTGCAAACCAGTCAGAAAAATTTCAGAAAGAGATAACAGATGAGACGAATGTAGCAGAGCTTCCGGAGGATGTCAAAGAAAAAATCTTATATTTGGATGATGATATGCTGGAAGATGACCCTTTTAACCAGGAAATATATGGAGGTGAACTGGAAGTTAATCTGCTGGCTGAGTCCATGAAAACATATGGATTCCTTGGAATCATCATTGCATACCCTCACGGTTCGAAATACAGGATAGAGTCCGGGCACCGAAGAAGAAATGCGGCGCGTATAGCAGCGATTTCCAAATATCCGGTATTGATCACGGAGCCGCCTAAGACAGAATGGGAAAGGAAAATGCGCCTTTTTCTCGGCAATCTGCACGGGCGGAAAGAAAAACCGATGATACTTGCGCGGACCGCTCAGGGGCTTTATGAAACGCATAAAATGGAAATAAAGCATAAGCGTGAGAATAACCTTCTGGAAGAGGGAGAGATTACTGCGCTCAATGAGTTGGTTGCGATCGACATGGAAATTGACATCAAATCTGTTGAAAAATACAAAATGCTTTTGAAGTTGATTCCAGAACTACAGGAAATGGCGGATTCAGGAGACTATTCGTGGTCGGCATTAACTACGGCGGCAACATTGGATGAGCAGCAGCAGAAGAAACTGGAAGCTATGATCAGGGTGAAGACAGAAGCAGAAGGGGCGGCTAATGTTACCAGAACCTGGATTGTAGATATCAGTAATCGTTTGAAATTAGAGCAGAGTTTAGAGGATGTAAAAAAGGCTCAGGATGATGCTTCTAAAAAACAAAATACCAGGATACGCAGGAAGAACGGAACAAAAGTAATTATGAATTGTGCGAAAAATCTGCATGAAGTGCTGGATAAGGATTCGTTGATCAAAGAAGAGGAAATAACAGCAGTGATCGAGACATTGGAAGGATTAAAAAGCAGTATTGAGATGAAGATCAATGCTTTAAGGGAGCATGAGTAGCAGTAGATGGAAAAACCTAACGGTTAGGTTTTGAGAGGATGGGTACACCATCCTCTTTTTAGCCTTATCATGAAGACTTGATGTCTTTTATATACTCACAGTCAATGAATTTTGCCGTGAGTATCGCGGCAGACGTTGAACTCTGTGAGTATCGGCCGGACACCTAAGACTAACATGTCGTCCAAACCTTTCCCAAATCCAGGATTCCAATTTGCAATATAGGTATGGAAAGAAGCTTCGGTCAAAAGTTTTGCAAGCTTTTTTTCGCATCGTAAAACATTCTCATTTGTATACTTATCCGCATCATATGCCACGACTGCTGATCTGCAGCCGATGTCTGTCAAAAAATCCAGGACACATTTTTTGGAAGAATCTTTTTCTATCAATTTAGAATAAGAGGTTATGCCTGGAAGTGAGATCACAACATGCTTAAGAAAAAAGTTTGCAATGATCGCCTTTTTTTCTCCCTCCGTGATATAACAGACAGTGGGATCATCCAAACCGGGATGGAAATAGATACCAATGTGGCTTTTTGCGCGGCATCCATTACGGTAGGCGTTCGAAAGAACACCGTTAACGTCTCTGGATTCTTTGTATGAGGAAAAATTCTTATACTTATTCCGCTCCTTTCCATGTTCGTCCGTTTCCGGACGGTCCAGGCGGAGCCGCAGCCGATAGAGGTTTCCGTCTATATCGTAAAGTGGAATCAGCATTCCGGGCTTCCCGACGAAAGTCCATTGCCCGGAGGCGTCCTGATAAAAACCAGGAACCCCCTCTAACGTGGAATGCTTTTCCAGGAGCCGGCTGCAGATATGGTATCTTTCGCTATGATCACTGTAGTATCCAAGTTTATTGTCATAGTGCTTTTCCAAGGCAAGTGAACGGATCATACTCTCAGTAATGAGAGTGTGAGGCCAGCCATCATCAATCATTTTCCTGTAATGCGTTCCAATTAAAGGGAGCATTGCAAGAAAATCCCTGTAGATGAGATCCAATTCGGCATTGGATTTCGGCGGGAGTCCCTGATCATTGGTTTCTTTCGGCTTCTTCTGAACCGGATGATAAGAATATCCTGGATTGTTGCCGTACTGATCCTCCTTTTTGATATCAGTATAAAAGCTGGAACCATCAGGGAGCTCTTTTATAAAATAGTATGTTTTACCATTGCTTGGACTTTGGACCTCAGGAAGCTGTATGCGCCTGCAGACACATAATTCCTGACCGGGGTAAGCAGCCTGATCTGGCACAAGAATACTGCACCAGTCAGGCTTTCCGCAAATAGGGCAGGGATTGGTTTTTGAGACATTTCGAAATGTACCCATATACACCTCCCGTGACAAAAAAACAACGAACATCCAACCTACCTCATTCATTCGTAAAATCCGTGCTTCGCACTTTTGTGCCTGCTAACGCAGTCACATTTTACTCATTAATGAGGTAGGCTGCTAATCCGAAGTCGCATTTTCATTACAATAAATTGCATAAAAATGTGACTTCGGATTGCAACCGTACAGGTGGCAAAATTCAAAGGTGAGTATGAAAAGGCATGTACGCAATCCTTTTCATACTAGAAGAACCTGGCCGCCGGATCTCAGCGGCTGGTTCCGGTCCGCAAGGCAATTGTCTTGTGTACATGTGGGGACATGCGCACTGCTGGCTCATTGCTTCGCGGGAATGGCTACTGCTGATTGTTCATCTGGTCGGACGCCGCGCGAACCTGGTAAAAGGTGCATGACGCTGTAAACAGTAACCCGAATACTGATGTATATCAAATAACGTGGGGACGTCTATTGATATCTGAAAAAATAAGGGGTTTTAAGCAAAAATACTGTAAATTTCTATGGAATGTATTATTGTATACAAATTCTAGAGTGCTTTTCTGCGATTTGGAATTTGTACTAAAAATTGGCTTTTCAAATTGTATACATGTATTCTTTTAAAAGCAAAATAAAAAAAGTGAAAACTCACCTGCAGGAAACAAAAAAGTATATAAACAAATGTTCGCACCTGCATTATCAAGTATATATCAGGAGATGTTACTTGTCAATATTTATTTTAGAAAAAGACCTGGAATCTTATAAAAATCTAAAAAAAATGAAAAAACGAACATATTTTCGCAACAAGTGTTTGCTTTTTTCGGCTGACTATGCTATCATGGAAACAGATAAAAAATCGTCGATCCAATGATTCATATGACTAGGAGGTCTGTTTATGTCGCAGGGAAAGATCACAAAAAAGCAGGAAGAGATTTTAACATACATAAAGTCCCAGATTTTATGCCGCGGTTTTCCGCCTTCGGTACGGGAGATCTGTGAAGCCGTCCATTTGAAGTCCACCTCTTCTGTCCACTCTCACCTTGAGACCCTGGAGAAAAACGGCTACATCCACCGGGATCCCACCAAGCCGCGGGCGATTGAGATACTGGATGATACGTTCAACCTGACCAGGCGTGAAGTGGTGAATGTACCGGTGATCGGCCATATTGCGGCAGGGGAGCCGCTTCTGGCCCAGGAGAATATTGAGAATTATTTTCCGATTCCCATGGAGATGCTTCCGAACAAACAGACCTATCTCCTCATCGTACAGGGGGAAAGCATGGTGAATGCCGGGATTTTAAACGGCGATTATGTCCTGATCCAGGAGCAGAACACGGCTTCCGACGGGGATATGGTAGCTGCGCTGATCGAAGACGGCGCCACGGTCAAGACCTTTTACAGGGAGAACGGCTACATTCGCCTGCAGCCGGAGAATGACTATATGGATCCGATCATCGTACAGAATCCGCTTATCTTAGGCAAAGTGATCGGCGTATTCCGCTTCTTTAAATAGAAAAACTATTTCCAACCGCACAGATGGAACTATTTTCTATAGAACAAAAAACCCTCAGCAGTCGCTTCTGCAATTGCTGAGGGCCGATGATGCGTCCTTATTCCAGATTTTCGATTTCAATACTCTGTCCGTCCCGCCAGATGCGTTCCAGATCATAGAACAGACGGTTTTCCCTGTCAAACACATGCACGATGATGTCCCCGAAGTCCATCAGGACCCATCGGCCCGTTCCGTATCCTTCTCTCTGCTTTACAGAATAGCCCGCCTTTTCCAGTTCTTCTTCCACGTTGTCTACCATTGCGCGGATCTGGCTTTCATTGGAGCCGCTTGCAATGAGAAAGTAATCGGCAAGCACGGAGATTCCTTCGATATCGATGATCTTAATATCCTCTCCCTTTTTATCCTCCAGTGCGCGGTACGCAATTTTGGCCATTTCTTTTGACTGTTCCACGATAATCCTCCTTCCATCCGCACTATTTCAGCGCTGTTTTATAGTACTCGTAAGTCCTCTGCGTCATAGGGTCTATGGAACGCTTCGAATGCTTTAGATACTGCAAGGTTGCTTCGGCGCACCGGCAGACCGCCTGGTCGATCTCCGTAAAAGACAGCTTCCGGATCTCAGGCAGGCCCGGGATCATCTTCCGCCCCGGCTCAATATAATCGGCCAGGTAGATGATCTTTTCCAGCATGGACATATCAGGCCGTCCGGTGGTGTGATATCGGATCGCGTCCAGGATTCTGGGATTGTCGATCCCGTATTTTTTCTCGGCAAGGCAGGCGCCGAGTTTGGCATGGATCAGAGCGTGCACTTCTGCTTCTGCCCTCTCCAGCCGGATCTCATACTTCTGGCACTGCCGGAGCTGCTTTTCGATGGAGGGATATTTTCCGCAGTCATGCAGAAGTCCCGCGCTCAGCGCTTCCTCCAGATTTTCCCCATACCGCATGGCGAGGGAGCCCGCCGTATACATGACGCCCAACGTATGCTGATAACGCTCTTTTTTCAGTTTATGCTTCAGTTTTTTCTGAATCTTCTCCAAATCTGCCATCGTCTGCTTCCCTCTTCTGATACAAGTGATTTTTTCTGATATATTCCGCCACAGCGTCCGGCACCATATAACGGATGCTCTGCTCTCTAGAAGCCCGCTGGCGAAGGGTGGTTGAAGAGATCTCCAAAAGCGGCGCCTGAAGGATGCAGACCCTTGCCCCATAAGCCTGCTCCAGATATTGGATCTGTCCCTGCATATCCGTTATGTCCTTGTCATCCCGCATGGCGGCCAGGATGGTACATGTGGGAAAAATCTCCCGAAAACACTTCCACGTCTCAATGGAAAACAGAGAATCCGCCCCCAGGATGAAATAAAAATCGTTCCCGGGATAGAGCGCATTCAACTCTCCCATCGTCTTATACGTGTAGGAATGCACCGATTCATCTGCTTCATGCAGACAAAGCTTAAAGTAAGGCACATCCCGGATTGCCCGGCGGATCATTTCCACCCGCAGCTGCAGGGCGCACTCGTCTTTACGCCGCTTATGGGGGGGATTGCCGTTGGGCAGAAACCAGATTTCCCCCAGGCCAAACTCCTCATATGCAAATTGTCCCAACAGCAGGTGCCCGATGTGGATCGGGTCAAATGTTCCGCCCATGATACCGATCTTCATCCTGCCACCTACTTCTGATTGGACCTGCGTTTTCTGCCGGCGGACTGTTTCGCTTCCGGCTCCCGCCTGCCGGGATCGGAGGGCCAGAGGATTTTCTTTTTGTCATCCTTGCCTTCCTTATATAATACAATCTTCTTCCCGATGACCTGCACCACCTGGGAACGGGTGCGCTCTGCCACCAGCTCGGCAAGCTCCCTGGGATCGTCCGCGCAGTTCTGAAGCACGCTGATCTTGATCAGCTCCCTGGCTTCCAGCGCCTCCGCGATTGCCTCGGTGAGCCCCGGCGTCATGCTGGATTTTCCGATCTGGAAGATGGGCTCCATGGTCATGGCAAGGCTTTTTAAATAGGCTCTCTGCTTTGTTGTCATATTTATATTTCTCCGTTTTACAATTCACTCTTTAAGTATTCAAACTGCAGGCCGTACATCCGCACCGTATCCCCGTCCTGGATTCCGGCTGCCTCCAGCTCGTCCAGGATGCCGGTATTTTTCAGGAAACGCTGGAAAAATACGAAGCCTTTTTCAGCATCCAGGTTGGTATATCCGAGCATTTTTTCGATCTTCGGCCCTTCCACTACATACATGCCGTCCACAAATTCCACGCTGTACGGCAGTTCCTCATAGATCAGCTCATCCTCCGGGAAATATTCCTGTTCAAATACGACCGGCTTGTGATCCATCTGCTCCAACTTCTCCGAGACATAATACAGCAGTTCCTTAAGCCCCTGGCCGGAAACGCCGGAAATGGGAAATACCGGAATCCCTTTCTGCTCAAATTCTGCCCGGAGACGTTTTACAGGATCCTCATCCCCGGAATAGATCAGATCCGTTTTGTTGGCGGCGATCACCTGCGGCCTGTCGGCAAGCTCCTGGTTGTAGGCCCGCAGTTCCTGGTTGATCTTATGGATATCATCTACAGGATCACGGCCTTCGGTTCCCGCCGCATCCACCACATGGATCATGAGCTTGGTCCGCTCAATGTGCCGCAGAAATTCATGTCCCAGCCCAACTCCCTCGGATGCGCCCTCGATGAGGCCGGGGATATCGGCCATGACAAAGCCCTTTCCATTGTCCAGATCCACCACGCCCAGATTGGGATTCAGCGTCGTAAAATGATAGTTGGCGATCTTGGGGTCCGCGTTTGTCACCCGGGACAAAAGCGTGGATTTTCCTACATTGGGAAATCCGATCAGCCCTACATCCGCAATGACCTTCAGCTCTAAGAGCACCTCCAGCTCCATGGCCGGCTTTCCAGGCTGTGC
>Ga0137307_102658_pt1 | contig 11852 bp, 9 predicted proteins | sample NAcewD2O_March_2_FD_97180 | JGI IMG/M metagenome (GOLD analysis project Ga0137307, IMG submission 97180) | Mouse cecal microbial communities from Vienna, Austria - N-Acetylglucosamine amended D2O_March | ecosystem: Host-associated > Mammals > Digestive system > Large intestine > Cecum | place...
AAACCGAAATAAAACAGACTGCGGCGTTTACGGCGCGCAATATAAAACTGTTTTTTAAGGATAAAGGTATGTTTATCGGCGCGCTTATTGCGCCGCTGATAATAATGATGCTGTACGCGCTGTTTTTGCACCGTGTGTTTGTGCAGTCGATCGAAGCGGTGATCCCCGAAGGATTCGCGCTTGCGCCGAAAACGCTTAGCGGATTTGTTGCTGCGTACGAGATTTCGTCCGTGCTTGCGGTTTGCTGTGTAACCGTGGCATTCGTAGCCAACATGAACATGGTTGCGGACCGCGTAAACGGCACAAATGCCGATATAAGCGTGACGCCGGCGAAAGGGCGCGTGATAGTGCTCGGGTACTATTTCGCTACGGCGATCGTTACTTTGTGCATTTGCTATATCGCTATGGCTGTCGGATTTATTTATATGGCAGGCATGGGCTGGAACATGACGGTAGGCGAAACGTTCGCCGTTATACTCGACGTGTTCTTGTGCGTGCTGTTCGGCACGGCGCTGTCGTCGATAGTTTGTTACTTTCTTAAAAGCTCGGGCGCGATCAATGCGGTTTCCACTATTGTGTCGTCTGTATACGGATTCATTTGCGGCGCGTACTATCCGATATCGCAGTTTTCTACGGGTATGGCTAACACCGTAATGTGTTTGCCCGGTACATACTGCACGGGACTGTTCCGCACGCATTTTTTGGGCGGATTCGAGCGTGTATTGGCAGCCGAAGGTTTGCCTACGCAAGCCGTGGACGGCATACTCGGCGGATTCGACGTTAAGCTCAGCTTTTTCGGCAGTAACGTAGCGCCGTGGACGATGTATTTGGTAGTGGCTTGCACGGTAGCGGCGCTTATAGGCGCGTTTGTGCTTATAAACCTGATTGTGAAGACGAAAAGAAAGAGAGTAAAATAAATTTTGAATTAGGAATTTATGCCCGAAAGATTTTTCCGCTCCGTTCGCTTCGGTCGAAATGACATGGATTCCGAATTAAAACAAAAAACCCGACGTCGGTCGGGTTTTTTGTTTTTGAATAAACAGGCATTGCCGTTATTTAACCAAATACCAATCGTTGTTGTCGTCTATGATAAACGTTTTGTTGCCGACGATAGTTGTGGAAACGCTGATATCAAACGATTTTATTACCGTGCCGGCATAGTTGAAGATCTCTACTTTTGTTGTGTGGTTCGTCAGATCGGTTGTCGTTACCGAATACAATCCGTTTGACGGAACGCTTACCGTTACGCGTTTGTCATCGGTTTCGCTGCTTTCGGGTACAGCTTTTTCGGTGCCCGTTTTGCTTAAAAATACCCGTTTGTCGCCCGTGACGGTTGACTTGGTCGCCGCGGCGTAATCGCCGTAGAACGTGTCGATATTACTATAAACGGGCGCGACGACTATCTTGCCGTCGTAGTCCTTTAAGCCGTAAAAAGCGTCGGCTTGAAAAGTAATAAGATTGTCGTTCTTGATATCGCCGACATCAGTAACGTAATCGAGATTTTTATCGACTATTATCATGCCGGAGGAGATTGTGCTTTTAGCCAAGTATCTATTATCCGCAAGCTTGTAAACGGGTTGACCTGCTTTGCCTGTAAATTCTATACCGACGTTAAGCTCGGCGTCCGTGAAGTACATTGTTAATTCGTTTTCGTTATTAGGCTCGGCAAATACGCCGTTATGCGATTTGTAGCCTGCAATGGCCGCGCCGTCGTACGCCTTGGTTTCGTAATTATAATACGGGAGGAACTCGTCGATACATTTAAAATCGTAATTGAGTTCCGTGACAGTATTTGCAACGACGTCGTATCTGTACAGAGTGTAATCGTATTTTTGTATTACGTTATTGCGCTGTTGCACATAGTTGTAACCGCTTGTCGCGTCGGGGGAAACGGGAACGTTTATTTCGTAATACATATAGTTGCCGAGGAAGCCCAATACGTTTCCGTACTCGAGCGAAACAGTGCCCGTAAGCTCGTTATTCTTATAGAAGTCATACTTTGTATCGTATTCTATATACGAATAATTTGCGATATCGCCGTTCACGGGTTGTTCGGCAGTCGATTCGTAAACGGGCGTGAAATCTTTGCCGATATATTCGCCTACATTGTAGTCCGCCATGCAGTTATCGTAGACGTTGGCGGAATCGAGCTTGGAGTAGGTGATCCTGCCGGCAGAGTCTTCGGACATACGGAAATAGTTATACGTGCTACTCCGTCTTACTGCCAATACTTGCGTGGGCGTTTGAGCATTGCCGATGTACTTATAGGCTACTCTGATATTAGGATAAGTGGGATACTCGGAAGTATCGATAACGGTGCCGTCGGGCGCGATAAACGTGTACTGCGAATCTGCCGACTTTCCCCTAATTATGTCTATATATACGGAATGCCCTATGATATCGTCGTAATATTGGACTTGTGAGTAACCGATATCGTCATACCCCGAAGCGATAACTTTTTCGAATTCGGCGCTGTACACTTTGTACGTGTAGTTGCTATCGTTCTTTACGGCAATTTTTAAATAATTACCTGTCCAACGGATTACCTTTTCGCCGTCGGAGTTTATTTTGGTTGCCGTCGTCAAAGCGGTTTTGCCGGTAGAGATATCCAAATCGTCTATATTTTGAACATAGTTATCGATATTTATATTTTGTGTAGTGCCGAGCGAGGGGAGACCTGTGGGAGCGTCGTCTCCGCAGGCGGTGAGCGCAACCGCCGCCGACAGTGCGAGCGTCGCGCCGATCGTTACGGCAAGAATCTTTTTAAGTTTCATATTCTGTTTTCTCCTTTATATGCCGTTGACGTTATTTTACCACGTAGTATGTGACGGTAGATACGCTGTCCGAAGTCTGCGCTACGGTAAGAATACCGTTGTTTAAGGACAGGCTGTTCAATGCCGAGTTGGCAAACGTTTTTACAGTATTTCCGGCATAGTCTTTAACCGTAATATTGTAGGTATAGGCGTCTTCCGCTTTTTCGGAAACATAGTACAGTCCGTTGTTCATATCGGAAACATACTTGCCGTTTTCTATTTCGGTCACGGGCATTTCGGTCACTTTGCCGTTTGCGCCGAGAAGATATTTTTGCTGTTCGCCGTTAACGGTCTTTGTAGCCACGGCATAGCCGTCGTAGAAATTGCCGATGCTGTCGTAAACGGGCGAAACGACTATTTTGCCGTCGAAATCTTTAAGACCGTATTTGCCGTTGGCTTGGAATACCGTAATGTTGTCGGCGGCATACGACTTGACGTTATTATAACTGTAATCGGTAACGTACTCGAGGTCTTTGTCTGCTACTACGTATTTAGACGATGAGTAAACCAAATACTTGCCGTCGCTCAGTTTATATGTCGGCATCCCGGCTTTATTGGTAAGGTCGTAAGCGACTTTAAGATCGGCGTCTGTGAGATAAGTGCTATATTCATCGGAGGATACAAACACGCCGTTGGTCATTTTAAGCCCTCTTACGAGCGCGGCGTCGTACGATTTTGTTGCGTAGTTGTACTGAACGCGCATCTCTTCTATTTTTACATTGTAGTTAAGCTCGGTTGTCGAGTTGGCTACGATATCGTATCTGTAAAGGTGATATTCGTATTTCTGTACATTGGAAGAAGTATATTTGACGTAGTTATATCCGCTTGTCGCGTCGGGGGAAACGGAAACTTCGGTGTAATAATAAAGGTAATTGCCCACAAAAGCGAGAGGACTGCCGTATTCATAATTAACTTCGCCTGTTTGTTCGCCGTTCTTGTAGAACTTAACAGTGTTAAAGGCGTTATAGCATTCGTAATCGGCAATATCGCCCTCGACGGGTTTTTCTTCGGTCGATTCGTATATCTTGCGGTAATTCTTATCGTAAGAACCTACTTCGTATTCGCCTGCGGGCTGGAGATTGAGCGAAGATTCCTGAACTTCGGAATAAGTTTTTACGCCTGTTTTCTCGTCGACGTTCAAACGGAAATATTTGACTATTTCTTGCGTTTCGGTCGCGCTTACTTTTTTTTCGGCAGTGACCGTGTAAACGGTGGACCGTTCGGCGTCGTTGCCTACATAATACGAACCGCTCGAAATACCCATATCAGAGTATTTGCCTTTGGCAAGAAGAACGGTGCCGTCGGAAGCTATCATGCTGCTTTGTGCATCGGTTTCGTCACCGGTGGTGATACCGTATACGGAGATACCGGACATGTCTTGGGTGGATATATTGGCGATTTCGGAAGCCTTGAGTCCAGATTCCAAAACTTTGCCGGAATTGACGCTGTAAATACGGTATGTGGCGTCGTTGCCTTCGCCCTTTTGGAAAACCATAAGATCGGAAGACTCTAAAAAATATTTGTAGTTTTGATAATCGGCTCCGCTGAGCAATGTTTCGCCCGTTTCGCTGATCTGCGTGATCTTGGCGGTCGTTCTGCTGTTGTACAGCGTACGGGTTTCATACTCGTCGAGCTGAGTAACATAGTTGTCGAGTTCGAGAGCGGCCGTGCCGAGATCGGACGGACCGGTGGGGGCATCGTTGCCGCAAGCGGTGAGCGCAAGCGCGGTCGATAAGGCGAGAGTCGCGCCGACTGTTACGGCGAGAATCTTTTTGAGTTTCATGATATTTTTCTCCTTTTAATTTTCATACGAGTGACTAACCCCAATAGATACATTTTTATGGGCAAATCGCGGTCTATACGCGCAAAACGTCGTTTGCCGTACCGCAGAGAGTACGACGCGCTCCGTTTTGCACGTCTATCCTCGCAGTATTGCCGAGTAAATTCGCTTGTGCTTGCGCAAGGGCGAATTTGCGAGAGCAATCAACGAAGTTATTTGCTCCATAAAAACGCTACGCGCTCGAAGCGAGGCGGTTTTGAGGCAAGGTCAAGGCAAAGTCGCGAAGTCGTAGTGGCGCTACGACAAGCGGCTTTAACGCAGAAATTGTCCAAAACCGCCAGCTATCGAGTGTTATCCTTGGGGTTAGTCACTCGTACGCTTATCATATCACACGGGGGGGGTAGTCAATCGTTTTAAAGCCTTTTTACATTTTTCGACAAGATTTTAATGTGTATAGTATGTGATATAATGAGTGCATTATTACTTGGGGAATGGGTAATCGGCTTACTTCTTTTGTAAAAGAAGTAAGCAAGAAAACTTTTAGTGCTGTGTGTGGGCGTGGGTTGTTAGTTGGAGATTACACCCGAATAATTTCGTTACGTTAGAAATTTATCGGACGACACATTTAAATTCGGAATGCGGAATTAGGAATTCGGAATTAAAAGATTTCTCCGCTCCGTTCGCTAACGCTCACTTCGGTCGAAAAGACATGGAAAGGACATGACGCCCTTCAGTCGAAAGGACAAGCCCAACCATGTCATCCCGAGCGTAGTCGAGGAAACTATCCGAAATGACATAGTGGCGTCCGATAAATTTCAATCGTCATAAAACTATTCGGGTGTAACCGACAACGAACGGTTTAAGTAAACACACAGCGCTAAAAAGTTCGCTTAAAGTGTTGCTTAATCATAAAGAATAGTATATAATTATAGCGGTATCTATTAACACAGTCGGGGGTCTGTATATGACGGTAGAAAGGATCGATCTTTATAAATACTTCGGTGTAAAGCGCGGCATTGCGACGGGCGGTTATATCACCGCATATCTGCACGCGGAAACGTCCGAGCTGGAGCGTAAAGTGCGTCCGGCAATGATAGTTCTGCCGGGCGGCGGTTACGGTATGCTTTCCGAGCGCGAGGGCGAGCCGATAGCTATTAAGTATCTTGTAAACGGGTATCAGGCGTTTGTTCTCGAATACAGTCTGCACACAGCCTATCCCGTGCCGCTTATAGAGGCGTGCTTGGCTGTTGCGTACGTGCGCGACAATGCGGACAAGTTTCGTATCGACGACGCCAAAGTCTGCGCCGTAGGGTTTTCGGCGGGCGGACATCTTACGGGCATGCTTGCGACGGTCGGGGACGGAGATACCGCCGTGTTCGACGTTATAGGCGGACTTAAACGGCGTTTTACGCCCGACGGCGTTAGACCGAATGCGGTCGTTCTGTCGTATCCCGTCGTTACCATGTTCGAGGCGACGCACGGCGGTTCGCGCGACGTCATAACGGGCGGCGACGAGAGTTTGCGCGAAAAGCTGTCGGTCGATCTGCGCGTTACCGACAAGGCTTGTCCGGCGTTTATCTGGCACACGTTCGAGGACGATTGCGTCGATGTTAAAAATGCGCTTATGTTGGCTACGGCGTACAAAAAGGCAGGTGTGCCGTTCGGTTTGCATATATTCGAAAAGGGTTGGCACGGGCTGTCGCTTTGTAACGCCGAAACGCACAACCAGACCGAAAAAGATATCGCGCTTGCGCATGTCGGAAAATGGGCGGAGCTGTCGCTCGATTTTTTGAACGCGCGCGGATTTGTCGTGAAAGTCGCGGAAAGGAAATAACGGGCTTATAACTTAAAAAAACAATAAGGCAAATAAATATGATTTTATACGACAAGCAAAATCGAGCGTTTGTACTCGGCGGCAAGAATTATTCGTACATAATGCATGTGAATGACTGCGGATTTTTGCAAAATCTGCATTACGGGAGCAAAACCGAAATCGGCGATTTAGGGTATCTTATTTCGCATATCGGAAGTAAATATGCGCCCGTCAAATCCGATCTTAACATGGATTGTCTGTTCGACGTAATGCCGAGCGAGTGCGGATCTTACGGACGCGGCGATTTCCGCGAACCGACTGTCGTAATAGAGCGTGCCGACGGCGCGTCAATGAGCCGCTTGCGTTATGTGTCGCATAAAATTACGAACGGGGTCTATAATATTCCCGGATTGCCGCATGCGCGAAGCGGCGGACAGACGCTCGAAATAACGCTCAAGGACGATTTTTCGCCCGTCGAAGTCGTGCTTAAATATACGGTCTGGGACGAGTACGACGTACTGTCGCGCGCAACGGAAATTCGCAACGCCGGCAAAGAAAGCGTTAAACTGAACAAAGCGTTTTCGTTCTGCGCCGAACTGCCCGAGGCGGATTATAAAATGCTGCGCTTGCACGGGTCGTGGGCGATGGAGCGCATGCCCGAATGGAACAGCGTTGCGCACGGCGTTGCGCGTATACAGTCGCTCCGCGGCGCGTCGTCGCACCAAATGAATCCGCTTACGGTACTGTTCGACGGCGAGCCGTCCGAACGCACGGGCGAGTGCTACGGGTTTATGCTTGTGTACAGCGGATCGTTCGCTATCACCGCCGAAAAAACGTATTTCGGCTATACGCGCGTGCAGGGCGGTATAAACGACATAGGATTCCGTTGGGAACTCGGCGGCGGCGAAAGCTTTTACACGCCGCAGGCGCTGTTGTGCTATTCCGAGCAGGGCATGGGCGAGCTGTCGCGCGCTTACTCCGATTTTCTGCGCGAACGCATTATCGATCCGACGTTCGTGAAAAAGCGCCGCCCGATAGTGATAAATAATTGGGAAGCGACCTATTTCGATTTCGATACCGAAAAACTCAAGAGCATAATCGACGCCGCCGCACCGCTCGGCATAGACACGTTCGTGCTTGACGACGGTTGGTTCGGCAAGCGCGACGGCGATACGTCCGGTCTCGGCGATTGGTTTGTAAACGAGAAAAAACTGAAAGGCGGACTTAAAGCGACTGCCGAGCATTGCGGCAAGCGCGGTCTTAAGCTCGGGCTTTGGTTCGAGCCGGAAATGATAAGCGAGGACAGCGATCTTTACCGCGCGCACCCCGATTGGGCGGCGGGCAAGCTCGGACAAGAGCCTGTGCGCAGTCGCAATCAGTTGGTGCTTGATTTTACGCGCAAGGACGTAGTGGATTATATTTTCGGCGTCATGAGCGACGTTATTAAAAATAACGGCATTTCGTATGTTAAGTGGGATATGAACAGACCGATGACCGAGTTCTATTCCAACACGCTGTCGGCGGACAGACAGGGCGAGTTTGCGCACAGATATATCCTCGGCGTGTACAGCCTTGCGGAACGGCTTACCGCGGCTTTCCCCGACCTGTTTATGGAAGGTTGCGCGGGCGGCGGAGGACGGTTCGACGCCGGCATGCTCTATTATTTTCCGCAGTTCTGGACGAGCGACGATACCGACGCGTTTCAGCGCGCGCTCATTCAGTGGGGTACGTCCGTCGGCTATCCCGTGTCGGCTATGAGCTGCCATGTTTCGGTCTGCCCCAATCACCAAACGGGCAGAACAACGCCACTGAGTACGCGCGGAAATATAGCGTCGCTCGGTGCGTTCGGGTACGAACTCGACCTGACAAAACTGTCCGACGAAGAAAAGCGCGATATAAAACGGCAGATACTCGATTATAAACGTATAGACGCGCTTGTGCTTAACGGCGATCTGTACAGGCTTATCGATCCGTTCGGCGATAAATGGTTTGCGGAGATGATAGTTTCCAAGGATAAAACCGAGGCGTACGTAGTGGGCGAGAGGTTGCGCGGCGTGCCTAACGATATTACGCGCCGCATAAAGCTCGACGGGCTCGACCCCGACAGGAACTATACCGTGGAAGAATCGGGAGTTACCGCAAGCGGCAAATCGCTCATGCGGATAGGTCTTGTTTTGCCGTCGCTTGCCGATTACGAAAGCTTTGCATGGCATTTAAAAGCCGTAAAGTAAAAGTATTTTAATGCTCGATAATTCACAAAACCGACACAAATTTTATAAAAAGTATTGACAACAAAAGAAAAGTATAATATAATAACCGCAATATAAGTATAAATTTGTCGAGCAAGGATCAAAGGTGCAAGCTCGAATTTACTCAATGGGGAGTTCTCGTGAAAAAACGGCGAGCTATTTTTGGGTTATTATTTTCGGTAAGTCAAGCTTGTAATTAGGAGGGGCGTTAATAATGAATAATCGAAATTCTTGCGCACGAATATTATTGATCGGTATGCATGTGTTAAGGACGATTGTAATAGCATTGTCTTTGTTCGTGTTATACGGTTTAAGCGGATATCTTTTTGCGTGTGATAAGAATATTTATGAATATTGTTATTCATTTTATGTCGAAGGCGAACATGGGAGCTTGTGCGTTATGCGGGGCAACAAAGCCGTGGATTCAAGCGAATCCCCGATAATTTTGATGGGAGGAAAGAATGGTGGGATCAACCTTGAATTTGTGGCTACGCCCGACGAGGGATATAGGGTAAAACAATGGACTATAAACGGGCAAATAGTCGAAGGAAATAATACCAATATCTTTTGGTGCGGATATGTAAGCGACTATGAAACAGTAGTAACTGTAGAGTTTATGTTAGAAGAATAAATAATTTATAGGAGAAAATTATGGAACATTTTAGAAAGCATTTTATATTAGTGTTGATTTTGGTTATTTCCGTATTGAGCTTTGGTATGCTTGCATGTACGGACGATGTAGAGGGGCGTTTCTATTCTTTGGAAGATTCATATATAAATGAATTGATATCGCATAGTGATTTGGTTGCGATAGCGGAGCTTTTGAATAGCGGTAGAAACTCTGACGATGAATTAAATTCGGATATCGAGTCGGCGATCAAGAATAAATATGCCAAGCTGCATGATTTAAACGTAAAAAATATAATGATAGAGTATTATGGAAGCTATAATGATTGTGTGGCGGTAATATGCTCCGTAAATGGATATGGATACACTACGGAAATGGTAGAAGTATATATCGACGATGTACGCCTGATTTATAATTGCGGCGGTATCGAAATGTTGGTTTGGAAATCGATCTGATTGAAATCGTAATAACTTTTGAATTTGTGTTAGAAGAATAAATAATTTATAGGAGAAAATTATGGAGCATTTCAGAAAACATTTTATATTAGCGTTGATTTTGGTTATGTCCGTATTGAGCTTTGGTATGCTTGCGTGTAAGGACGATGCAGAGGGGCGTTTCTATTCTTTGGAAGAGGCATACGATAGCGGATTGATTTCCGATTTAGACGTGAAGAATATAGCATATTATTACGGCGAGGTAACAGTTGACGGCGGACTGCCCGAAGAAGATCGGCGCGGTTTTGAGCCGATAGCTAAAACGCCCGAAGAATTGGATGATGTCACTGTTGAAAACATCAAAAAAACTTATGCTCGGGATATATTAAAAAATAACCGCGCCGCGCTTGGTCGAATATCGATAGGGTATTATTACGGAACATATAACGGTAATGCGGTAGTTAATGTAACAGATAACTATATATCCGTGGATTTATTGTTTATAGACGAAATAACGATAGGAAATACGACAATAGTGCATTATTGCCCGAGCATTATTAGGGTTTGGGCATGCGAATAGGAGATAGTAAAATGTCAATGAGAATAGTCAAGCGAATAGTTTTGATAATTTTTGCCGTGGCGGTGTTTTACGCGGCGATAGCTTGCACGCCTAAGCAATCTGCGGCTGAAAAACGTTTACAAGAGTTTCAAGCGGAAATATACGACAAAATACAAGTGTATATGACTGAAGAAACATTGACGGAAAATGCCACGCATTCGTTCTTTGATGATACAGACTATCCGTTTGATATAGTGCGAGTTGTAAAATCTGCAGACGAATTCAATAAAATGTTTTATGAGAAACCTTTCGAGGCGGATTTCGATAAAGAAATGGTTGTCTTTTATTTTATAACCGATATCTATTACGGTTTCGAGTGTTTTTTGGAGGATATAATTGTCGAGGACAATATATTGACTGTTAAAATCAGACACGATATGCTTGCGGAGCAGGGCGAAGCTACTTCTTTACCTACGGTAAGGTCGTTTGCAGTAAAAATGTCGGTCGGTGATTATGACGATATTAAAGTTAAAGTAAGGTACGATCATAAATAATGAGTAGTTGCATAATGTATGTTGATTGATTTTAATTATTCACAAAGCTGACACAAATTTTATAAAAAGTATTGACAACGAAAGAAAAGTATAATATAATAACCGCAATATAAGTATAACTTTGTAGAGCAAGTATCAAAGGTGCAAGCTCGAATTTACTCAATGGGGAGTTCTCGTGAAAAAACGGCGAGCTATTTTTTTGTTATATTTAGTGGTGATAATAGTTATGACGGGAATGTTTTCTATGGCATGCGGTCCTACCGACGATGGGCGGCTATATACGATTAGTAGCGCGTATGATATTGGGTTGATTACCGATGACGATGTTCATACAATAATCGAAAATTTGAATTCGGGCAATTCGCAATTGATACAAAGTCAATATATAGAGAATAGTTTAGGCGAGAATACCGTTGCGGCAATTAAAAAATACGGAGCGCAACATTGTGCTGATTTTATAGATGATGACATCGAATTGGTGGAACATGATATTTTTATTCACGGTTATTACGGCAAATACAATAATAGCTTTGCCATAACGGTTTCGTTCGGTAAAATAAATGTACTTGATGTAATGAGAAAAATTAAAATCGGAACAAATATTTTTGAAATAAGTGGTCCCGATATATTCATTTGGACTAATGATTAGGAGAAAATTATGGAAAATAAAGTAAAAATTTCATATAACTTAATATCAAATTTAAAAATGTTGATTTTTCCGATAGTAATGATTTCCGCATTTTTATCGGTTGGTTTATGGGGGCAATATTTTGCGTTTGAAGACTATGGTTATGAGTATCGATTCGGTGTTACCAGTGGTCATGGGAGCTTGTGCGTTATGCGGGGCAACAAAGCCGTGGATTCAAGCGAATCCCCGATAATTTTGATGGGAGGAAAGAACAGTGGGATCAATCTTGAATTTGTAGCTACGCCCGACGAGGGGTATAGGGTAAAACAGTGGACTATAAACGGGCAAATAGTCGAAGGAAATAATACCAATACGTTTTGGTGCGGATATGTAA
>Ga0137307_102659_pt1 | contig 11846 bp, 19 predicted proteins | sample NAcewD2O_March_2_FD_97180 | JGI IMG/M metagenome (GOLD analysis project Ga0137307, IMG submission 97180) | Mouse cecal microbial communities from Vienna, Austria - N-Acetylglucosamine amended D2O_March | ecosystem: Host-associated > Mammals > Digestive system > Large intestine > Cecum | place...
GATCGTCAGCCCTTTTTGTCCCCCGATAGCGATCAGCTTGCTCCCATCCGCATTGTAGACGGCAAGCAGAATATCCTTCCCGGCCAGTGCTTTCGCAGCAGAACTTGAAAAATCGCAGTAAGCGCCGCCGTCAAATGCGTTATCCGCAAAAAGCTGCAATAAAAATCCATTGAATCTCATAACATCATTTCCTCCTTAAATTTTACATTTGAATCCATAGCAGATCATAAATTCATAAGCCAGAACCGCGTGCTTTTCGTTGGTCTCGTCTGTTTTAATCGTCTGCACTCCATTATTGGTCTGCATGATCAGATCGAATCCTTCGGGAAGCTCAATGTCCTCCGTCAGCGCCTCTTCCAGCTCCTGTATCAGTCCGTAGATCCCTACAGAAGATTCACCCGGTTCCGCGACCGCATGAATCCAGACTGTAAAGACATCCCGCCACATGGTCTTGGAATGGGCCGGACGTTTTCCAATGATCTCCGCAAAATAAAAAGGACTTGGCGCATTTTTCGTTACGGCGTCATAGCACTTCGTCCCTGTATGATCCTCTATTTTCTTCTGGATGGCAGATATCAGATCCGTCAGTCCTATCTGTTTATACATAGCTTACCCTTTCTTAATCGCATTTTTTAAATCCTGATAATAGATGAATGCCTGTGAATCCACGTTTGCTTTCAGGAAGTGCTTGCCGGAAACCCAGCCCCCGTCAATTGTACGGTGCCCATATTCCACATGGGGCGCATAATCTGCGTAATAACCCATCTCGTCCCCATAGGTACCGGAAGATTTCCGCAGCTCTCCTGTTTTAATGGGCGTCCCGCCGTTTCTCGCGGCATTGAGTAATTCCGTGACATTCTTCTTGACGACCGCGTTAAAACGTACTTCATTCATGGATTGAAGCGCCCTTGCCAGGCGATCTATATCAACTTTGTTTAATTCTATTTTTACCAAGCCCATTTCATCATCCCTTATAAATCCTCACCTGAATCGCTGTGTACCTTGGGCTCAGGTCTATGACCTTCATAATTTCCTGTACACGGCCGTCAATTTCTGCTTTCTGGCGTTCCGGAAACATAGAAAAAGGAATCGGGATCAGGAACCGCTGTTCGTTCCGGGTCACCTCCCGGCCTTCCAGGGCAATCTGTTCATCCGTCCAGGGCGTGACACGGGCAGTTGTCTCCTTCACTGCCGTATAATCATACTGCGGGTTATGGAGCTCGTCTTCCCCGGTCCGCCTTTTTGCCAGAAGCCTGCATGTCTTCCAGATCACAGAAACCTCACCACCTTGCCAGAGCCTCCCACATTCGCCTGCTGTGTTTTCCAGTCTCCGATCTCCTGAGCATATTCGGAAAGCACATCATCTACAAAGGTCGTACTGATATTCGCCGCGCCTTCGCTTGATATTCCCTCATAATAGGTACGGCGGTACATTTTCACCACAGCATCTACGCAGATTGACTCAAACAGATTCGGCAGAGCCCCGACACCCAGCCGCAGGCAGAGCCGGTCAGATATGGTACTGATATAATCCTCCAGGACTTCATCCTTTAGCATTGCGTCCGGAATCCGGTTTTTCACTCTTTCTAGCATTTCCATAAACTGTACCTCACTTTTAGCCCTGCTTCTTTCTGGAAGTACGTTTCTTCACAGGCTGCTCCACATTTTCGATTAATGGGACGCCTTGCCTGTTCTCCTTTCCGGAAAGCTCTTTGATACGTTCCTCCGTAACATCCACCCCATCACGTGGGAAGGCTTCTCCAACGTGATAAGGGTGGTCTCCATCCTGCAGATCCGTAAAGAATTTCACCACCCTGTACATCCTTCTCCTCCTATGCTCCTGCGCCGTTTCCGATCGTACCGATAAATACACCGTCCTCAAACTCGGGGAAAAACTTCACGCAGGACATCAGAAGGGTATCCACGCTTGCATCCCTGGAATTGATAGAATGGGTCATTCCGACCAGCCCCGTGGAATCCGCCATCAGCGCGAATGTCTGCGCCACATCACCGGACATCGGAACATATGCCCCGCGCTTATTTTCCTTAGCCGTAGCGATCGGATTTTTCGCCGTTACCTGTGGAGAGATGATCGCAGTCCCCAATCCAAGGAAATTTTCGATATAGGTAAAACCGAACGCCGTCTGCATCGTGATCTGAGCAGTCCCCAGATAGTCAGCCACATCCTGCTGGTTGATGAAATATACGGGAGTTACGTCCTCATCCTCATAGTATTCCTGTAATTTTGCCCACAGGTTAGCTAAAACAGCCTGTAGGGTTGCCCCGGTCACCGTTCCGGATCCCTTTTTCAGGGCTGCATATAAGGACTTCTTGGTTTCTTTCTGTACCTTTCCTACCAGCTTCTCATCACTCTGGTTGATCGCGATATCCCTGCCGACTTTCTGGATCGTCTCTGCGGTGGTGTTTCTGCGGTACTTATCCAGGGCAAGTGAAATTGTATTGGCAAGTGTCCGTCTTACCTTCGTAAGGCCAATCGTCTTGCATTCCCCCACCTGGTCAGCCAGTTCGTCAACATCCCACTTATAGATCTTAATATCCGTGCCGGCAGACATCGGGATCAGGTCCGTAATGCCCAGAAGCTTCTGGAGCTCTGCAATATTTTTTGAAATCCGGCTGGTAAAATCAACAGAAATCGCCGGTGCCATATCTGCCGTTGTGGTCGTTCCTGCCGCCGGTTCTGTAGGCGTGGTACTGGAATCTCCCTCCGCAAATAACTGCAGCATCATAAATTCTTTGTTCTTCATACGTTCATACCTCCATCATCTGAATAAATGCATATTTTCCTGGATCAATCTCTGACGTTCCGTCCGATCCTTCACTGCCAGGATCTGCTCTTTCGTAAGTTTTGACGCCCCGCCTGCTTTGCATCCTTAACGGCCTTGTTGACCGCCTCCTGGAAAAGGCTGATAAACTCTTCCACTGATTTTTTTGTCTGATCCGCATCCTCGGAGATCAGAACCCCCAGCAGGTTATCGCCAATGCTGATATTCTTCTCCCGGAGCATTGCCCTGGCAGATTTTGACATTTCCGCAATGGCTTCCTTGCGCATCAACTCCTGAACCTGCTCCTGGAGCTTCTTGTTTTCATGCTCCGCACGCTCCTGAGCATTCATCTCCGCAAGCCGGGTCGCTTCCGCCATCTCCTTTTCATGTTTCGCCATCATTTTTGCAAACTTCTGGTTGAACATCCGGTCAAAATCCTCATCCGAGTATTTTGCGGCGGGTTTTGGATCCGGCGGCTCGGGATCATCCCCGCCAGTCTTGTCTTTATTCCGCGCATCCTGGTCGTCAGAGCCTTTCCCTCCCTGATCCTGACCTACCGCCGGATCTTCCGCAAATAACTGCAAGGCCATAAACAACTTATTTTTCATGTCATACCTCCATAATTTCCTCATTGCTGCATGTTTCACTGTTTCCCGTAGCTTTATAGGGTTCCACGCCTGCCCTGTATGCCCGTAAAGTTTTAAGACTTTCACGCCTGGTCAGATAATCCGCACATAGTCTGGAAATTCTTCCGCGATCATACAGATACCAATAAAAAAGGAATCTATCAGAAGTTTTCCTTTTTCTGATAAATCCCCATATTGAATCGATGTCATGCCGCTCTCAATATCCGTTTCTATTCGGTCATCCGTCAGCCCTTCTATTGATCTGACCAGCCCCTGCGTAAGCGCCGTCACTCCGGCACAGACAATGTCAGAGCCTGCCGGAGCATAGCCCGCATGGCCGCTTATCATGATTCCGTCCTTCCGGACACCCACCTCAATCAATTCACATCACTCCCTTCCAAAAATTCAGCGATTTCTTTAATGTCTATAGCTCCTGTGCGGTTCATTTTCACCTGCTCTCCATCCAGAAGGACTATGGCAGGCAATTTATCTATGCTGTATTTGTCTGCGGTAAACGGATCCTCCTGTGCATTGATCTTCTGAACCTTATCCGCACCGGTCATCCGGATAAGCGGGAGGATAAACTCTTTCTCATAGAACCGGCACGGCGGACACCAGGGAGAATGGAAAAATAGTAATTTTCTCATGTGCGATCCTCCAAATTCGCATAAGAAAACCACCGGCCGTAATGACTGGTGGTCTCCAAATCAATATTTACAACAAAGAAAGAGACTGTTTGGCAGGCGTCCCATTCTCCTGCATCTCTCGGATTTCTCCTGTCAAACCATCGGTGTGTGGACGGGGACGAAATCTTCCACCTCAAAAAGTCCTTCCCTCTACGTAAAACGATAACAGAGAAACTTTGGCCGGAGCGTCACTCCCGGCATCTCTTTTGCCCATTGCCGAAGCATGTGGCGCATGACGACGCACTTTTCACCTCAAAGTCTCTCTGTTTATCTGTACGACTATTGTACCTTTTTTATTCACGCTTGTAAAGTATTTTCTTATTTTTCAAAGACTTCCTCCAAGTTGTATCTCAGATATACCAAAATGTCATAATCGAATTCTTGTACTCTGCCGGATCACTTTCCACCTTTAAGCGTAAAACCAATTTGAATTTTTCACCTTGCTCTTCAATTTCTTTCAAAATTACGGCTGTATTCGACTTGTTCGCTTCAATAATATAATCTGGATTCTCTATAATTTCCGGTATATAACTATAAAATCGTTCGTAGTCATTCGGATGTCTTTTCCTGATATGCTGAATACGCTCATCCGTTATAATAACTTCATCTGTTATGATGTCTTCTGTTATGCATTTATAAATATTTTTATCAATCTTACCTACTATATGCACATCCGCTTTTTCCTTATCGTTTGTTTCACCAAGTATAGCATTTTCCCCTCCATCATTCAACCCTTTTGCAATTTTTCCAGCCTGCACATTCCCGTGTCTCTGCTCATAATCCTCCATCCACTTATCCCAGTCTTCTACCTCGATCGTAAACGTGCATCTGCACCAGGGATGGAGCGGAGGAAAGTTCACGCCTGGCTGTCTGTCCCGGATCCGGAACTTCTTTTTTGCAAGCTCCCGGCAGATATCACACACTTTTCCATCTGCGGCCGTGGATAGCCGATACTCCTCAAAATCTTCTGTGAAGGGCTGCATGGTGGCCTCCGCCATCACATAAGTTCCTTCCGTATAGATCAGCCTGTAAGCATCCTTCCGGCTGACCTTTCCAAATCTCTGCCGGAGGTTCCTTACCAGCTTTTCATAAGAATCTCCACGCGCAAACCCCTGCGCAATATCCGTATTCAAATAACCCGCCAGCTTCTCCGTGTTCTTCCAGATCTTCTGTGAAAAGTTTTCCCCGTTCGACCAGGCCTTGCCAACAAACTGCTTTACAATATCCGGATTCATCGAATAAAAGTTCTCACCGAACCCCATTGCCTGGGCGGCTGCATTGCCCCCGCGAAGGGCCTGCCTTTCCAAATGCTCCCGGATCTCTTTTTGTGTGGCAGCCCCGATCTCCAGCTGCTGCATCCGAACGGAATATTGAAGACCTTCCAGCCGGTCCAGCTTGTAAACCGTTTCCCGCACCGGCATCAGGTGGGCATACTGCGGGTATTTCTCCGCGAATACATCCATCTGCTCTATCAGGAGACGTTTATCCTCTGGCGGAAGGCTTTCTAATAGCCGCCGGTATTCAATCACATGATCCGTGCCGTATTGCTTATAATATGCCGCGATCTGTCTGTCCAGTTTCCGAAATTCGGTATCATAAAAGGATGACAGCCGCTTTTTCAGTCTGGCCTCATCCTTTTCTAATTGCTGGTTCAGTTGCTGCTGCCGCCGCTGCCAGTAGTTCATAATCCCACACCCCCGCTGTAAAGATCCTCCTGTACATCCTCTGTCGTCCTGTTCGTTGGGTAGTCTGTCTCATACCCCTCCTGATCCTGCTCCTTCTCTATGCGCTCCAGTTCTTCCTTCACATTATCCACAGCGGAAAGAATCCCCAGTTGAGTCTCATGACTGACGATTCCGCTGAGCTGGGAAGCAGTCTGAGCTTCATCCAGGGTATTAGCAGGGATATTCTGGGTGAATTTATACTTGATGTTTACCCAGGCATCCTCCCGCATGCCGGAAACCGGATTGCTGAAGATCAGTTTATAACGTCTGTTCATACCAGAGATAAATTTCCGTTCCTTGGTCTTTGCCAGGTTGCTCATGCCCTGTAGCTTGTATTTTAAAGCAATACCCGAGGAGGTTCCGAAATTTTCATCAGAAATATTCGCCACCATACTGATCTGGAAAATGAGCTTTTCAAGCCGGTTGATCAGGTTCTCCTGGGTCGTATCTCCATTCGGCTTCTGCAGAAAATCAACCACTACATTCAGGGCGTCCATCCCTTCAAAATTGATCACCCGGTTTCTCCGCAGCACTTCCAGATCACTTGCTTCCAGCTTCGCCCCCAGTATTTTTAGATAGGCGTCCGCAAAATAATCCACGTCATTTGCCTTTTCACTGACCGCTTTATGGTGGGCCTCGATCATAGGGAGAACACTTTCAAATAGTCCGATGCGCTCCTTATTTTCCAGATATTCCGTTGCCGGAACTCCATCAAATCCGTGAATCTTTTCTTCATCCACCCACTGATAGGAACCGCGGTTGATAAAATGCTGCACCACTCTCCCGTCTGACCAGCTTCCATGCTCCACATTGTCCGCATCCTTATAATGCCGTACAAAAAACATCGGCCTCTCCAGGATGCTGTCATCATAGATCATAAATGCATCCATCGGTGAAAGATATGTAATCCCGATATTCCCCATCCCATCCACATAATACATTTCAAAGCCGCTTCCGTAGATGCTGCATATCTTGGATAATTCCGCATTACTATCGTCCTGGTCATTGTACTGATCCAGAAATTCCAGGTATTCGGATATCTCCTTATCATCACTCGTGGTCTTGATCGGGATTCCTATGAAGAACCCATTCATAGTATCTACGATATACTTCGCAAAGTTGACCGGAATCCGGTTATCCGGTTTCCAGTCCGCTTTTTTCTCCCGCCTACTGATCTCATACTTATTTTCATATGCATCCTGCAGTTTATGATACCTCTCGGAAATTTCCTGCTTGTGCTTCGCCATATATTTCCCAAGCAGTTCTGTCGTCATAACCGTACCAGTCGGCACCCTGAACATTTTATACGCCTCCCCTCAGGCCGTTGTTATATGCAGCCCGTGTTTCCAGTTTTCTAAATATGCTTGCCGCGGAATCCGGACTGTCATCATGCTCCGCAAATTCCGAATAGTCCAGGATCTCATTGATATATTCCGGATCTGTCTCTTCCAGCCATTTTATTTTCTTCCAGCTCTTTCGGAGATACGTGGATATTTTCACAAACTTATTCATTTGTTCGTGATATCCAGAAACCGGAATCCCCATACCTGCGATCTCTTTTCTCAGATAGCCCTTATCCGCGTTGTCCTCACAGAATATAGTTCCTGCCCTAAAACGTTTGTGGTAAACAGCAATTTCTCTCAGACAGTCATCCACGTGCCTGTCCCACCGTTTCCCAAAACCAATGAAGCCTTATATAGCTTATATAATGCTATTTTTGCATTTAAAGTAAGATTAGCCTGTTTTGTTTCTTCCTGAGCAATGATTTGTAAAGAATCAGATTGTTTCTTAGAAGCATCAGCAATAGCCTTCGTATACTCAGTTTGCTCAGTAGTCGCCTTTGCTTGTGTTAAGGATGATTCAGCAATCGCTTGTGTAGAAATGGCTTGAGCAACATCTTCTTGCGACAGCATGAGCTCTTTCCTTCTTTTTTTAGGTATTCTCTCATTTTTTCCTCCTCTAATTTTCAATTTGAGAATTTCTAACAACATATTACTTCTCATTACGAAAATTGTCAAGCCTTAAATTCTCATTTTGAAAATATATTTTTCTTGATTTATCTCGTTTTGTGATTTATAATCATATCATATAGAAAAGAGGTGTCATAATGAGAATCAAGGAATTACGTGAAGCAAACAACATTCCACAAAAAGAATTGGCTGCCGAATTAAAAATTCCTCCGAGTACATTAAGTCAATATGAAAATGGAAAAAGAGAACCTGGTTTTGACTTCATAGAAAAAATTGCAAAGTATTTTAATGTATCAACAGATTATATATTTGGTTTGAGCAAAATAACTACATGTAGCGATTGTGGTCTATCATATTGCCCTGATAATAAACTTGATATAGAAACTCATAAAGAAATACATGCGAGATGGCTAAATGCTAAAGAAAAATATGGATTTTGCTATTCAAATTATGGTGAACGAGAACAAATCAAAGCCAAAAATAGAAATATTGTAAAAAATTTTTCACTACCCATTAAAATTAGATATAATGCTCAAATAGAAGTCTTCAAATGTTTATTTTCCCGAAGTTTAGAAGCCAGTAACTACGCAAATGGACATATTGATTTCGAAGACTATATATCTAGGTTATTATTTCAAAAAAGCACTCAAGAAAAATTAGGAAAAGACTTAGCAAATGAAATGATTGCAAAATATGGCATGAAAGATGGTATACCAGATGGACAGACATACTACTATTCTTATGAAAATACAGTTTATAATACAGCAGAATACGAACTTATAGAAAAATACCGCACCCTTGACTCTCACGGAAAGGATATGGTAAATATGGTTCTTAATAAAGAAGCAGAACGCATGGCAAAATTGGAAAGTTCTAAGAATAGAGTTATAGATATCCACCCCCACCTCGAAGTAAACGCCGCACATGCCCGTACAGACATAGAACCTACCGACGAAGATCAGGCTCACGACGATGCGATCATGAATGACGATAGCGAATGGGAGTGATTTTATTGACTTACGATGAATTGTTAGCAGCAGCTAATGAAAAAGGCCTTACGGTAAAAGAAAAAAGACTGTCCGGAAATAATGGGCGGATAATGGGGAACCGTATCGCTATCCGCAAAGATATGTCTACCACAGAAAAAGCCTGCGTCCTTGCCGAAGAGCTCGGACACCATGAAACCACCGTGGGCAACATAATTGATATGTCGGTCTCGTGGAACCGGAAACAGGAACGGCAGGCGCGGCTAAACGGATACCAGCGCATGATCGGGCTGATGGGGATTGTCAAGGCATATGAAGCTGGATGCCAAAATCAGTATGAAATCGCTGAATTTCTAAATGTGACAGAGGAATATCTTCTGGAATGTATAGAATGCTACCGGGATAAATATGGAACAATGAAAAGCATTGATAATTATACCATATACTTCATCCCCAACTTAGCAGTAATGAAAATAGTATAACCGCTTCGGCGTTCATATCATTATCGGCAGAAATGTAGAAAGGAACCGTGCGAAATGCTTAATATTGATACTTTGAAATCATTAAACAGCATAAATAATATTGCAGTTACCGAGCATGCGCGAATACGACTCATTGAGCGTGGAATAGCAATTAATGACGTGGTAAGCTGTATATCATCCGGTGAAATAATAAAGCAATATGAAGATGACAAACCTTTTCCAAGTTGCTTAATTCTTGGAACCTCTACACATAACACCCCTATTCATATTGTGGTGAGTATTGATAGCGAATATATCCACTTAATAACAGCATATTATCCTGATGCTGACAAGTGGGAATCTGACTTCAAAACCAGAAAGGAGCATTAATCATGAAATGTATGAAATGCGGCGCATCAGCCCAAAAAGGATTTACAACGAGTGTAACCGATCTACAGGACTGCCTTGTGATCGTTCGAAATGTGCCCTGCTTTAAATGTTCAGAATGTAATGAAATTATTTACACTGGTGATGTTATCCAGCAGCTGGAAGAGATTATTGCTTCTGCAAAAAAATTAATGCAGGAAATCTCCATCATTGACTATTCAAAGGTAGCATAAAAAGGAGTGATATTATGCCATTGCCACAAAAACAAGTTTATACATCCGAAGATTACTGGAACCTTCCGGACGGCCAGCGTGCGGAGCTGATCGATGGGAAGCTGTACGCCATGGCGCCACCGAACCGGATTCATCAAAAACTTATTATGGAACTGACATCAGTAATCCATAACCACATAAAAAATAAGTCTGGTTCTTGCGAAGTTTATCCTGCCCCGTTTGCAGTAAATTTGAACTCTAATGATAAGGTATGGGTAGAGCCGGACATCTCCGTTATCTGTGATAAAGATAAGCTGTCCGATCGGGGATGCGAAGGCGCTCCCGACTGGATCATTGAGATTACTTCCCCCAGCACCTCCCGGATGGACTATTCCATAAAACTTTTCAAATATCGTACTGCTGGGGTACGGGAATACTGGATCGTGAATCCGATAACAAAAATCGTCCAAACCTATTGCTTTGAAGGTGAGGAGGATTCATGTCAACGTACCTTTGATGATCCGATACAAACTCATATATTTGATGACCTGACAATCAAAATATCTGATTTTCTACCGTAAATGAAAAACCGCCCCTGCGCCAACAGGAACGGCCTTCAGATACATCCGAAGATGTACAATCAAAATTTAGCACAAACGTATTGTATCATCTTTGGTGACGGCCTGCAATAGACAGGCTGTTATTTTTATACCTTTTTTTCAGGAGGATGATACGATGGCACGTAAAAAGAAGTACCCCAAGCTCCCCAACGGCTACGGATCCATCAAAAAACTGTCCGGAAAGCGCCGAAATCCCTATGGTGTCTATCCGCCTTCCACAGAGCTGATTGCCCCCGGCCAGTACGCCCCTGTGAAAGCGATCTGCTACGTGGATGATTATATGAAGGGCTTTGCCGTCCTGACTGCCTGGCATGCCGGAACCTATTATCCGGGATTCGAACGGACCCTGAACGACTTCGACCAGAACCGGACTCTGAACAGCACCATGGACAATATCCTGCTGGATTACCTGCAGGCGGCAAGGGTTGAGCAGAACAAAGAGAAAACCGCTACCTTTGCGGAAGTGTACGAGGGATTTTATAGAGACAAGTATGAGGATTCGAAAAAGACATATTCCAAGGCAAGTATGAATTGTACAAAAGCTGCTTTCAAAAATTGTGCCGAATTGCATGACAAGCCTTTTGCTGATCTGCGGTACCATGACCTGCAGAACGTCATAGATAATTGCCCCAAAAAGCATTCTTCGTTAGAGCTGATCCTGTCCCTCTTCCACCAGATGTACGCTTATGCTGAAAAGTTTGAACTCTGCGAAAAGGATTATTCTGTACATGTCAAGATAAAGAAGGCAGAGGATGACGAACACGGCGTCCCATTTTCTGAGGATGAGCTTGCAATACTCTGGCAGTACAAGGAGGATCCCGTCGTGGAATTTCTTTTGATCATGTGCTATTCCGGGTACCGGATAAAAGCGTATGAAACCATTGAGGTAAATCTGAAAGAAAAATATTTCCGGGGAGGTGTAAAGACCGAAGCCGGGAAAGACCGCATTGTCCCGATACACTCCGGAATCTATGCGCTGGTGAAGCGCCGTACAAAGAATCAGGATGCAATCCTTGATATAACTCCAGGTACCTTTCGAAACAGGATGTATGAAACTCTGGAGCAGATTGGGATGCAGAGGCATACTCCCCATGATGCCAGACACACATTCTCCATGCTCTGCGAAAAGTACCGAGTGAACGAAAATGATCGGAAGCGGATGCTTGGACACGCTTTCCAGGATATTACAAATAAAGTCTATGGACACAGGACGGTTGAGGAGCTCCGCAAAGAGATCGAAAAGATTAAAATTTTCTTGTAAATAGATAAATCCAAGCTGTTCAGAAGTACAAATCTCAGTTTGACAATTTCATATCCGTACATAAAAAGACACCGCTTAAGTTAAGGGTGTCTTTTTAGCGCTATTTTATTGTCATATCAAGGCTCAATCA
>Ga0137307_102664_pt1 | contig 11837 bp, 9 predicted proteins | sample NAcewD2O_March_2_FD_97180 | JGI IMG/M metagenome (GOLD analysis project Ga0137307, IMG submission 97180) | Mouse cecal microbial communities from Vienna, Austria - N-Acetylglucosamine amended D2O_March | ecosystem: Host-associated > Mammals > Digestive system > Large intestine > Cecum | place...
AGAAGTCCATGCTGATTTTCAAAGCGTAGTGCATATTTATCCAATATTTGTACAGAGTATTAGTTAGATAAAAAAATCTACCCAAATAAGCGGTAGCATTATAGTTCAAGAATCTTCTCAAATTATGTGGGAGGCTTGGTTTAGTGTTCTCTAATTTCGGGATTATAAAGAGAATTCAGAGCGGTTAATAAATAAGTTAGGCCTAATACTTATTTGTAATAAAACAATTTATCTTTACAAAAGTTTAAAAAAGGAGAAGAAATTATGAGAAGAAAAATTTTAAGCATACTTTTGTGTGTTGCGATGGTAGCGACGTTAGCGGTTGGCTGCAGCTCATCAGATGGCGGCGAAACTTCCGGCGATGACGGGAAGAACGAAGAAAGCAGTGAATCGGGAGGTGATGATTCAGCGGGCGGCGGATACAAATTCGCGATACTGGTGCCGACGATGAATCACGAGTATTTCGAAAATTGTGTTGAGTTTTCCGAGCAGTGTGCGAAAGAGTTGGGATGTACGGTTGATGTATACAGTGCAGATAATAATGCTGATACGATGAATAAGAATGTAGAAGATGCAATGGCAGCGGGCATTGATGGTATCCTGATTGATCCGTATTATGCATCAGGTACGAAGTGCGCTGAGATGTGCGAAGCGCAGGGAATTCCAATGATCGCATTTGACTCTGATATTGAGGAGTTTGACCCGCAGGGTGATTATAAGCAGTATATCAGCTTCATCGGGCCGGATGATGCAGACGCAGGATACAATATGGCATGTAATCTTTTTGAAAATGCAAAACCGGATGCAGATGGTACATTATACGTGGGCGTAGTGCAGGGGACTCCTGGTACAGCAGTTGCAATTAACCGTGAAAAGGGATTTGACAAGGCGCTGAAAGAGTATACAGATAAGGGAATGAAGATTGAGGTTGTTGGACGTGTAAATGGCGACTTTGCCGCTGAGACTTCCCTCCCTGCAACAGAAGACCTTCTTCAGTCTGCTGAGAAGATAAATGGAATCTGGTCTGCAAACGGCGGAACAGCTACAGGTGTAATGGCTGCATGTAAAAACGCAGGCCTGACACCGGGCAAAGATATCACAATCGTAGGAATGGATTTGAATTCTTCCAATGTTGAGGCCGTAGAAAACGGAGAACTTCAGTACGATATCGGAGGTCACTGGTTAGTTGGTGGATATGCTGTGATTCAGATGTATGATTATCTGAATGGTAAGGCGATTGAAACACCAAAAACAATCCTGAAGTTATTACCGATTACAAAGGATACTGTAAATAAGTTCTATACAGATTATCCGGATAATATTCCAAAGAACTTTGATATCAAGTCTGCAAGCCAGATGAATGGCGGAGATGCTAATTACTCTTCATTTGAATTTAAGTTCAGCGAATAAATTTTAGGAGGGGCTTTACTGAGAGGGTTTTAGTAAGGCCCCTTTTTGAAAATAGTCGGTAAAACAAGAATATCTCCAAAGACTGGAGGGAATATAATGATCTTAGAAGCACGGAATATTTGTAAAACATTTGGCGCAACGGTAGCGTTAAATAATGCATATGTCCAGTTACGTTCAGGAGAGGTTAATGCTCTGGTTGGCGAAAATGGTGCGGGAAAGTCTACAATATTGAAAGCTATTGCGGGAGTACATAGCATTGATAGCGGAAATATTACCATTGATGATAAGGAAATCGAAGTAGCAAATATGAAAGAAGCTTACGCTAATGGAATAAGTATTGTATTTCAGGAAAGCACGATTGACCCGTTTATCAGTATTGCGGAAAATATATTTATAGACAGATTACATGAATACGGAAAACCTTTCCGGGGAATCAACTGGAAGAAAATCAATCGGGATGCGCAGGAAATATTAGATTCCATGGAATCTGATATAGACGTAAAGAAGGACATAAGGTCTTTGAACCTTGGACAGTGGAAGCTGATAGAGGTTGCAAGAGCTTTAGCGTATAATCCGAAGATTCTCCTGCTGGATGAATCGACAGCGTTTTTGAATCACAATGAGGCAGTAAGCTTTGTAGAATCGGTAAAAAAACTGCGCGAAAAAGGAATGGCAATCGGATTTGTGTCTCACCATATGCAGGAAGTCTATGATTTGGCAGACCGCATCACAATAATGCGGGATGGTAATTTCATTATGGAGATGGAGCGTGAAGAAGTTAATCAGGAGCGGTTAGAGGCTGCGATGGTAGGCAGGAATATCGGAGACAAATTATATCCTGAGAGACGGAAAATTCCTGCAAAGGAAGTAGTTCTTAAAGTTGAGAATCTTGAAGTGGAAAATCAGCTCAATAACGCGTCCTTTGAACTTTATAAAGGTGAGATACTGGGGATCGGCGGGTTAAAGGAATCTGGAGGAGACGCAATTATCAATGCTATATTTGGGGCTGTGCCAATAAAGAAGGGAAAAGTCGTAGTAGAGGGAGAGGCATATAGCCAGACGGCGCCGGCGGTAAGTCTTAAGAGAAAGATTTCCCTTTTGCCTGGAGAGCGGACGCTGGAAGGATTGATCGTAAATTTCAGTATAGGTGACAATATTATTATGTCTGCCGGGCCCAAGAAAGGGGTACTTAGAGATAAGAAAAAAGAGAATGAATTAATTGAAAAATATGTTGAACAGGTAAAAATTAAGACAGATAATCCCAATAATCCTGCATCCTCTCTTAGCGGCGGCAATATGCAGAAGGTAGTAATAGGAAAATGTCTGGCTACAGAACCAAAAATATTGCTTCTTAATAACCCGACGCGAGGTATTGATATCAGCGCGAGACAGGAAATCTATTCGTTAATCCGGGGACTTGCGGATGATGGAATGGCAATTATCATGCTGACAGAGGATCTGCTGGAGCTTTTAGGTATGAGTGATCGGATCATCATTACCCGACATAATGCGATCAGCAAGATATTTGAAGAAAATAACAGCCTGACGGAAGAGGATGTTATTAGTTATATTGTCTAGAGGGAGGATTAAAAGATGAATGAAAAGATGGGTAAGCTGAAAAAATATTTTCCATTTATTTTATTGATAATATTAGTAGCAATATTTACCATAGGTAATTCTCGGTTTTTGACATTCAGGAACTTTATGGTTATTGCACAGCAGATGGTTGTAACATTGATTGCAGCGTTGGGAATGCTGTTTGTAATTGTAGAGGGAAGCATTGACCTGTCTGTGGGCGGCATAGTGGCTTTGTCGGCGATTGCCGTTACGATGACGGTAGAACAGCTTGGAGCATTGGCGATTATTCCGGCCATATTGGTGGGAGTTGCCTGCGGGCTTATCAACGGCTGCTGCTTTACGTTCCTGAAGATTCCGACTTTTATTGTAACGATGGGTACGATGACATCTTTCAGAGGCCTTGTATTGATTCTTACAGGCGGCTCGCAGATTATGATCACTAACCGCTCTTTCTTAAACTTTTATAATGGCCAGTATATCACGGGCGTGAACAATAACGTAATTATGGTAGTAATTATCACAGCAATTATGTGGTATGTGTTTAAGAATTTTGCGTTTGCCAGAGAGGTAAGAGCGGTTGGAGGAGCAGAGAAGGTAGCAACACTGGCAGGGATTAAGATTAACAAGATCAAGGTGGGAGTATTCGTGCTCTGCGGTGTCATGGCAGGTATTGCCGGATGCTTCCAGTCCGCAAGATCTTATGCTGCGACGCCGACAATGGGCGACGGAATGGAAATGGATGTCATCGCAGCAGTTGTGCTTGGAGGAACACCGATGTCAGGCGGTATCGGAAGTGTCCTTACAACGGTGTTAGGCACGCTGATAATCTGTATTCTGAGTAATGGTATGAATATCATAGGCTTGTCTGCGGATATCCAGAAAGTAGTAAAGGGAATTATCTTGATTTTTGCAGTATGTATGACAGTTGACAGAAAACGTATGGGTGTTATCAAATAGGAGAGGTGAAAATAATGAGAAAACCATTATTAGGATTAATTGGATTTTCAGACGGAGATCCAGAGGTGCATGAGCAGTTAAAGGATATTGTGCAGGCGCAGGTGGATGTCATTGCGGCAGAGCTTAAAAGAGACGGTACGGTGGATGTCATTGTTGCGGACAGGCTTGTGAACTCTGCGGAAAGCGCAAAAGAGGAAGCGGAGAAGCTGAAAGCCAGGGGCGTAGACGGTACGATCTTTTCCTACGGTGTATTTGCATTCCCGAATTTCTCCGCGATTGCAGCGAAGAATGGAAAAGGGCCGTATCTGCTCGCAGCGAATTTGAATCCGGATTGGCCGGGCATGGTTGCTATGCTGGCAGCAGGAGGCGCGCTTCATCATCTGGGGATTGAGCATTTCCGGGCGGCAGGTGATTTTAAAGATCCAGAGGTGCTTGGAAAGATCATTCAGTTCGGGAAATGTGCAAAGGTGGTGTCATCCTTGAATGGACAGAAATATGGTCTTTTAGGAGGAAGAAGTCTGGGTATGTACAGCAGTACGGTAAGTATGCAGGACTGGGAACGCATTTTCGGTGTTGATGTTGATCACATGGATCAGTCAGAGATTGTACGTAAGGCAGCCGAGGTAGACGATGCGCAGGTTGAGAAAGCGTTTGCGTGGCTGAAGGAAAATGTAGGAGCTATAGAATTTGACGGAAACCGCCTGACTGAGGAAAAGTTAAAAGAACAGATCCGTCATTATGAGGCGACAAAAGCAATTGTAAAAGAGAATAATTATGATTTTATTGGTGTGAAATGTCACTATGAGATGAGCCGCCACTATTGCACAGAGTGTCTAAGTGCAGCCTTTATGAATGACCCATATGACTGGGACGGAGAAAAAGAGCCGGTTGTATGTGCATGTGAAGCAGACTCAGACGCTGCACTTACGATGCAGATCTTAAAGCTTCTGACAAGTGATCCGGTTATTTTTATGGATGTCCGTCATTATGACGCGGAGAATGATGTTATGGTATTTTGTAACTGCGGTTCTCAGTCTACATATTATGCGACAGGAACGAATGATTATAAAGCAAACCTGGCAAAGACGACATTATATCCATGTCTGGAAATGTATGCGGGCGGAGGATGTCATGTCAACCTTCAGACAAAGCCGGGACATGCTACAATCGCCCGGCTGAACCGGTATGAAGGAAAATATCGAATGACCATTATCCCGGCGGATTTTGTCGAACTGCCAAAAGAAAAAGAGGCAGAAACAACAAAAGAATGGCCGCATGTATTTGCGAAGCTTCCGTTTGACCATCATATCTTCCTAGAGAAATTTGATGCGAACCATTGTCACGCGGTTTATGGGGATTATGTAGAAGAATTAAAAATGATTTGTGAAATGTTGGGCATTGATGTGGAGATGCTGGCTTAAAAGGGAGTCTTTCGGACGCTGGTAAGATAAAGTAACAAGATGTTGTGGAAAAATATTAAGTATAGACAGGAGGTAGTTATAATGTCAGTAATTAAGGAAGTGTTTGAACGCGGAGAAGGAATTTTGCATCTGATGCCTACATGGGTACCAAGAGGATTTAACGAACCAGGAAAGAGGTTAAAGCTTCATCCGGACGATTACTATGCATTGGGAATGGACAGAGGCGGAATCTGTGAGCGGTGGCTTGGATCTCTTGCAAAAGCATTGAATGGGCCTAAAACGGGTGAAACGGAAGGCATGAGTTATGTTTTGGAGGACGTGAAGACGAAGGCAACCCGGCTTTTTAAGGACTATGTGGAGGAGCTTGGAGCCGAGTTGATCGGCGAAGGCCTGATGGAAAAATACGGTACATGGCCGACCTTTGCGAAGCTGTACGACTATGATAAGCCGCTGTTCCATCACCTGCATTTGACAGAAGAGATGGCGAATAAGATTGGAATGCATGGAAAGCCGGAGTCCTATTATTTTCCGCCGCAGTATAACAGCGGTTATCTCGGAAGAATGCCGCTTACATACTTTGGGTTCGATCCGTCAACAACAAAGGAACAGGTAATGCAGTGCCTGAAAGATTATGACATAAAGGACAATCGGATTACAGAGCTTTCAAGAGCTTACCGCATTCAGCTTGGAACAGGCTGGTATACACCGGCAGGGGTTATTCATGCACCCGCATCTCTTGTTACGTTTGAGCCGCAATGGAACAGTGATGTAAATACGATTATGGAAAATGTGACGATGGGCGAGGTGAATCCGCATAACCTTCTTACGGATTGTGCTCCGGAGGAAGAAAAGAACAATCTGGAGGCTATCTTTAATCAGATAGACTGGGAGGAAAGTACAAGGCCGGATTATAAAGAAACGTATTTTAGAATGCCAAAGGTAAAATATGAATCTGATGAAGCAGTAGAAAAATGGGTCGCATATGCGAACGATTGGGTTGCGGCGAAAGAGGTTACGATTATGCCAGGGCAGACCTATACGCTTACGGATCAGGCGTGCTATTGCGCAGTTGTGGTTCAGGGGCATGGAAGCTTTGGAGTGTTTGAGTGCGAGGCGCCAGAGCTGGTGCGTTTCGGGGACATTACTGGTGACGAATATTTTGTATCTGAAAATACTGCAAAAAAAGGCGTTAAAATTACAAATACAAGCAGCTATCAACCGTTGGTAATTCTGCAGAACTTCGCAAACAATAATCCGGAAGTGCCAACGGCCGTATAGAAAACAGGAGAGAGCATATGCAGAGAATATTGAACAATCCAGATGATATTGTAGATGAGATGCTGAAAGGTTTTCTGAAAGTTCATGCGGATATCGTAGAGCCTGCAGAAAATCCGAGAGTCATAAAAGCGAAAAAAAAACCGGGAAATAAGGTCGGTATTGTGACCGGGGGAGGATCTGGGCATAAGCCGGCATTTGTCGGGTATGTAGGAGAAAATATGTGCGATGTGGCAGCGGTAGGGGAGATCTGCTCCTCTCCTACTGCGGCGGCCTTTTTGGATGCATTTAAAGCCGCAGATCAGGGAATGGGCGTGGCCTGTCTGTATGGCAACTATTCCGGCGACAACATGAATGTTAAGATGGCCGTCAAGATGGCAAAAAAGGCGGGTATTACGGTAAAAACAGTGGTCGCGAACGATGATGCAGCGTCTGCGCCGAAAGATCAGCGTGAAAAGAGAAGAGGAGTCGCAGGAGAAGTGCTGATGTGGAAAGTCGGAGGAGCTAAAGCCGCAAAGGGTGCAGATCTGGATGAAGTAATTGCAGCAGCGCAAAAAGCTATTGACAACACAAGAAGCGTAGGAATAGGTCTTACTCCTTGTACACTTCCAGCAGTGGGCCATCCTAATTTTGAAATTGAGGATGGGATGATGGAAGTGGGGATCGGACATCATGGTGAGCCGGGCATAGAAGTGTGTCCGCTTGAGACGGCATCACAGATGGCAAGACGGATGACCGACATTGTGTTATCAGATTATCCGTATAAAGAGGGAGACGAGGTCGTTGTGCTTGTATCAGGTTTGGGCGCGACGCCTGTGATGGAGTTATATGTGCTTTACGATGAAATTGACCGTATCCTGAAAGAAAAGGGTATCAGGACATATAAAGCTTACGTTGGCGATTATTTTACTTCCCTGGATATGATGGGAGCGACACTTACGGTTATGAAAGTAGATGACGAGCTTAAAGAGCTGATCGATATGCCTGCGAACTGTATGGGGCTGAGGCAGCTTTAGGGGGCGGAATGATGAATGGGTTTAAAAATGCAAATGGAAAAGCTGTGCTGTTAAAGATGGTAAAGTGCATTCAGGAAAATAAGGACTATCTTGGAGAAGTGGACGGACTGATCGGTGATGGCGACCATGGCATGAACATGAATAAAGGGTTTACCGTATTTGAGAAAAGATTCAAGGATGAAGATATCAGCTTTACAGAAGGACTTAGTGAACTTGGCATGATTCTTTTAAATGAGATCGGCGGGTCTATGGGACCGATTTACGGAACGATATTTATGGAAATGGCGGAGGCCGGAGATGGCCTGGAGGATATCGGAAGCGGAGGATTAGCAGACATGCTGCAGGCCGGACTTTCAGGACTTTATGATATTGTCGATGCTAAAGTGGGAGACAAAACCCTGGTAGATACTTTGGCGCCTGCGGCGGATGCCTTGAGGCAGGCCAAAGATTCGGGAAAAGACTTTACGGCAGCTTTGGGAGAAATGAAAAAAGCGGCCAGAGCAGGGCGGGATTCTACAAAGGATATGGTTGCCAAATTCGGACGTTCCAGCAGATTAGGAGAGCGGTCAAGAGGAGTTTTGGACGCAGGAGCAACGTCTTGCTGTGTTATTTTGGAAGCGCTGGCAGATGGAATTTGTGAATTACAATAAGTCGTTTGAGATGGAGACTGAAAAATGAAAAAAATCATTAACTCACCGGATAATGTTGTATCAGAGATGATGGAAGGTTACATCAGCGCATATAGAAGATATTATGAAAAGCATCCAGACGTGAATGGCGTTATCCTGAAACAAAGAAGAAGGGACAAAGTAGCGCTTGTGATCGGCGGAGGAAGCGGACATGAGCCGATGTTCTCTGGCTTTGTCGGCAAAGGGCTTGCAGATGCGGCGGCATGCGGCAATATCTTTGCTTCCCCTGACCCCAATACAGTCTATGAGACGGCTAAAGCAGTCAATCAGGGAAAAGGCGTCATCTTTGTATATGGTTGTTACGCGGGGGATAATTTGAACTTCGATATGGGGGAGGAGTTTTTAAATGATGACGGAATACAGACTGCTCATGTGCGCGTGCGGGATGATGTAGCTTCCGCGCCGAAGGAGCGGATTGAAGACCGCCGGGGGATTGCGGGAGATGTGTTCGTGGTAAAAATTGCCGGAGCGGCATGCGATGCAGGATTATCCCTTGAGGAAGTAACAAGAATTACAGAAAAAGCGAGAGATAATACAAGAACTATCGGAGTCGCTACAGCGCCGGCACAGCTTCCGGGGATTGATAAACCGATATTTGAACTGCCTGAGGGGGAGATTGAGTACGGCATGGGACTTCACGGAGAGAGAGGAGTACTACGAACCACATGGCAGGATGCGGATGTTCTGGTGGAAAAAATGTACGCGCAGATTATGGAGGATGCTGAACTTAAGGCGGGAGATGAGGTATGCGTATTAGTGAACGGACTTGGCTCTACTACGGTCACAGAGCTTGCGATTGCTTACCGTGCAGTAAAAAAACTGCTGGATAATGCGGGAATCAAAGTATATGATACAGATCTTAACAGCTACTGTACCAGCCAGGAGATGGGGGGATTTTCCATTACTTTGTTTAAGCTGGATGAAGAGCTTAAGCGGTATTACGATATGCCCTGCTACTGTCCGTTCTATGCTAAGGGCGAGCTGACCGGCGGAAGTCTTTTGGAGCGGGAAGAGGAGGATCTGTCTGAAAAAGAGCCTGAGTTTGATAAAGCGGATATTGAATCAACAGAAATTGTAAGGAGCAAAGAAGGTATTCTAAGTGAGCTTAACGCGGCAGATGCCAGGAATATGCTTATTTATATTGCGGATAAGATCATTGCCAGAAAACCATATCTGACGGAGATTGACAGTGCTATCGGAGACGGGGATCATGGGATCGGAATGGCAGGCGGTATGCAGAAGGCGAAGCAGGAACTCCTTAAGATGGAAGGGGAAGAAAATGTCTATGCAGTCTTTGAGGCGGCAGGAAGAGCCATGCTTCTGTCTATGGGGGGAGCATCCGGGGTTATCTTTGGAAGTCTCTACCTTGCAGGTGCGAAAGATATGGAATCTAAAAGTGTGTTGACGGCAAAGGACATATTCAGGATGGAGCGGAAGAGCCTTGAGGCCATTCAAGAAAGAGGCAAGGCGAAAGTCGGTGATAAGACGATGGTAGATGCGCTGGTTCCAGCGGTAGATGCGATGGAGAAATGCAGCGGTGCAGGCCTTCTGGAAATGCTAAAGGCAGCAGAGACAGCGGCGGCACAGGGAGTTGAGGCGACGAAAAAGTATCAGGCCAGATTCGGACGTGCCAAATCTCTGATGGAGAGGGCCGTCGGATATCAGGACGCGGGGGCGACCTCTGTATGGCTTATCTTACAGGGGATGCGGGAATTTGTAGAAGATCAGATGGAATAAATAATTTAAAGGGGCGGCGTATGCTGCCCCTTTTATAACACCTAATAGGCAGAAAACAGAGTTAAACCGTCGTAAACATATCCAGCACCTGCCCCGTCATCTCTGCCGGGGAATCAGCCAGAAGGTACAAAATCCCTTTTGCCACCGCAGAAGAGCTTCCCATAACAGCATCATCCTGCCCCACGTTATGGTTATAGACCCGCTGTCCCGGAGTATCGACGATCCCCGGAGCCACAGCATTGACCTTGATGCCGAATTCCTTCGTCTGGATAGCGGCAGTCTTCGTCATCGTTATGATCCCCGCCTTTGCCACGGCATATCCGCCCATCTGGGACGCGATCCGCCCCATACGGGAGGAGACGCTCACGATGTCGCCGCTCTTTTGGCGGATCATCACAGGAATGACTTTATTGATGCACAAAAACGGAATCTTCAGATTCGTCTTGATGATCTGATCCCACTGCGCCTCCGTCCATTCCCAGATCTTGATCGCCTGCTTTCCAACGCTGTCATAGATTTCGGAAGGATATCCCCCGGCATTGTTGACCAGGATGTCGATGCGGCCAAACTTTTCCACCACAGCATCGACCATAGACTGTACCTGTGCGCTGTCTGTCAGGTCACGGGAAAGAGCGGCGGCCTGTCCGCCCTTTTCTTCTATCATGGCGACCGTCGTGTCAAGATCTGCCTGGGTTCTTGCGACAGCCACGACAGTCGCTCCTTCTGCGGCTACCGCCAGTGCAGTATCGCGGCCGATGCCCTTGCCGGCGCCGGTGACGATCGCGATTTTTCCTTCAAGTTTCATATCGTAATTCCTCCTGTGAATGTTTATGATAACACGGCGCATCATTCTGCAGCCTGCGCATCCGCGGATTAAAAAAGGCTCACGCTCTGCCTTTGTTCTATATCTTACGTTCTATATCTTACGGGTCTTATATTTCTCAAAAAAATCAATAGAAACAGGATGTACATAGCTGTCCCCGATCCCGTGCAAAAGCACGATGTTCAGGTGATTGCCAAGATTCTTTTTGTCAAGCTTTATGGCTCTGGTAAGGGCATCCATGGGAAGCCCGCTGTCAGAGGGCAGTCTGTAAGACTTCAGCACATGTAATATACGCCCTGCCGTGCCTTCTGGCGTGAGTCCTTCCTGCTCTGCTAAGAGCGTAAGCTGGTACATGCCGATGGCGACTGCCTCGCCATGGCTTTCACGTTCGTACTGATAATATTGCTCTATCGTATGCCCCAGAGTATGCCCGAAGTTAAGGAGCATCCGCTCTCCGGTGTCGAACTGGTCGTGCTCTACGACGATTCTCTTAATATCCACACAGCGCTGGATGATCTCTGGCAGACGCTCCCTTAAGGCGCCAAAGGAGCCGTACTCCTCCAGCGTCTCAAACAGGCTTTCGTCCTTAATGCAGCCATACTTGATCACTTCTCCCATGCCGTCGTTGATAAACCGCGGCTGCAGGCTATTCAGCACAAGCGGGTCGATGAGCACGATAGATGGCTGGTAAAAAGCGCCCACAAGATTCTTTCCTTCCGGGAGGTCAACAGCGACCTTGCCGCCCACCGAAGAGTCTACCTGCGCCAGAAGAGAAGTAGGCACCTGGATGAACTTCACGCCGCGAAGAAAGCTTGCGGCAGCAAACCCGGCCAGATCCCCGATCACTCCGCCGCCCAGCGCGATGACCGCATCGCTGCGGGAGATCTTAGCTTCAAGCATGGCCCGGTAGATCTCTGGCAGGCTCTGGAAG
>Ga0137307_102665_pt1 | contig 11826 bp, 6 predicted proteins | sample NAcewD2O_March_2_FD_97180 | JGI IMG/M metagenome (GOLD analysis project Ga0137307, IMG submission 97180) | Mouse cecal microbial communities from Vienna, Austria - N-Acetylglucosamine amended D2O_March | ecosystem: Host-associated > Mammals > Digestive system > Large intestine > Cecum | place...
GTTAAAAGATACCTTTACCACACTGGATGAAGCGGGAATCCGTTATGCGGGAGCAGGTGAGAGCAAGGAGCGCGCAGAAGAATTACAGACTTTTGAAATTAATGGGAAGACGATTGGAATTCTGGCTGCCTCCAGAGTGATTCCGGTGGTGGAGTGGAATGTGGAAAACGAGGTTCCGGGTGTATTTACCACTTATGACGGTACGGCGCTCTGCGAAGCGATTCAAAAGGCAAAGGAATGCTGTGATTTTGTGGCGGTCTATGTGCACTGGGGCGTGGAATACAAAGAGTATCCGGAAGAATATCAGAGGGTTTTAGCGAAGCAGTATATTGATTCCGGTGCGGATTTCGTAGTGGGAACTCATACACACTGCTTACAGGGCATTGAATACTATAATGGAAAGCCGATTTTCTATGGACTGGGAAATTTTGGGTTTGGCGCAGGAATAGAAAGAACGCTTGCTATACATGTGACAATTTTGCCGGACGGAAACGTGGAATATATGCTGATACCGGCGAAGGCGGTCAACGGCTGTACCGTTCGGATGGAGAAGGAAGAAGGGCGGATGCTTTACCGCTATATGGAAGAGATTTCCGAAGGGATTGCGGTGGAGGCACAAGGCGTTGTTTCTCAGAAGGAGCAGCTTGGGAACGGCTCATGAATCTGACTTGCCTAAGGGGCAGTAATGGAAGCATGTTTTGGCACCAGAATCCAAGATTGGAATATATAAAATTAGAATATAAAATGCGGGTAATGAAATGGACAGTTCGAAACGCGAAAATCTGTTGAATCTAGCTTTGGACGCGACACAAGAGGAACGTGAGAAATCTCTGGAATTGAATGTGGGATATTCTTTGGAGGATCGTACATGGGATGTGATTGTGAAATATTCAGGAAGCCTTTCGGAATTGGAAGAAACGTTTCCGCAGATGCAGATTGTAGAGCTGAGCAATGAGTATGCAATTATAACATTACCGCAGTACCTGATGGACGCCTTGTCTGCAAGAATAGAAATTGAGTATATCGAGAAACCGAAGCGTCTCTTTTTTTCAGTGGCGCAGGGAATCCGTTCTTCTTGCATCACCCCGTTATACGGCTCGGATTTCAGGTTGAGCGGAAGGAATTGCCTGGTCTGTATCATTGACAGCGGCATCGACTATTTTCATCCGGATTTCAGGAATCCGAACGGAACGACGCGGATTGCTTATCTCTGGGATCAGACCATAGCTCCGAGAACATCTGACGGGACGGAGGAAGAAGAGTCTGATTGGCAGCCGCCGGAGGGCTATCGAAGTGGTGTAGAGTTTAATGAAGCACAGATTAATCTGGCATTGCAGCAGGCGACGAGGCAGGAGGCATATCGCATTTGCCCCTCGACAGACAGCAGCGGACACGGAACTCATGTGGCAGGAATCGCCGCGGGAAACGGGCGGGGTTCCGATGGGCAGTATCGGGGTGTGGCATATGAGAGCACTTTGCTTGTAGTGAAGCTGGGAACACCGCGGGCAGATTCGTTTCCGCGGACGACAGAGCTGATGCTGGCGGTGGATTATGCGATACGCAAGGCGAGGCAGATGCAGATGCCTGCAGCTATCAACATCAGCATTGGAAATAACTACGGCTCCCATGACGGAACCTCTCTTTTGGAGACTTTTTTATCGGATATTGCAAATTACTGGAAGACGTCCATTATAGTGGGAACCGGAAACGAGGGGGCTGCAAGGGGGCATACGGAGGGGCGTTTTACTGAAACAGTGCCGGCGACTCAGACGACGGAGCTTCTGGTAGCGGAATATGAGACAGCTTTGAGCCTTCAGATATGGAAGTCTTATTCGGATACGATTGGAATCACTCTTGTTCATCCGAACGGAAAAGTGATAGGCGTAATCCGGCAGGAACAGGGAGTTCAGCGGTTTACAATTGAGGGAACAGAGCTCTTGGTCTACTTTGGGGAACCAAGCCCTTACAGCCCGTATCAGGAAATTTATGTAGATTTCATTCCCGTGAGGAATTATATTGACAGCGGCGTCTGGAAAATACAACTGACTGCCGAGCATATTGTCTATGGCATTTATAATATGTGGCTGCCGTCTTCTTCTGTGATAAGCAGTTCTACGGGGTTTGCAAAACCTACGGAAGACATTACCCTGACGATTCCTTCAACTGCCGAGAAGGTGATTTCGATTGGGGCATATGATTCCGATTATAATCAGTATGCCGCCTTTTCCGGCAGAGGTTATACCAGGCAGACAAACCAGATTAAGCCGGATATTGCAGCTCCGGGCGTAGATATCACGTCGACGGCGCCGGGAGGAGGATATGTGGCAAAGTCCGGTACGTCTATGGCGGCGCCGTTTGTGACCGGAGCGGCGGCTTTGATGATGGAGTGGGGGATTGTAAACGGAAATGATCCGTTTTTGTATGGGGAGAAGATGAAGGCATATCTGATTCGGGGGGCGCAGCGGCTGAGGGGATTTGAGGAGTGGCCGAACCAGCAGCTTGGCTGGGGCGTGCTCTGTGCGCGGGATAGTTTGCCGGTTTGAAGCTCTTTCAACCGGCAATTATTGTATGGCATAAGACCGATACCCGGTGTTTCGCGCATGATATCATGCAGAAATTGTCGGCAATACGATGAAATATTTTGCAGAAAAATTAGGGTACGGAGAGGAAAAAGATTTCTGGGAGATAGTTGGTATTTTACATGACCTTGATTTTGAAATGTACCCCGAACAGCATTGTATCAAAGTGCAGGAAATTATGAGGGAAAGAGGCGTGGACGAGCGAATCAATTGAAAGAGGAGCCGATATGCTTGGCTGGAGTCTGGAAGAATTGATACAACAGACAATAGAGGCGCTAAGAACATTCTGCGCATAATAGATGGGACCGGATACAGAGATGTAGCCGGTCCCATCTATTAGTCGAAAAGTTTAAAATTCACAAAATATTCATTGAATTATATTCAGTGAATGCGTATAATAAAGCTATACATGAAAAGGAGGTGAAGTTTTGGGTAAGAGGCAGATAGCTGCTTTGCAGACAAGAAAGAATGTGATTGCTGCAGCAGATAAGTTAATATCGGGGAAAGGCTTTGAAAATGTGACAATCAGCGATATTGCGGCAGAAGCGGGGGTTGCTATTGGAACCTTTTACACCTATTTCAAGCGAAAGGAAGATGTCGTAGGGGAGATCGCCTATTCAAATTTTGCTGCAATGCAAGAGAAATCGCGTTTATCGGATGGGGATGTTACGGATAAGATTACTTCTTTTCTAACGGATTCTATGCGGTATATTGTCGATACTGGACTTCGTATCGCCCAACAGTGGGTGAAAAATGTGGTAGAACCGCAGGAGGAAGACGGGAAGAAAAAACTGCTATACGATTTTGGGGTGATAAAAGAAATTCTGGAGGATGCCGTTTCAAAGGGTGAACTTTCTAAAGATATGCCGATTGATTGGATACATCAGTGGATTGTTGCTGAATATTACGGTATTGTCAGCTGTTGGTGCATCATGGACGGGGCGATAGAGCCCACAGAACTTTTGGAAGGTTTTTGCAGAACTATGCTTAAGAATTCACTGGCTTGCTATGTGCAGCTAAAGAGTGAAATTCCCGGAGAGAAGAGATAATAATTTTGTATGGATTGATTTATTATAGAAACAGACGATAAGAGAAATAAAATAGCAAATAAAGAAATTTTAGGAGGATAACAAGGATGAAAGAAAAGGTATTGGAGGCTTCAAAGAAATTTTGGACGGCGATGGAACAAGCAGATGAAGAAGGTATGAGAGCTGTCGCCGATCCGGACTGTACATTTGTCCACATTGGAATAACCTGCAAGCTGGACAAGGAAATCAGTTTTTATACAGATAAAATCTTTGTTCCGACAGAACTGAAATTCAATGGTCAGACGGTTGACATATTTGATAATACGGCTGTTGTCATCACTGACTGCAATTATGGACTGCTGCTGGACGGCAAACCGACCACACATCATTTTGCGGTAACGGAGGTATATGTTAACAGAGCCGATGGCTGGAAACTTGTATCATTTTCTTTTACGGCGCTGGTATATTGATTGTTAATAGCCACGCTTTCCGTGTGGCTAATGGAATGCGGCAGAAATACAGAGAATAACACTTTACCCTAGACGGAAGCAATGGAAATTAAATCGGGGAAGTCAATTCTATTTGAAAATTCTTGTTTAAACAGAAGTTTTGAAGTATAATCAAATAGAATGGATCGGACAGTATACAATTATTTAGTCCAATGAATTGTAAAGCATAGGGAGGAAGCGAGTATGTACCGTTGTCATATTCATTTTTATTTCATAGGTAAACAGTGCAGAACGTTTGAACTTATAAAGGAAATGACCCCGCTTGAGCAGTTTACACATGAGTTTCTGGAAAGTGAAAAACCAGAGAAAGAGCTGACGGCTGAGGCGGATGTGATTCTGGCTGACTTACAGGATATGAATGTTAAAGAAGCGCTGCAGACGATTGTTCAGGGCAAGAGGAAAGAAACAGAGCTTATTGTGCTGGCAGATAAAAATGAGATTATGCTTTTGTCAGACGATTTATCAGAGATAAAGGATATATGGACTTGCCCGATGTCCGATGAGGAAATACGATTCCGTTTCTTAAGGTGGCAGCAGTCCTGCAAGCTAAGCAAGGATTTCTGGCAGACGAGTCATTTTTTTGAGAGTACCATTAATAGTGTTCCCAATCTCATCTGGTATAAGGACAAAGAGGGCATCCATGAGAAAGTAAATGACAGCTTCTGCAGAACAGTCAATAAAACGAAAGCTCAGGTGGAAGGACGGGGTCATGCCTATATTTGGGACGTGGAGCATGATGACCCTGCCTGCATAGAATCGGAGCATGAGGTTATGAGTAAGAAACAGACCTGTGTATCCGAGGAGATAATTACGACCGGAGAAGGTATGAGAACGCTTACGACATACAAATCTCCCCTGTATGATTTGGATGGAAGCGTAATGGGAACCGTTGGCGTGGCGATTGATGTGACGCAGGAGCGCGCTTATGAACAGGAGATCATACAAAAGAACCAGACCTTGGAGACGATTTTTACTACGCTGGATTGCGGCGTGATACGTCATACGGTGGATGGGTCGCGTATTCTTAACATAAACAGGGCTGCGCTTAAGCTTTTGGGATATGAGTCTCAGAAAGAATTGATGGCAGACGGGTTTGACTTGATTGCGAAATCTGTTATAGATGAGGATAAAGAAAAGCTTCGGGAAAGTATTAGAACATTAAAAAAAGAAGGCGACAGTGTCAGCGTGGAATACCGTGTGAGGCACAAGGATGGAGAAATACTGCATGTTATGGGGAATATCAAGCTCTTAGAAGAGAATGGAGAACTGTTTTATCAGCGTTTCCTCTTGGATTGTACGGAGCAAAAGCAGCAGGAAAAAAGAAATGAGCACCGCCATATGGAACTGGTTCAGGCATTGAGCGTAGATTATAGTATTGTCTGTTTCTTTGATCTTGATACAGGCATAGGATTTCCAATTCGAAGTGATGACAATGGCGGAGATATGTTCTCATCTGTTTTCAACGGGAAGCTGTCATATGAAGAATGCATGAAGCTTTACATACAGAAGTTTGTACATGAGGATGACAGGGAAATGTTGCAGCAATGGTCTTCTTTAGATAATCTGAAAAAAGGATTGTCGGAAAGTAAGCAGCATCACATGAATTACCGCATTTGCAGAGATGAGGAGATAACTTATTTCCAAATGAAGGTGGTACGTGCGGGAACTTGGAATAAGAGCCACGGCATTGTCTTAGGATTTCGCAGCGTAGATGAGGAAATCCGAAATGAACTGGAACAGAAAAATCTATTGGAGAATGCGCTTTTACAGGCAAACAGGGCAAGCAAGGCAAAAAGTGTATTTCTTTCTAATATGTCGCATGATATCCGTACGCCGATGAATGCAATTGTTGGTTTTACGGCTCTGGCAATTGCGCATAAAGACCGTAAGGAGCGGGTAGAAGAATATCTTAATAAGATTATGACATCAGGAAATCATCTGTTGAGCTTAATCAATGATGTTTTGGATATGAGCCGTATTGAAAGCGGAAAGATGCATTTAGAGGAGAAGCCCTGTAGTCTGCCGGATATTCTGCATGGATTGCGTAATATTCTGCAGGCAGATGTCCATGCAAAGCAGCTCGAGCTGTATATTGATGCCGTAGACGTCCAGAATGAGATGATTTATTGTGATAAACTTCGTTTGAATCAGGTGCTTTTGAATCTGCTCAGCAATGCTGTAAAATATACTGGTGCGGGCGGAATCGTAAGTATGCGGATTACGGAAAAAGCCGGTGCGCCGGAAGGCTATGCAACCTATGAATTCTTAATCCGGGATACCGGCATCGGTATGAGCGAGGAATTTGTAACGCATATCTTTGAGCCGTTTGAGAGAGAAAAAAGCAGTACGACCAGCGGTATTCAGGGAACCGGTCTTGGGATGGCGATTACGAAGAATATTGTGGATATGATGAACGGAATTATTGAGGTAAAGAGTCGGCAGGGAGTAGGTACAGAGGTTCGTGTTGCCTTTACTTTCCGCCTGAATGCCGCCGCAAAGGAGCCGCAGGATATACCGAAATTGAAGAACTGCAGAGCTCTGGTCGTGGATGATGATTTTAATACTTGTGATAGTGTATCCTATATGCTTGGACAGATCGGTATGCGTGCCGAGTGGACGTTATCAGGAAAGGAAGCGGTACTGCGGACGCATCAGGCAGTTACGCGAGGGGATAACTATTGCGTATATATCATTGACTGGCTGCTGCCCGATATGAATGGTATTGAAGTCACCAGAAGAATTCGAAAAGAAATGGGGGAAGATGTGCCGATTATTGTCCTGACGGCATACGATTGGGCAGATATTGAGGATGAGGCAATGGAAGCCGGCGTCACCGCATTTTGCAGTAAACCGCTGTTTTTTTCAGAGCTAAGAAATTGCCTGTATTCTATTGTAAATAAGGACGAAGCAGAGGAAAAGAGCGGCGAGGAATCGGTGGGACAGCGTACAGGACGGATTCTGTTGGCGGAAGATAATGAATTAAATCAGGAAATCGCTGCGGCGATTTTAGAGGATGCAGGATTTACCATAGAAATTGCAGGGAATGGACAAATTGCTGTGGATATGCTGAAAAAATCTGAGCCGGGATATTATCAGCTAGTGCTCATGGATGTTCGGATGCCGGTGATGAATGGTTATGAAGCGACCAAAGAAATCCGAAATCTGGAAAATAAGGAGCTGTCATCCATTCCGATTCTGGCAATGACTGCTAACGCTTTTGAAGAAGATAAGCAAGAGGCGTTGATGGCCGGAATGAACGGTCATTTGGCAAAGCCGATTGATATAGAAGTCCTGTTTGATGCCTTGAATAAGATACTGGTCTAAGACTTGCTTGAATGTGGGCTTATTTATCTACAGCCAGTGTTTGAAACGAAGAAAATGAAATCGTATAGAAAGCTGTTGTGAAAAAAGTCATAACAGCTTTCTTTTTAAGAAAGTAAACAACAAAAAGTGAAGAACATATAAGATATCCCAGAGGAATTTTCATGAAAAAACCGATTCAAGTCATGTTGCACATCATAAAAGGCTGTCTGCTCTTTGCAGCAGCAAACAGTTATACAATAATAACCATACTGGGGAATGCCGGTATCCTTCTGCTGTTGCTTCCGTTTTTTATATATCTGAATTTTATTCCGTCCCTGTTTCACCAGAGATATACAGTGGGGCGGCTCCGTATCTGTGCGAATGGCTGTGAGCTTTTGCGTCTTTTTCTGTTGTCAACGGTATTTTCGGCGGTATATTTTATTACCGGATGGTGCGGGTACTTACCTTGCGGCGCTGTTACGGAGCGCCCGCTGCTCTGGATTGTAAATACTTTAATCGTGATTCTGGTGGAATCCGTTGTGTTCTGGAATGGAATTATCCGAGTCTATCTGGCTTCAGAACAGCTTGGAATCAGATGGCGCATGCTTGGAATCGTGTGCGGCTGGGTTCCGGTTGTGCATTTGATTGTGCTCTCTTTCCTGATAAAAACAGTGGAAAAAGAAGTTCGTTTGGAAGATGAGAAGATGAAGTTGAACCAGCGCCGCAAGGAACAGAGAGTCTGTGGGACAAAGTATCCGATTTTGATGGTGCATGGCGTTTTCTTCCGGGATTTCCGCTATCTGAATTACTGGGGAAGGATTCCGAAAGAGCTTAAGGAGAATGGAGCCGTAATATATTACGGCAATCATCAGTCGGCGGCTTCCGTGGCGGAAAGCGCAAGGGAGCTGACAGAACGCATAGAGGAGATTATAGCGGAGACAGGCTGTGAAAAAGTAAATATCATTGCGCATTCAAAAGGAGGGCTTGACAGCCGTTATGCGTTAGCCATACTTGGAGCAAATAAATATGTGGCAACGCTTACCACAATCAATACACCGCATCGAGGGTGTGAGTTTGCAGATTATTTACTGTCGAAGATTCCGAAAAAACAGCAGGGAATGGTAGCAAGAACCTATAACGCAGTATTGCGCAGATTAGGGGATGCGAATCCTGATTTCCTGACGGCAGTATATGACCTGACGGCCAAGGCATGCAGACAGTTCAACGAGACGGTGAAGGATGTGCCGGAGGTTTATTATCAAAGTGTCGGTTCAAAGCTAAACAGAGCATCGAACGGCAGGTTTCCATTGAATTTTACCTATCGGCTGGTGAACTATTTTGATGGAAAAAATGATGGTCTGGTGGGGGAGGCGTCTTTTCCGTGGGGGCAGAAGTATCGTTTTTTAGAAGTCAGCGGCGGGCGCGGAATTTCCCACGGAGACATGATTGATCTGAATCGTGAAAATTTTGGCGCTTTCGATGTGCGCGAGTTTTATGTTCAGCTTGTGCATGACTTGAAAGAAAGGGGATATTAGAGAACCGTGGAAGCGGTTGACAAAGTGGAAATCCATGTCATAATAAAACATAGTCATAATCTGGAATAGTATATACCTTTGGAGGAAAGTATAGATGAAAGTGAAGACAGACTTATTAAAGGGGAGTATTGCAAAGGCGTTAGTGCTTTTTATGATACCGCTTTTGATTTCAAGGATTTTCCAGCAGTTATATAATACCGTAGATACAATGATTGTGGGGAATTATCTCGGAGATGAGGCGTTGGCGGCGATGGGTTCAAGTTCCGCAGTGTATGAGCTTTTGGTGGGATTTTCTCTGGGCGTTGGGAACGGTCTTGGGATTGTTACGGCGAGGAGCTTTGGAACAGGGGATACAACCCTCCTAAAACGTTCTGTTGCGGGTGCGCTGGTGATTGGTGCGGGAATCACTGCAATAATCATGCTGCTTTCCAGAGTTTTTCTGATGCCTTTGCTTCGTTTGCTGAATACGCCGGTGGAGATTATACAGGATTCTTATTCGTATGTTTCGACCCTGACGCTGTTTGTCGGAGTAATGTTTGCCTACAATCTCTTTGCGGGATTGCTGCGGGCGATTGGGAACAGTGTTATGCCGCTTATCTTCCTTGTAATGTCGGCAACGCTGAATATTGTTTTGGATATCCTGTTTATTACGAGATTTTCGATGGGGATTCAGGGGGCGGCAGTGGCAACTGTGGCGGCCCAGGCGATATCTGCTATACTTTGCCTGGTATACATTGTAATAAAATGCCAGATTCTGATTCCTTCTAAGGAGCATTTCAAGTTTGATAAAGATTTATATAAAGAGCAGCTGGGACAAGGATTTTCTATGGGCTTTATGAGCGCTATCGTATCTACGGGAACAGTGATTTTACAGTCTGCGATCAATGGGCTGGGATATCTGACGATTGCCGGACATACGGCGGCAAGAAAGCTGAACAGCTTTTGCATGATGCCGTTTTCGACAATCGGAATGGCGCTTTCTACGTTTGTATCGCAGAACCGCGGGGCAGATCAGGGAGAGCGGATTCGCAAAGGGGTTTTCTTTGCAAATATGCTTTCGCTGGTTATGGGTGGGATTTTGATGGTAATCCTATATCCCTTTGCACCGTTTTTGGTAAAAGCAATCTCCGGTTCCGATGAGCAGGTGGTATTGGACATCGGAGCCTGGTATATGCGGCTGAACGCGCCGTTCTATGCTGCGCTGGGAGTTTTATTTAACCTGCGCAATTCCTTGCAGGGGCTTGGACGGAAGCTGATTCCTTTGGTATCAAGCGTCATTGAATTTGCAGGAAAGATTTTATTTGTAATTCTGATTATACCAAAGACCGGCTATTTTGGAGTTATTATCTGTGAGCCTGTGATTTGGTGTCTGATGTGCATACAGCTTTTGTATTCTTTTTATCATAACCCTTATATCCGCCGGTTCGGAAGGAAGGAAAAGAAGAAAGCGGAGGTTATTGGGTAGCAGAACAGCTGATAAATTGGAAAGGTGGGAATAAGAAAGATGGGACAAAAGAGAGAAATCACAGAGAAAACATCTCTGTTTTATCTTGCGGGACCGATGTTCTTGGAGATGTTTTTAAACATTCTTCTTAATAATGTAGATACACTGATGCTCAGCCGTTTTTCCGAAAACGCTGTCGGCGCAGTAGGAAATGCCAATCAGGTGATGAATCTTTTGATTTTAATGTTCGGGATTATATCGACGGCAACGGCGGTCGTAGTGGCGCAGTATCTTGGCGCAAAGCGGTATGAGAAGATGAACATGATTTATACGTTGGTTCTGATTGTGAATTTCGTGTTTGGATTTGTCTTGAGTATGCTGTTGGTTGCGGCAAAGGAACCGTGTATGCAGCTTTTACGCGTATCTGATGAGATGATGCCGGATGCGCTTGCCTATATAAATCTGGTAGGAGGCTTTCTGTTTTTACAGGCATGTTATAATGTCATGAACCAGATTTTGCGGTGCAACGGGCATACGAAGGTAGGAATGTATATTTCCTTGGTGATTAACCTAATCAATATTGTGGGCAACTATCTGTTCCTCTATGGTCCGTTGAAATTCTTGAATTTTGGCGTGAAGGGTGTTGCGCTGTCTACGGTGACGGCAAGGATTATTGCGCTTGCAATTGCATTGCTTGTATTTTACCGGTTCGGAATCGGAAAGATTTCGTTGAAGCTGCTTCGTCCTTTTCCCGGAAAGCTTCTGGTACAGATGATACGGATCGGACTGCCATCCGCTGGAGAGAGCATGTCCTATAATTTGTACCAGCTTGTGCTGTTATCGTTTGTAAACAGCATGGGAAATGATGCGGTAAATGCTAGGATTTATTGTAATTCTTTGATCTCCTTTGCAAATGTGTTTTCTAATTCTGTTGCTATGGCGACTCAGATTGTGACCGGGCATCTGGTCGGGGCGGATAATGAGGACGGGGCATATAAGCGGGTGATGGATTCACTGAAAATGTCTCTTCCGATTACAATTGGACTTGCGGGCATTAACTGGATATTATCGCCGTATACGCTGCGTCTGTTTACGGATAATGAGCGGATTATCCAGATTGCTTTCTGGGTCATGCTGGTAGATATTGTGCTGGAGGTCGGACGCTGTCTGAATATGACTTTTGTGTGCAGCCTGAAAGCGGCGGGCGATTATGTATTTCCGCTTCTTGTAGGGCTTCTGACCATGTGGGGGCTTGGCGCGACGGCAGGATATGCCTTTGGTATCGTGGCAGGGATTGGAGTTGCCGGCGTCTTTATGGGAACGGCAACGGATGAGTGTATCCGCGGACTGATTGTCATGCACCGCTGGAGAAGCGGAAAGTGGCGGGGAAAATCTATCGTAGAGAAGAGCCAGCCGGTAGAAATAGGG
>Ga0137307_102666_pt1 | contig 11821 bp, 8 predicted proteins | sample NAcewD2O_March_2_FD_97180 | JGI IMG/M metagenome (GOLD analysis project Ga0137307, IMG submission 97180) | Mouse cecal microbial communities from Vienna, Austria - N-Acetylglucosamine amended D2O_March | ecosystem: Host-associated > Mammals > Digestive system > Large intestine > Cecum | place...
TCGCCGAGCGCGTGCGCCGCACGGTGCCCGACTGGCGGCTCGACGACGCCGCGCAGCAGGAGGTGCTCTGCCGCTGGATGCGCGCTTCGGTGAAGGATGCCGAGCCCATTCTGGAGCGGCGCGGACTGTTGTAGGCGCCGGATTGTTGATAACTTCCGCCGCGGCGGGGCGTGTTCACGAATCGGACCCTGCGGGGGCGGTTGTTGATAAACCTGCGGCCGGATGCGGGAGGCGTTTCCCGGAGGGGCGGACGGGGCGATGCCTCGCCAAGGGATTTCCGGTCAGCGGTTTGCTGCGCATGTCCGCCTGCTTCGTCCGATGGGGCCATCGGGCAGCGGCGGGAGCGGCGCCGGCAGGAAAATGTTGATAACTCCGATGCGCTACCGGGGGTGCGGAGGGGTGGAAAGAGGGGTTTTCGCCGCCGGATTGTGGATAACTTTCCCGAATGTTCATAACTTTCGCCGGGCATTTTCGGCCGGAAGAGAGGGACGGACGGTTTTTCCGTCCCCTCCGCGGGGCCCGAACGAAAGAGACCAAATTTGTATAGAGTCATGCATAACGAAACCGTTTTACGCAAACAGTTCCTGGCCCACGTGGGCCAGACGTCGCCCTCGCCGATGCTGATCGAGGTGGAGCGGGCCGAGGGTACGTTCTTTTACACCCCCGAGGGGCGCCGCTACTACGACCTGGTGGCGGGCGTCTCGGTGAGCAACGTCGGTCATGCCAATCCCGCCGTGGTGCGGGCCGTGCAGGAGCAGGCGGCGCGCTACATGCACGTGATGGTCTACGGCGAGCTGGTCGAGCGGCCGCAGGTGCGCTATGCCGCGAAAGTCGCCTCGCTGCTGCCGCAGCCCATCGACAGCCTCTACTTCGTGAACTCGGGCGCCGAGGCGGTCGAGGGGGCGCTCAAGCTCGCCAAGCGCTTCACGGGGCGCACGGAGCTCGTCGGCATGCGCCGTGCCTACCACGGCTCGACCCACGGGGCGATGAGCATGATGGGCACGCCCGAGGGCGAGCAGTGGAAAGCCGCGTTCCGGCCCCTGCTGCCCGACGTGCAGAGCATCGAATTCAACGATTTCGCCGCCCTGGAGCGGATCACCCGTCGCACGGCCTGCGTGCTTGCGGAGCCGGTGCAGGGCGAGGCGGGTGTGCGGCCGCCGGCGGCGGGCTACCTGGAGGCGCTGCGGCGCCGCTGCGACGAGGTGGGGGCGCTTCTGATCTTCGATGAGATACAGACCGGCATGGGCCGCACCGGTGCCCTGTTCGCCATGCAGCGCTACGGCGTCACGCCCGACATCGTGTGCCTGGCGAAGGCTTTCGGCGGCGGCATGCCCCTCGGGGCGTTCGCGGCGCCGAAAAGGATCATGGACGCCTTGCAGACGGCGCCCGTGCTGGGGCACATCACCACCTTCGGCGGCCATCCGGTCTGCTGCGCCGCGGGCCTGGCGGCCCTCGACTACCTGCTTGAACACGACGTCGTGGCGCAGGTCGAGCGCAAGGGCGCGCTCTACGAGGAGCTGCTGTGCGACCATCCCGCGGTGCGGGAAATCCGCCGCAGCGGCCTGCTGCTGGCCGTGGAGCTGGGCGATTCGGCCCGCCTCTACCGCATGATGGAACTCTTCGCGGAGGCGGGCATCATGAGCGACTGGTTCCTCTATTGCGACACGGCGTTCCGCATCTCGCCGCCGCTTACCATATCGGAGGAGGAGGTGCGTGACAGCGCGCGCCTGATTCGCGAGTGCCTCGACCGGCTCTGAGGCCGGGGCATGCGGCGCGCGCGGGCGGCACCTCTGATGCGGGAGGTGCCGCCCGCGCTTTTGTCCGTTACGCCTCGGCGGCGAAGGTCTTGAGCCGTGCGATCTCCTCGGGCCAGCGCGCCTCGTCGGGGGTTTCGAGGATGAGCGGCATGCCGTCGAAACGGGGGTCGCGCGCGATGTAGCGGAAGCACTCCCAGCCGATCTCGCCCGCACCCAGCGGGGCGTGGCGGTCGATGCGGCTGCCGAGGGGTTTCATGGCGTCGTTGAGGTGCATGCCCCGCAGGTAGCGCATGCCCACGATGCGGTCGAATTCGGCGAAGGTGCGCTCGCACGCCTCGGGCGTGCGCAGGTCGTAGCCCGCGGCGAAGGCGTGGCAGGTGTCGATGCAGACGCCCACGCGCGAGGGATCCGCCACGCGGCCGATGAGGTAGGCGAGCTGCTCGAACGTGAAGCCGAGGTTCGAGCCCTGGCCCGCCGTGTTCTCGATGACGGCCGTCACGCCCTGCGTGCGTTCGAGCGCCAGGTCGATCGACGCGGCGATGCGGTCGAGGCTCTTCTCGGGCGCGATGCGGTTGAGGTGGCTGCCGGGGTGGAAGTTGAGGCGGTCGAGCCCCAGTGCCTCGCAGCGGGCCATCTCGTCCTGGAATGCCGCGCGCGACTTGGCGAGCCCCTCGTCGTCGGGGTGGCCGAGGTTGATGAGGTAGGAGTCGTGGGGCAGGATCTGTGCGGGTCCGTAGCCCGCGAGGGCGCAGGCTTCGCGGAACGCCGCGATCTGTGCGGCGTGCAGCGGCGCAGCGTGCCACTGGCGCTGGTTCTTGGTGAAGAGGGCGAAGGCCGTGGCCCCTGTTTCCGATGCGTTGCGGGGGGCGTTGTCCACGCCGCCCGAAGCACTTACGTGCGCTCCGAAGTATTTCATGCGATCTGGTGTTTGCTCGGTTTTCGTGCGGACAAATGTAACGATTTTGTAAATAAATTCATAACTTTGTCCCGCTTAACGAATTATGTGTTACAGGATGAAATATTTCTACTTGCTCGTGGCGGCATTCGCTGCCGCCGTGTGGCCGGCCGCGGCGCAGATCACCGTCGATGCGGTCGATGCCCGCGAGGAGGCCGTGGCATTCCGCAACGAGATCAAATCCACTCCGGTCGAGACGGAGTTCTTCAACCGCGCGAAGTACCGCGCCGAGCGTGCGGCCATACGCCGCGAGCGCAACTTTCTCGAATTCGGCGGCGGCTTGCAGGGCACGCTGACCTCGTACAACGACCCGTGGATCGAGACCTCGGGCGGTGACAACTCCATCGCGATGATCGCCACGGCGTTCCTGCACCATACCTTCACGAAGAACCTCTTCACCATCGAAACCAAATTCGAGGCCAAGTTCGGCTACAACCGCATGAAGGTCGAGACTACGTCCGACGACGGATCCACGTCGAGCGACGGCATCTGGTTCAAGAATCAGGACGAATTCCTCATTTCCACGGCTCCCTCGTTCCGTATGGCACGAAACTGGTCCTACGGTTCGATCCTCAAGTTCCGAAGCCAGTTTGCCAACGGCTACGTCTCGCGCACGGAGCAGAAGGTATCCGACCGCAAGAGCACTTTCCTCACGCCGGGTTATTTCGATGCGTCGCTCGGTGTGACCTACAAGTCGCCCAACGCCAAGTGGCCCTTCACGGTGAACCTTTCGCCGCTGGCCCTCAGCGGTACGTTTGTGGAGAATGCCGCCATTCGCGAGAACGGCTACCTCTACGGTCTGGAGGATCCCGCCAAGACGTCGAAGTGGGAGGGCGGTTCCTCGATCCAGATCGACTACGACCGCACCTTCGGCAAGCGGGGCGTGATCCGCTACCGCACCACGCTCTTCGGATTCTACGGCTGGATCACGAGCGTCGGCCAGCGCAACAAGTACTCGGACTACCACGCGTTCGTCGATGCCTACGAGGCCTGGTCGTCGCAGGAGAATCCCGACGCGCTGGACAAACCCGTGCTGGCGATCCATCCCACGGTGCGCTGGGAGAATACGATCGAGATCAAGGCCACGCGCTTCCTCTCGACCGTGCTCAGTTTCCAGCTCTACTACAACCGGGCCCAGCACCTCGACGTGCAGACCCAGACGCTGCTGAGCGTGGGGCTGAGCTATACGTTCAAGAACAAGTAATCCGCACGGCCGCGGCCGTGCGCGCAATGCCGTAGCATGAATACGAAAACGAAACACAACCTGCTGCTTCCGCTGCTGCTCTTCGCGGCCATCGTCCTCGGACTCTGGGCAGGATTCTTCTGGGGCCGCAACAACGGCCGCACGGAGCTCGGCGACGCCCTGGTGCGCCTCGCCTCGCCCGGCAGCAAGCTCGAATACACGATGGCGCTCATCGAGCGCCGCTATGTCGATTCCGTGTCGATCGACTCGCTCGCCGAGCGGGTCATCCCGCTGCTGGTCGAGGAGCTCGACCCCCACTCGGTCTACATTCCGCGCGAGGAGATGCAGCGCATCAACGAACCCCTCGACGGCGAATTCGACGGCATAGGCATCGTGTTCAACATGGTGCCCGATACGGTGGTGGTGCTCAACGTCATCGCGGGCGGCCCGAGCGACCGCGCGGGACTCCGCTCCGGCGACCGCATCGTGCGCATCGACGACTCGCTCGTGGCCGGACGGCAGATTCCACAGCCGCAGGTCGTCAGGATGCTGCGCGGCGAGCGCGGCACGCGGGTGCGCCTGACGCTCCGCCGTGCGGACATCGCCGATTCGGTAGTGGTGGAGGTGGTGCGCGACGCCATCCCCATCAAGAGCATCGAGGCGGCGTTCATGCTCACCGACGACATCGGCTTCATCCGCCTCGGTCAGTTCGCGCGCACCTCCTACCAGGAGCTGCTCCTCGCCATGCTCCGCCTGCGGACCGAGGGCATGCGCAAGCTGATCTTCGACCTGCGGGGCAACGCCGGCGGCTACCTCGACCAGGCCATCATGATCGCCAACGAGTTCCTGCACGAGGGACAGCTGATCGTCTATACCGAGGATCGCCGCGGCGAGCAGGTGCGCGAGTACGCCGACGGCACGGGTTCGGCGAGCGAACTGGAGGTGGCGGTGCTCATCGACGAGGGCAGCGCTTCGTCGAGCGAGATTCTGGCCGGGGCGTTGCAGGACAACGACCGCGGCACGATCATCGGCCGCCGCTCCTTCGGCAAGGGCCTCGTGCAGCAGCAGATACCCTATGCCGACGGTTCGGCCCTGCGGCTGACCACGGCGCGCTACTATACCCCCACGGGCCGTTCGATCCAAAAGCCCTACACCCGCGGCGATGCCGAGGGATATGCGGCCGACATGTTGCACCGTTACGAGAACAACGAATTCTTCACGGCCGACAGCATCCGTTTCGCCGACTCGCTGCGGCGCGTGACGCCCGGCGGCAAGGTGGTCTACGGGGGCGGCGGCATCATGCCCGACCTGTTCGTGCCGGCCGACACTACGGACATCACGCCCTACTTCATCGAGGTCGTGGGGCGCAACATCCTGTTCCGCTATACGCTGCGCTATGCCGACCGTCACCGTGACGAGCTCGGACGCGTGGCTACCGTGGCGGGCCTGATGCGGCTGCTCGACAGCGACCGCACCCTGCTCGACGACTTCGTGCGATATGCCGCGTCCGAGGGCGTGGCGCCCGACTACCGCGACATCGACCGCTCGCACAAGCTCCTCCAAGCCCAGCTCAGGGCCTACATCGGCCGCAATACCTTGCTGGAGGAGAGCGGATTCTATGCCAATATCTATCCCGTCGATCCGGTAATGCGGCGTGCGGTCGAGGTGCTCGATGCGGCGGCGGGAGATGCGGCGGGCCCGGAGGACTCCGGAAGCGAGGAGGCCGAAAGCGCGGCGGATTCGCTGCGGTCGGCCTGTCCGGGGGAGGCTCCGCAATCCGCGGACGGGGCTTCTGCTGCCGCAGAGTCCGACGATAAAAAGTTATCCGACCATGATTAGAAAATATATCGCCGTGGCCGTCTTCCTCCTGTCGGCAGCCGTGATGGCGGCGGCGCTTCTGCATGCGGGGCGTTACGCTTCGCTCTGTTTCGTCGCCCGGACGCCTGCGGCGGCAACCGCGACGAACGGGGAGGCCGATGCGACGCAGGCGGCAGAAAAGGATGGCCGCGCGTCGGATGCCGGTCCGGACAGCGTTTCCGGTCCGCAGCCGGCCGCAGCGGATGCGGCCGGGGCCCCGGCTGGGTCCGTGGCGAAAGGGGGCGGTGTGCCGGAGGCCGCCGCTACTGAGGTGCGGGGCACTGCTGTGCCGGGATCGGTCGATAGCGGGGGAGCCTTGTCGGGTGCCGCTCCGGTCGGTGGCGAACGCAGCGACGCCGCAGCATCCGCTCCGCAGGGCGTGCGGTAGATTCACGGCAGGACCGCTCCGAAAGGCGTTCGCATGAAACGGAGGCCGGATGCGGAACGTGTCGTATTGCGCGCGGTTATTGCTGCGGCGGGATTACGGGCGGGCGGATTTATTCCGCTTCGAGAGGAAGCCGGATGCGACCGTGTTGTATTGCGCGGGGTTATTGCTGCGGCGGGCTTACGGACGGGCGGATTTATTCCGCTTCGAGAGGAAGCCGGATGCGACCGTGTCGCATTGCTCGGAATTATTGCTGCGGCAGGTTTATGGTCGGGCGGATTATTTCGTTTCGGGCGGAGCGAATGCGGCGGTGCGGGCGTGAAAAAAGGTTCGCGGGCAATTGCCCGCGAACCTTTTTTCATGAGTTGCTTACGGATGCTCCGCTCCGTTCGAACCCCGATCAGAAGTACTTTACTTCATGACCCTCGATGGCCGAGAGGAGGTTGTTCGCAGCGGACGAGGCGCCGATGCGGAACAGGTCGGTTGTGCACCACTCCTCGCCGAGGATCTCACGGACGATGGTGTAGTAAAGCACCGCATCCTGGGGCGTGCGCACGCCGCCGGCGGCCTTGAAGCCGACCTTGCGGCCCGTCTTTTCGTAGTAGTCGCGGATGGCGTGGCACATCACCACGGCCGCCTCGGGCGTGGCCGCTACGTCGATCTTGCCCGTCGAGGTTTTCACGAAGTCGGCGCCCGCGAACATCGACAGCAGCGATGCCTTGCGGATCAGTTCGGGGGTTTTGAGCGCTCCCGACTCGATAATCACTTTCAGTACGACTTCGGGGTCCGTTTCGGCGCGGATGACCTCCACTTCGTTAGCCGCCTCGTCGTATTCGCCCGTGAGCATGCGTCCCACGTTGAGCACGATGTCCACTTCGTCGGCGCCGTTCTCGATCGCCATGGCCACCTCCAGCGCTTTCACTTCGAGGAAGGTCTGGGCGGCCGGGAAGCCTCCGGCGACGCTCGTGATGCGCATGGGCGTGCCGTCTACCGCCAGTCCCACGGTCTCGACGAACGAAGGGTAGATGCAGATCGACGCCACGTTCGGAATGTGCGGAAACCGTTCGTTGAACTCCGCCGCCTTGCGGGCGAATTCTGTGACCGAGGTCACGGAGTCGTTGCAGGAGAGGGTCGTGAGGTCGATGGCCGAGTAGCAGAATCTGTACACTTCGACGTTTTCGTTGCTGCGGGCCGCCTCCTTCATGCGTGCCACCTCCTCGGCCACCTGCGCTTCGCTCTGCGCGGGGGCATATTCGTTCAGATGATTGGCGTATTCCATAGGATGAATCCGATTTTCTACAAAAATAAGTATTTATTTTCACATCCCTGCAAAAAAAACGCCCGAACCGAAGTTCGGGCGTCGATAATCGTTCGTCCTGCGCGGGCATCTTCCGCTGCGTCACGATCCGAAAGGATTCGGGCCGCTTCTGCGAGGCGGAAACGCCTCTCGCCGTATCACCCGCCGGGCACGATCCGAAGCATGTCGGATTTCATCCCTCGGCACCGGCGAAACGCTGCGCCGCGACGATTAGAGACGGAAACCGTTGGCGAAGAGGTCGCGCAGGTTCACGTCCTTCTGGGCCTTCTGAGCCAGTGCGGGCTCCTTCTTCACGGCGCTCTTCAGCTGAGCCTCGGCGGTGTTCAGGTTGCCCTCCTTCGTTGCGATCACGGCGCGCAGGTAGTCTGCATCGGCCGAGTTGTCGTTGGCGATGGCTTTCTTGGCAGCGGCGTAGTTGTGGTTCATCGTCTCGGCGATGGCGCGGTTGTAACCGTTGAGGTTGCTTGCGGCGTTCTTGTAGTCGCCCTGAGCGGCGGCAACGGCAGCCTTGGCCTCGGCGTCGGCAGCCTTGGCGTACTTGGCGGCCTCGGCGGTGTTGCCGGCAGCCAGGTTGGCCATCACGAGGTTGTTGTTCACCTCGCTCGTAGCCTCCAGCTTGGCAGCTTTCTCGAACGATGCAAGAGCGGCCTTCATGTCACCCTGCTCGGCCTGGGCGATACCCAGGTTGTTGTATACGCGGGCGTCGTTGTACTTCTTCGAAGCGGTGCCCAGGATCGCAGCCTGCTCGGCCGGCGTCTTGGCCAGCTTGTCGGCGGCATAGAGGTACTCCTCGACGGTCAGCTGCTGGCCGTTCTTGATGCAGGCGAGGATCTCCTCGTCGGTCTTGCCCTGGATGTCGGTGGTGTTCACGACCTGCGAACGACGCAGCTGGGGCAGGATCTCGTCCTTCAGCTCGTTGAATACGGTGGCCATGTTCTTGATCTCGCTCTCACGCTGTGCCGAGTTCGAGTAGAGGCTCAGAACCTGGAGAATGAGGGCCTTGTCCTTGATGTCCGACTTCTCGACCAGCTCCTTGAAGCCCTCCCAGTCCTCGCCGTACGCTGCGGCGTCGATGTTCAGACCGGCGTCCTTCAGCAGCTCGGCCACGGTCTTCTTACCCGTGTTGCTGCGGGCCTCCGACAGCTTGTCGTTGAACTTCTCGGGACCGTCGGGCGAAGCGTAACCCTTCACGGCGATGTTCTGCGAAGCGCGGTCGTTCTTCAGGTTGGCGTCCACGTTGGCCTTGAAAGCGTCGAGGTCGGCGTTCTTCTTGGCCTTCTTCGTCACTACCGACGAGTTGATGGCGTAGAGGATGTCGGCCTTGGATACCTCGGTGGTCACCTTCTTGTAGTTGTTGGCGCGGGGATCCATCATGGCGGCATAGTCGATGTCGTTCTGGAGCGTGTTCACGCCGTAGGCGATCGTCAGACCGAATGCGCGCTCGATGGCCTTCTTCGCAGCCTCGTCGTCACCGGCCAGCACGGCAGCCTCCTTCTTGGTGGGGATGGCACCGTCGTTCAGGTTCACGAGCGTGAACTCCTTGCACTTGCCCTTGGGGCACTTGATCTCGGCACGGAGCTGGAGCTCGCTGAGCTGCATGCGTGCGTCGTAGGGGAACTCCACGTGGTGCGAGAACGTACCCACGTTATCGCGGCCCACTACGGTATAGTTGTCGTCTACCTTCGAACCCTGGAGGTAAACCGGAGCTGCGGCCAGCTCGCCGCCCTCGAATACGAGTACGGGGGTAACCTTCAGTACGGCCTTCTTGTTGAAATACTGCTCGGGGAACGTGACGTTGATGTCTGCGGCGACTACGCCGTTGTTCAGTTCGAGCACTTCGGGCGTGCAGGTGAGTTTTACGTCATCCTTGTGCTGGGCCATCTGCTTGAAGCAGTTGCAGCTCGAGAATGCCAGGGCGGCAGCCGCGAGTACAAGGCTCAGTTTCATCATCTTTTTCATGATCGTTTAAGAATTTAAAAGTGTTTATTGAGTCTGTCTGTTTGCACATTTTGTTCCGAATCGCTCCGGAAACCGCTTTCGCGGTGCTCCGACATCGGGCCGGAACACCGCAAATATAGGGAATCAGCGTCAAATATGCAATATTCCCCTGCGGATTTTTTCAAGGCCGGGGCACCCGTGCCGGGCGCCCCGACCGGATGCTATTCGCGACCTCCGCCGCGACGCTCGCCGCGCGGACGGCGCTCGCGCTCCACATAGCCCTCGGGCTTGGGCAGCAGCGCCTTGCGCGACAGTTTCAGCTTGTTGGTCTTGGGATCCAGACCGATGAGTTTCACCTCGATGGTGTCGCCCTCCTTCAGTCCGGTCTCGTCCATGGTCTCGAAGCGCTTGTAGTCGATCTCCGAAATGTGGAGCAGTGCGTCCTTGCCGGGCATGATCTCCACGAAGGCGCCGAACGCCACGATCGAACGGATCTTGCCCACGTAGGTCTCGCCTACCTCGGGGATGGCCACGATGGCCTTGATGCGGGCCAGTGCGCCGTCGAGCGCCGCCTTGTCCACGCCGAAGATGTCCACGTAACCCTTGTTGTCCTCCTCGGTGATGGTGATGGTCGTGCCGGTGGTCTTCTGGATGTCCTGGATCACCTTGCCGCCGGGGCCGATCACGGCGCCGATCATATCCTGCGGGATGGTGATCTGCACGATGCGCGGCACGAAGGGCTTGTACTCCTCGCGCGGCTCGGCGATGCAGTCGGTGAGCTTGCCGAGGATGTGCATGCGGCCCACGCGCGCCTGTTCGAGCGCCTTGGCCAGCACCTCGTACGAGAGGCCGTCCACCTTGATGTCCATCTGCGTGGCGGTGATGCCGTCCTTGGTGCCCGTCACCTTGAAGTCCATGTCGCCCAGGTGGTCTTCGTCGCCGAGGATGTCCGAAAGCACGGCCCAGCGGCCCGTCTCCGAGTCGGAAATCAGACCCATGGCGATGCCCGACACGGGCTTCTTCATCTTCACGCCGGCATCCATCAGCGCCAGTGTGCCGGCGCATACCGTGGCCATCGACGACGAACCGTTCGATTCGAGGATGTCGGACACGATGCGTACGGCGTAGGGATTCTCCTCGCCCAGCGGAATCATCGGCTTGAGGGCGCGCCATGCCAGGTGGCCGTGGCCGATCTCGCGGCGGCTCAGGCCGCGTGCGGCCTTGGCCTCGCCCGTCGAGAAGGGAGGGAAGTTGTAGTGGAGCACGAACTGCTCGGTGCCCTGCACGAGCACCTCGTCCTTGACCTTCTCGTCCATCTTGGTGCCGAGCGTCACGGTCGCCAGCGCCTGCGTTTCGCCGCGCGTGAAGACGGCCGAGCCGTGCGCCGCGGGCAGGTAGTTCGTCTCGCACCAGATGGGGCGGATTTCGTCCGTGCGGCGGCCGTCGAGGCGCTTGCCCTCGTCGAGGATCATGTTGCGCATGGCCTTCTTCTGCACGTCGTCATGGAAGTATTTGTGGATCAGCGGAGCCTTCTCCGTGAGCTCCTCCTCCGGGTAGCGCGAGGCGAACTCGGCCTCAAGGGCGTTGAACAGCTCCTCGCGCTCGTGTTTCATCGTGCCGCTCGTGGCGATGGCGTAGGCGCGGTCGTAGAGCTCGCGGATGATGGTCTGGCGCAGCTCCTCGTCGTTCACCTCGTGGCAGTAGGTGCGCTTCACGTCCTTGCCCAGCTCTTTCGAGAGTTCGATCTGCACGGCGCAGTGCTTCTTGATCTCCTCGTGCGCGAACTTGATGGCGCCGAGCATCACCTCTTCCGACACCTCCTTCATTTCACCCTCGACCATCAGGATGTTGTCGATCGTACCGCCGACCATGATGTCGAGGTCCACGTCCTGCATCTGCGAGAATGTGGGGTTGATGACGTACTCGCCCGCGATGCGCGCCACGCGCACCTCCGAGATGGGGCCGCCGAACGGAATGTCCGACACGGCGAGCGCCGCCGAGGCGGCCAGGCCGGCCAGCGCGTCGGGCTGAATGTCCTTGTCCGCCGAGATGAGGTTCACCGTGACGTAAACTTCGGCATGGTAATCCGAGGGGAAGAGGGGGCGGAGTGCGCGGTCGATGAGGCGTGCAACCAGGATTTCGCTGTCGTTGGCCTTGCCTTCGCGCTTCATGAAGCCGCCGGGATAGCGGCCGCATGCGGCGTATTTCTCCTTATATTCTACCTGAAGGGGCATGAAGTCCGTGTCGGGTTTCGCGTCCTTGGCCGCTACCACGGTCGCCAGCAGCATCGTGTCGCCCTGCTTCACGACCACGGAGCCGTCGGCCTGCTTGGCCAGCTTGCCGGTCTCGATCATAATCTCGCGTCCGTCGGCGAGCGTTATGAACTTCTGCACGGCATTGTACAGTTTCTTTTCTTCCATGATTTTAT
>Ga0137307_101501_pt2 | contig 11817 bp, 10 predicted proteins | sample NAcewD2O_March_2_FD_97180 | JGI IMG/M metagenome (GOLD analysis project Ga0137307, IMG submission 97180) | Mouse cecal microbial communities from Vienna, Austria - N-Acetylglucosamine amended D2O_March | ecosystem: Host-associated > Mammals > Digestive system > Large intestine > Cecum | place...
AAGGAGATCCGGACTGCGGAGGGCTTTTGGCGTACAACTATTTTTCCGGGGAGCATATCACCGGTTTTGAGGAGGGCCGTCCCCTGTTTGTGAGAAAGCCGGGCAGCCAGTTTAATCTGGCCAATTTCATGCGGACCCATCTGTATACCTCCCTGGGCGCCTTGAAAACCGGGCTGGATATCCTGTTTAAAAAAGAACAGGTGAAGCTGGATGTGTTGCTGGGTCACGGAGGCCTGTTTAAAACGCCGGTGGTGGGCCAGAAAATCATGGCCGCCGCGGCAGGCGTTCCCGTATCGGTAATGGAAACGGCGGGAGAAGGCGGCGCCTGGGGCTGTGCCCTTCTGGCAGCCTATATGCTGCGGAAAGAAGAAGGGGAAACGCTGGCCGCCTATCTGGCAGACAAGGTGTTCGCCGGACAGGAAGGAAATCTGGTGGAGCCGGATGCCGAAGACGCGGCAGGATTCGACGCGTTTATGAAACGTTATCATGGCGGATTTGCCATTGAGCATGCCGCCGTGGAAACACTGAACTGAATAAAACCAAGAAATGACAGATCAGCCTGGCCGGGGACAGACGAAAAAACCGTCTGGCGCCGGCCGGACAAATTTTATGAGAAAACAGTTGCGCAATAGAGACGGCTGCGGTATGATTACAGCGGAAGAATGTAATATTGGGCTGTGGCTGCGGAAGGCAGCGGAACTGTAACAGCAGAAGCCCGGACGAAGCACAGAAGGGTTTACGGACGTTGCAGACGGCCGGAAAGCCTTCTAGAGTCGGTGATTCGGCAGGGCGGCAGCGGAACTGTAAATAGAGGTTTAAGAGATGTTAGAAGATTTAAAACAGCAGGTATACGAGGCGAATATGGAGCTGCCCAGACGGGGGCTGATTACCTATACCTGGGGAAATGTCAGCGGGATCGACCGGTCGGCGGGCCTGTTTGTGATCAAGCCCAGCGGCGTAGACTATGATATGCTGAAACCGGAGGATATGGTGGTGATGGATCTGGATGGAAATCAGGCGGAGGGTTCTCTGCGGCCTTCTTCCGACACGCCCACCCATCTGGAGCTTTACAGAGCTTTTCAGGAGATCGGCGGCGTGGTTCACACCCATTCTCCTCACGCTACGGCCTGGGCCCAGGCCGGCAGGGGCATTCCCTGCTACGGCACCACCCATGCCGATTATTTCTATGGTCAGATTCCCTGTGCCAGAACCCTGACGGAACAGGAGATCGAGGAAGGCTATGAGAAGAATACCGGCATGGTAATCATCGAGACTTTCGCGGGAAAGAACCCTGTCCATGTACCGGCGGTTCTGTGCAAAAACCACGGCCCGTTTACCTGGGGCAAAGACGCTGCCCAGGCCGTACACAATGCGGTGGTCCTGGAAGAAGTGGCGAAGATGGCCTGGATGACGGAGCTGTTAAATCCCGGCGCCGACAACCGGACGCCTCAGTGTATGCAGGACAAGCATTTTATGAGGAAGCACGGGCCGAATGCCTATTACGGACAAAAATAAATACCGTTCAGGTATATAAAAGAAATAAAAACAGCAAAGCCCCGGACATGCACGGCGGAAACGGCAGATGGGAAAGCGTGTAAGGATCTGAAAAACGGTTCCCAGGTGTTTGCGGCAGCGGAAGGGGCAAAGCGGAATTTAAAATCGGAGGAATGTATGAATCTGGATTTAGAAAAAAGTTGTGTCAACGCGATACGGATTCTGGCGGCGGATGCCGTGCAGAAAGCAAACTCCGGCCATCCGGGGCTGCCGCTGGGGGCTGCGGCCATGGCCTATGAGCTGTGGGCCCGCCATATGAACCATAACCCCGCCGACCCGAACTGGGAGAACAGGGACCGTTTTATCCTGTCCGGCGGCCACGGTTCCACCCTTTTATATTCTCTGCTTCATCTGTTCGGCTATGGGCTGAAAGTGGAGGATTTACAGAATTTCCGGCAGCTTGACTCTCTGACGCCGGGCCATCCGGAGTATGGCCATACGACAGGCGTAGAGGCCACCACAGGCCCTCTGGGCGCAGGCATGGGCATGGCAGTGGGCATGGCCATGGCGGAGGCCCATCTGGCCGCCGTATTTAACAAGCCGGAATTTCCCGTGGTTGACCATTACACCTTTGTGCTGGGCGGAGACGGCTGCATGATGGAGGGCATTTCCTCGGAAGCCTTTTCTCTGGCGGGTACGCTGGGACTGGGCAAGCTGATTGTGCTCTATGATTCCAATCAGATTTCCATCGAAGGAAGCACGGATATCGCCTTTACCGAGGACGTGCGGAAACGGATGGAGGCATTCGGCTTCCAGACGCTGACGGTAGAGGACGGCAATGACACGGCAGAGATCGGCAAAGCCATTGAAGCGGCCAAGGCGGACACCGCCCATCCGTCCTTTATCACGGTAAAGACTCAGATCGGCTACGGCTGTCCCGAAAAACAGGGCAAAGCCAGTGCGCACGGAGAACCGCTGGGAGCGGATAATGTGAAAGCTCTAAAAGAAAATCTGGGCTGGGAGAGCCAGGAGCCTTTCTTCGTGCCGGAAGAAGTATATGAGAATTACCGCGGTCTGGCGGCGGAGCAGGCAAAGACCCAAAAAATATGGGAGGAACTGTTTGCTTCTTACGCGAAGACTTATCCGGAGATGAAGAAACTGTGGGATGAATACCATGACGGAAAAATCGCCGAAAAGCTGTATGAGGATGAGAGCTACTGGGCTTATGAGGACAAGCCTCAGGCTACCAGAAGCCTGTCCGGCGTGATGCTGAACCGGCTGAAAACGGCGGTGCCCGGCCTGATTGGCGGTGCTGCGGACCTGGCGCCCTCCACCAAGACCTATATGAGCGATGCGGGTGACTTTGGAAAGGACGACTACAAAGGCCGCAATCTCCATTTCGGCGTGAGGGAGCTGGCGATGGCGGCCATCGGCAACGGCCTGGCTCTACACGGCCTGCGTTCTTTCGTGTCCACCTTCTTCGTATTCAGCGATTATACGAAGCCTATGGCACGGCTGTCGGCTCTGATGAAGCTGCCGGTAACCTATGTGTTTACCCATGACAGCATCGGTGTGGGCGAGGACGGCCCTACCCATGAGCCTATTGAGCAGTTGGCCATGCTGCGGGCGATGCCGAATCTGAATGTGTTCCGTCCGGCGGATGCCACGGAGACGGCGGCGGCCTGGTATTACGCGGCTGTTTCCCAGGACGCGCCTACGGCGCTGGTGTTAAGCCGCCAGAACCTGCCGCAGTTGGCCGGTTCCGGAAAGGAAGCCTTAAAGGGCGGCTATGTGCTGGAGGACAGCAAAAAAGAGGTTCCGGACGCGATTCTGATTGCCAGCGGTTCGGAGGTTTCCCTGGCCGTGGAGGCGAAAAAGGCGCTGGCAGCAGAGGGAATCGACGTGCGTGTGGTAAGTATGCCTTCTATGGACGTATTTGAGCAGCAGAGCCAGGCGTATAAAGATTCCGTACTGCCGAAGCAGGTGCGCAGCCGTGTGGCCGTGGAGGCTTTAAGCGATTTCGGCTGGGGCAGATATGTGGGCCTGGACGGCGCATATGTTACGATGCATGGCTTCGGCGCGTCTGCGCCTGCGGATCAGTTGTTTGAGAAATTCGGATTTACCGTGGAAAACGTGGTGAAAACCGTAAAAAGCATTCTGTAAGCAAAGCCGGCGGCAGAAAAAACATGTTGTTACTTGAAGTAAGCCTGTATGCGGCCGCATAAACCACAGTACTTTGCGGAATGCGGCCGGCGTACGGGGCGGAATCCTGTTGATACCCACAGGGGAAATGGCTTGCCGATATATTGATGCTGTTTCGGGGAATACACAGAAACATTTGGCGAATCAGTATGTTCCTGGGGATAACGGGATTTGTATTCATGAATCATAAATGGAGGCAATGATGAAATTTTTTATTGACACAGCGAATGTTGAGGATATCAGAAAAGCGAATGATATGGGCGTGATCTGCGGCGTGACCACAAATCCGTCTCTGATCGCGAAAGAGGGACGGGACTTTAATCAGGTGATCGCCGAGATCGCTTCTATCGTGGACGGCCCCATCAGCGGCGAGGTAAAAGCAACCACCACCGACGCGGAAGGCATGATTAAAGAAGGACGGGAGATTGCCGCTATCCATCCCAATATGGTAGTGAAAATCCCCATGACGGTAGAAGGCTTAAAAGCCACGAAAGTGCTGTCTTCCGAAGGAATCAAGACCAATGTAACCCTGATTTTTACGGCGGCGCAGGCCCTTCTGGCAGCCAGAGCGGGGGCAACCTACGTTTCTCCGTTCCTGGGACGTCTGGACGATATTTCCATGCCGGGCATTGACCTGATTGAAGATATCACCGAGATTTTCATGACCCATGATATCCAGACCGAGATTATTGCGGCCAGCATCCGCCATCCGATCCATGTGATCGACTGTGCGAGGGCAGGCGCTGATATCGCCACGGTTCCCTATAAGGTAATCGAGCAGATGACCAAGCATCCGCTGACCGATGCGGGGATTGCAAAGTTTCAGGCGGATTATAAAGCTGTGTTTGGGGAATAATAGAATATTCCTCAGGAACAGGGGATATCAATTCAGTACAAACTGAAACAGAAATGTGCAAATAGCAGGGAGTTATGGAGAGTAGCCGCCGTTTGTCCGATACGTCTGAGAAATCCGGCGTACCGGGCAAAGGCGGCTGTCCGTGATATTGGCCGGTGTGTGCCGGCAGGGTCTGTCTGCCCGGACCGGCGAAGGCGGGGCAGATAGGCCCAAACGGCGGACTGCCTATGCAGGGTGGAAATGAATGATGGGAATTGAAGTTAGGAGAGTGTGAAATGGCAGGTTTTATTGGAAAAGAAATAACGGATTTTACCGTGCAGGCGTATCATAAGGGAACCTTTGAGACGGTGACGAAAGAATCGGTTCTCGGTCACTGGTCGGTTTTCTTTTTTTATCCGGCGGACTTTACCTTTGTATGCCCGACGGAGCTGGGAGATCTGGCAGATTTTTATGAGGAATTCCGGGAGATCGGCTGCGAGATTTATTCCGTGTCCGAGGATACCCATTTTGTGCATAAGGCCTGGGCGGACGCTTCCGAGACAATCGGAAAGATTAAATATCCCATGCTGGCAGACCCGGCGGGCCGTCTTGCTTCCTTTTTTGATGTGCTGGCGGAAGAAGAAGGACAGGCAGTGCGGGGGACTTTTATCGTGAATCCGGAAGGGAAGATCAGAGCCTATGAGATTCATGACATGGGAATCGGCCGCAATGCCCAGGAGCTTCTGCGCAAAGTGCAGGCCGCTCAGTATGTGGAGGAGCATGGAGATCAGGTCTGCCCCGCCAAATGGAAACCGGGCGAGGAGACGCTGACGCCCAGCCTGGATCTGGTGGGAATTCTGTAGTATCAGAAAGAATACGGGGGTGAGAAAATGATTGACTGCAATCAGTTCGAAGGAACCAGCCCATTGCTGGATGAGAAACTGCAGGGGGAGCTGAAAGGAATTTTCGGAAAAATGGAAACGGCGGTGACGCTGAAAGCCGTGGTGGACATGGAGGAGGAAAAGTCCAGAGAGATGGCGCTGTTTTTAAAAACGGCGGCATCGTTAAGCGATCTGCTGACACTGGAGCTGTATACGCCTTTAGAAGCGGAGGCGCTGGAGTTTGATACGGAGTACCTTCCCGCCACGGGCCTGTATAAAGATGGCATATATTCCGGCGTCTCTTTCCATGGCGTGCCAGGCGGCAGAGAAATCAATTCCTTTGTGCTGGCCATTTACAATCTGTCCGGTCCCGGTCAGGAAATCGGCAGGGGACTGGTGAAAAAAATTCAGAAGATAAAAAAACCGGCGAATATCAAAGTGTGTGTTTCCCTGGCCTGTCACCACTGTCCGGCGGTAGTGGCCGCCAGTCAGCGGATTGCCATTCTGAATCCGCTGGTGAAGGCCCAGATGCTGGACGCAAACCTGTATCCGGCGCTGGTGGAGCGGTATGGGATTACCCGTGTGCCTTTCGTGATTCTCAATGATGAAACCACCTTTACGGGGCCCAGGACGATAGAGGAGCTGACGGGGATGCTCGGCTGATCCGGAGCTGTCGGGAGTCAAATGAAACGGATGTCTGTGTGATTGGATATGGGAAATCTGCACAATTGAAACCGGGAATAAGACACTTTTTTGTGCAGAAAAAGTCGGATTTGTAGAAAATATCAAAAATTATTGCGCATTTATGGATATTATGCTATAGTAATTGTAATAAAAATAAAGAGCGCTGAGAGTGAGAGCATAGAGGAAAGCAGCACAGAGATGTTGTGTATTACTATGCTCTTTTCTTATTCCGGAAATGGTTTTCATGAATGTGGTTCTGTGTGGAGGAGTTATGCAGGGATTGTTTTATGATATGCTGGAGGCGAATCCGGTAATTGCTGCGGTGAAAGATATGGAAGGTCTGGGGCAGTGCTGCCAGACTGAGGAAATCAGGGTGGTTTTTATTCTGTTTGGCGATCTTTGCAGTATCGGCGCAATTGTGGAGCAGGTGAAAGCGGCCGATAAGGTGGCTATGGTGCATATGGATCTGGTTCAGGGACTCAGTTCCAAAGAAATTGCCGTAGATTTCATCAAACAGTATACAAAGGCAGATGGAATCATATCCACAAAACCGATGATGATTAAACGGGCAAAGGAACTGGAACTGTATACGGTGATGCGCTTTTTCCTTCTGGATTCCATGGCGCTGGAGAACCTGGAGCGGCAGCTTGGGATGCTCAGGCCGGATGTGATTGAGATCCTTCCGGGCGTGATGCCCAAAATAATCAGGAAAATTTGTGGTCTGGTAAAAGTTCCGGTGATTGCGGGGGGACTGATTACCGACAAAGAAGACATTATGGCGGTCCTGTCGGCCGGGGCGATGGCCGTATCTTCCAGCAATCAGGGAACCTGGGCGATGTAATGCTGCCGGGGAAGATCAGCGAGGGAGCGGCAAAACGGCACCGCGGACAGACAAAACGGCAGGCGGTCAGTGATAACGGATTCTATAATCGCTGGAAAGTCCCGGCGGTTTTTGAATAAAATGTAATACGTAACCAAACACATTTTTAAGGAGGTTTTTTATGGCAAAGTATGTAATGGCGCTGGATGCGGGGACGACCAGTAACAGATGTATTCTCTTTAATGAGAAGGGGGAAATGTGCAGCGTGGCGCAGAAGGAGTTTACACAGTATTTCCCGCAGCCGGGCTGGGTAGAGCATGACGCCAATGAAATCTGGTCCACACAGCTTGGGGTGGCTGTGGAGGCTATGCAGAAGATTGGCGCGACGGCGGCGGATATCGCTGCCATCGGTATTACCAATCAGCGTGAAACCACAATCGTATGGGATAAAAATACGGGCGAGCCGGTTTACCATGCCATCGTATGGCAGTGCCGCAGAACTTCCGAGTACTGCGATACCCTGAAGGACAAAGGGCTGGTTGACACCTTCCGTCAGAAAACGGGTCTGGTAATCGACGCTTATTTCTCCGGAACGAAGCTGAAATGGATTCTGGACAATGTGGAAGGCGTGAGAGAGCGTGCGGAAAAAGGCGAGCTGTTATTCGGCACGGTAGAGACATGGCTGATCTGGAAGCTGACCAAAGGCAAAGTGCATGTGACGGATTATTCCAATGCGTCCCGTACCCTGCTGTACAACATTCAGGAGCTGAAATGGGACGACGATATTCTGGCGGAGCTGAATATTCCCAAGTGCATGCTTCCCGAAGCAAAGCCCTCAAGCTGCGTATACGGCGAGGCGGATTCCTCTTTCTTCGGTGCTCCGATTCCCATCGGCGGCGCTGCGGGCGACCAGCAGGCGGCGCTGTTCGGACAGACCTGCTTCACCCCCGGCGAGGCGAAGAATACATACGGAACAGGCTGCTTCCTGCTGATGAACACAGGCGAGAAGCCGGTATTCTCCAAGAACGGACTGGTTACTACCATCGCATGGGGACTGGACGGAAAAGTGAATTATGCGCTGGAAGGTTCCATCTTCGTGGCAGGCGCCGCCATTCAGTGGCTGCGTGACGAGCTGAGAATCATTGACTCCTCACCGGATTCCGAATACATGGCCGGCAAGGTAAAGGATACCAACGGCTGCTACGTGGTTCCCGCCTTCACGGGACTGGGCGCTCCTCACTGGGATCAGTATGCGAGAGGAACAATCGTAGGCATTACCAGAGGCGTAAACAAGTGCCATATCGTTCGTGCTACGCTGGAATCTCTGGCTTATCAGACAAACGACGTGCTGCAGGCTATGAAAGCGGACTCCGGCATTGAGCTGGCTACGCTGAAAGTAGACGGCGGCGCCAGCGCAAACAACCTGCTGATGCAGATCCAGTCCGATATTATCAACGCGCCGGTGAACCGTCCTCAGTGCGTGGAAACCACGGCTATGGGTGCTGCGTACCTGGCAGGTCTGGCAGTGGGCTACTGGAGCAGCAAGGAAGACGTTATCAAGAACTGGGCGATTGACAGAACCTTTGAGCCGTCCATCGGCGCAGAGGAGAGAGCTGCCAAGGTTGCGGGCTGGAACAAGGCCGTGAAGTATTCGTTCGGATGGGCGAAAGAAGACTAAGAAAAATCCCGAAGAAACCGAAAAGGGCGGAAGCCTCCCGGAAAAGCCGGAACGGATCGGCGGGTTTCGGGGAAGCTGTGAGAAATTAAGGGAAGTATTGACCGGTATGGAGTTCGTGGATTTGAAGATATATGGAAGATTCACGGATTCGGATACGAATAAGAATGAATGGGGGAATATAGTATGTTGCCATATATAGCGGAATTTTTAGGAACAATGATGTTGATTATCCTGGGCGACGGCGTTGTTGCCAACGTAACTCTGAATAAGTCAGGCATGAAGGGAGCCGGTTCCATCCAGATCACCCTTGCCTGGGGTCTTGCGGTTATGGTGCCTGCTTTTATCTTCGGCGCCGCTTCCGGTGCGCATTTTAATCCGGCGCTGACCATCGCCCTGGCGGCTGACGGCAGCATGGGCTGGAACCTGGTGCCCGGTTATATCGTGGCCCAGATGGCAGGCGGCTTTTTGGGCGGCTGTATCGTGTACCTGTTATTCAAGGATCAGTTTGACGCCACCGACAATGCGGGAACAAAGCTGGGCGTATTCAGCACCGGCCCTTCCGTTCCCAATATGCCTCTGAATATTTTAAGCGAAGCCGTGGCAACCTTTATTTTGGTATTCGCAATTAAAGGTATCGCAAATGTGGCTGACTGTGCGCCCGGACTGAGCAACTTCTTTGTATTCGGAATCATCGTTTCCATCGGTATGTCTTTAGGCGGCCTGACCGGTTACGCTCTGAACCCTGCCCGTGACCTTGGTCCCAGAATCGCTCATGCGGTGCTTCCGATTAAGGGAAAAGGCAGCTCCAACTGGGGATATGCGCCGGTAGTAATCGTCGGACCCGTGGTGGGCGCGCTTGTGGCAGTACTGCTGTACGGTGCGATTCCGTGGTAAAATAGGGATTTGTTCCTGTATATGCCAACAGAGGAAAAGCATATGTGTTGCATAAACCATGCGTTTTTGATAATATGGTAGCAAGTTCGGAATGGCTTTTGAACCCTACCTGAATAAAAAAGGGCAGAGATTGGACACCCCATAGTTTTTCCTATGGGGTGTTCCGTCTAAAAAAGAGCGGCCCACGGCGGAAAAAATGCCGCCGGTACGAGGCCGTCGGCATTCGGCCGACTGTGCCGACGTCTGCTGCGGCAGACACGCAAATGCGGATAAACGCAGGTAAACTTAGTGTAGAAGGAGAAATGTCAGATGTATGATGTGATTATAATCGGGGCTGGCGTGTCCGGTGCGGCAGCGGCCAGGGAACTGACCCGTTATAAGCTTTCAGTGTGTGTGCTGGAAAAAGAGGAAGACGTCTGCTGCGGAACCACAAAGGCCAACAGCGCCATCGTCCATGCCGGATATGACGCTGCCAATGGTTCTCTGATGGCGAAGCTGAACGTAGAGGGAAATCAGATGATGGAGGCATTGTCCAAAGAGCTGGACTTTCCCTTCACCCGCAACGGTTCCCTGGTGGTCTGCACGGACGAAACCCAGATGGAAGGCCTGAAAAATCTGTACGAGAACGGCGTGAAAAACGGGGTGGAAGGTCTGCGGATTATTGACAGGGATGAGCTGAAACAGATGGAGCCCAACATAGCGGACGAGGCGGTGGCGGCATTGTATGCCCCTACGGGCGGCATTGTGTGTCCGTTCGGGCTGAATATCGCTCTGGCAGAAAACGCCGCGGCCAATGGCGCTGAGTTTTTCTTTGACACAAAGGTGGAGCAGATTCGCCCCGTGGAAAACGGATATGAACTGTCTACCAATAAGGGAACTTATACGGGTCGCTGCGTGGTAAATGCGGCAGGCGTCTGCGCCGATCTGATTCACAACATGGTCAGTGAAAAGAAGATGAAGATCATTCCCAGAAAGGGAGAGTACTTCCTGTTAGATAAAAGCGCCGGAAGCCATGTGAGCCATACGATTTTCGCCCTGCCCGGCAAATACGGCAAAGGAGTTCTGGTATCTCCCACGGTTCACGGAAACCTGCTGGTAGGACCTACCGCCACGGATATTGAAAATAAAGAAGGTGTGAATACCACCAGAGCCGGACTGGACGAAGTGTCCGAAAAATCAAGGATTACGGTAAAAGATCTGCCGCTGCGTCAGGTAATCACTTCCTTTGCGGGTCTGCGCGCCCATGAGGAAGGCCATGAATTTATTATTGAAGAAGTGAAGGACGCACCGGGCTTTATCGACTGCGCGGGCATTGAGTCTCCGGGACTCAGCAGCGGTCCGGCCATCGGCGTAATGGTGGCTTCTATCGTGAAGGAGAAGCTGAACGCCCAGGAGAATCCGGCATTCAACGGCACGAGAAAAGGGATTCTGAATCCCGAAACCCTGTCTTTGGACGAACGCAACGAACTGATCCGCAAAAATCCTGCTTACGGAAATATTATCTGCCGCTGCGAAATGATTTCGGAGGGCGAGATTTTAGACGCCATCAGGCGGCCGCTGGGCGCCCGTTCCTTAGACGGCGTGAAGCGGCGGACCAGAGCCGGCATGGGACGGTGCCAGGCCGGATTCTGTTCGCCCAGAACCATGGAGATTCTGGCAAGGGAGCTTAACAGCCCTATGTTTGACATTACCAAGTCCGGCGGCGGCTCTCAGATCGTGGTAGGCACCAACAAAGACCGGATATAAGGAGGGGCGGGAATTTATGAAAGCATATGATATTGTAATCATCGGCGGCGGCCCCGCAGGTCTGGCGGCGGCAGCTTCCGCGAAAAGAAACGGCACGGACAGCATTCTGATTCTGGAGAGGGACAGGGAGCTGGGCGGCATTTTAAACCAGTGTATCCACAATGGCTTCGGACTTCATACCTTTAAGGAAGAACTGACCGGACCGGAGTACGCCGGGCGGTTTATCGACCAGGTAAAGGAGCTGGGCATCGAATACAGGCTGAATACCATGGTGATGGATATCAGTCATGAAAAGGTGGTTACGGCCATGAACCGGGAAGAAGGCATGTTCCGGATTCAGGCGAAAGCCGTGATTCTGGCTATGGGATGCAGAGAGCGCTCCAGAGGCGCGCTGAATATCCCTGGCTACCGTCCCGCAGGCATCTTTTCCGCGGGTACGGCCCAGCGGCTTGTGAATATGGAAGGCTATATGCCCGGCCGCAAGGTGGTGATCCTGGGCTCCGGCGATATCGGCCTGATTATGGCGAGACGTATGACGCTGGAAGGCGCGGAAGTCAAGGTGGTGGCAGAGCTGATGCCTTAC
>Ga0137307_102669_pt1 | contig 11815 bp, 1 predicted proteins | sample NAcewD2O_March_2_FD_97180 | JGI IMG/M metagenome (GOLD analysis project Ga0137307, IMG submission 97180) | Mouse cecal microbial communities from Vienna, Austria - N-Acetylglucosamine amended D2O_March | ecosystem: Host-associated > Mammals > Digestive system > Large intestine > Cecum | place...
CACCAAAAACGGCTTTACTTTCAGTAAATGGTCGTTAGACCCTGCGGGTACAACGACAGTAACTAATATTCCTGCAAACACAACAGGTAATATTACTTTCTATGCAATTTGGACGTTGAATAACTTTACGGGCACTGCCACAGCTAGAACGGTAGTGTACGAGAGTAACGCAACGCTTAATACGCAAGGGATAACTATCCCCGGTACAGTAGGTACGGGCGTTGCTAACGTTACCGTTACTTATCAATGGAAAAATGCCAGCGGCAATGCAATAAGCGGACAAACCGGCAGTAGTTATACGCTTACAAAACCGGGTGTAACCGCAGGTACAAACTATCAACTTACAATTACTTCGACGCCGAACGACGGAAGAACGCCGGCGAAAACCGCAACATATACAATCAAACTTACTGTTCAACGTAAGGGAATTACCGTTCCTACTAAAAATACGGGTTTGGTATATGACGGAAGCAGTAAAACAGGCGTTACGCTTCCCAGCGGAGCAAAATATACTTTGTCCGGTAATACGGGCACAAACGCAGGCAGTTATACTGCAAAAGCGACGCTGACGGACAAAAACAATTACTGTTGGGGCAGTAATAACGGCACGGATACGGCAGATAAGTCGATTTCGTGGTCGATTGCAAAGGCTACCGTTGCCGTTCCGACAGTTACAACAGGCACATTTATATATAGCGGATCTGCTCAGCAACCCGTATTGAGTTACAATACGACGTTGGCTAAGTATACTGCCGTTCCGCAAACGGACGCAGGAACATATACCGCGTATGTACAACTTCAAAATACAACTAACTATAAATGGGCTTCCGTACCCACGGGCGTAACGGAAAGCGGAAACTATCCTTTGACGTGGAAAATCAATAAAGCCGACGTCAATGTCAGCGCACCCGCAATTTCTAACAGCAACGTTTATGTAGGACAGTTGCTTTCGGAAATTTCGTTTGCAAACGGCGGTGCGGCTACCGCAACTAATGCTACGACAAGTACAAATACCGTAACGGGTACGTTTGCGTGGAAAACCGATACCGAAAAGGTACTTGCAGGAAGCAGTTCGGCGCGCACAGCGGTATTTACACCCAGCGATACAAAGAACTTTAATAACAAAGAAGTAAGCGTTGTTTTCGGTAATAAACTCGTTCAACTTTACGTCAACGTCTACGAAGCGCAAGTTCAATTTGTAGTAATGGGCAGTAACGGAACGGAAACAACCAGCTTTACATTGCCTGCTATCGGCAGTAATATCACGCGTACACAACGCGTAAACAGAGCGGTAGTACAATATCCCGTAGATTATAAGAGCGATTTTACTATTGCTAATATCGGTAATGATACGGCAAAGAATTGGCAAAATCCGACAGGATATTCGATGCATTACTATAAGGCTCAGAACTCTGACCTTAGCGGATCGGTAGAATACGATACGCCTAATATTACAAATATTACGGCTAACCAACGCGTTTATATCGACTATGTACCGGCAAATAACGGTCAATATACCGTATTCCACATTTACGAAACGACAAGCCACGGAGTAGCGACTCTTGACGGTATTGCCAACGCTTTGCAAGCGGCTAAACCGGACGAAGCGCTTGCAGCCATCGGCGTAACAAGACAGATTGTAAAGAATGCTACAATCGGTTCTAAGGTTAACGGCACAGACGCCAAAACGGCAGGATTTACGTTTGCCCGTACTTTGACTGACGGAACAGGCGGCGAACATACCAGTGATTACCAAAGTAAATTTGTCCGCGGCGACGGCGAAACGGTACTTTATATGTACTATTCCCGTAACGGATATACGGTAACTTGGGACTTGCGCGGCGGCTCTGTCGTGATTGACGGAAGCACCAAGACAGGCACGGTTAAACAAGTTAACGTGCTGTTTGGCGATACCGTAAATACAATTCCCGATCCTACGCGCGACCAGTACACATTCGATAACTGGTACGCAGACAGCGACTATAACGAAGTTGCTACTATTGCAAAAACAATGCCCGCAAGAAACTTGACTTACTATGCTTTCTGGCGCGGAGACGAATATTACCTTAGATACGATAATGTCGGTAACGGTATTGACGATAGATATAAGGCTTTGATAGGCGAAGAAGAAGCAGGCGGACTTGCTCAAATCGTTGTTGCCGATAACCCCGCAATGTTCTCGACTGACGGACTGCTTAAATCGACAATTATGTTGAAAAACCCGTCTTTGACAGGTTATACGTTTATCGGTTGGTATATCGAAGGTACAGATACAAAAGTAACGTCCATTGCTTACGGCCAGACATATATTACTCAAAATAAAGGCACATTGACTCTTGTTGCGCGTTGGTCGCCGCAAACGTATACAATTACGCTTGACCCCAACGGCGGTAGAAAACCTAACCCCAGTACGATAAGAGTTACAAATATGACAAACTACACGTCTTCGACAAGTTTGAAGAACGGTACGTTGCCTACGCCTACTTTTGCAGGTTATAACTTTGTAGAATGGTACTATGTAAACAAACTTAACGGTCAGGAAATAGCAGTTGATTCGTCTACGACCTTTAACTATCTGACAAATAACCTTACGTTGCTTGCAAGATGGGAGAAGAAGGCGTGGAACGCAACCTATACCGAAATGCTGAATAACGGAACAACGACGGAAGAACCCGATTACTATTTAAGCGACGTTGCGTATACCGTAAACGGCAAGGCTACTGACGAAAACGACCAACCATGGGTTACAGATACTCTTGCGGGCAACCTTGTTGTAGGAGACGTACTGACTGTTAACGTAACTCCTTATCCCGGATACGAAGTTGCGGAAATCCGTATTGCAGGCACGCGTGTAAACAACGGCGCAAGATATACGGTAAAATCGAGCTACGCTAACGATACTTTGAATATCGTAGTAACGTTCAGATACAAATCTTACCGCATAAGTTATGTATGGGACGGCGGTGTTTACGGATTGGCTTCCGGAACGCTTGCACAGAGCTTTACATTAAATGACGAAAAAATAGTATTCCCCAACGAAACCAACGTTTCACGTTTGGGTTACGAATTCAGTAACTGGTACTTAGGCGCTTCTGAAGCAGACGGCGGAAAAGCACTGGAACTTGACGCAAACAACGAAATTATTGTTTACGATATTCAAGACTGGTTTGAAAGCTATTTGGGTATGGATGTAAGCGACATTACATTGTATGCTTACTGGGAAGCGGCAGAAGTAGCGGTTATCCTCCACCAAAACGTAGTTAACGAACAAACTACCGTATTTATGGAAGGACAAACGCGTACAGGCGACGTAATTCAAATTGAAAAAGTAGACGATACCCTTATCCCTGCAAACCGCGAACTTGCAGGTTGGGCATTGAGTGCTGACGGAAGTATCGTTTACCCCGTAGAATACAATGCAAACTACGAAGTTTTGCCTTTGAACTACACGGTAGAAGCAAAACTCGTAAACGGGAAGTTAGAAAACCACTTGTATGCAGTATGGCGTTTGACCAACGTTCAGTTCCTTGTATTCAGCGTTCCTAACAACAATGCGGAATACGACCCGAGCAGTTCTTGGGAAGGTATAAAAATGACGGCAAGACCGAGATATACCTACGTTGCCGACCCCACAATCAGCATTGACTTCTTGTGGTACAAGGCAGACCCCGCTTGGGACAAATGGACGGAAGCAGACCTTCCTGCAGATATGGACAGCGCGCTTTACGCAGAAATTTACGCTAAATTAGGCACATATAAGATTCCTGCAGACGCAACGCCCGTAAGAAGACAGACAATCTCCAGCGTATTGGATGATAACCAATTTGATACGTTTACAGTTAAAAACGTTGCCGACAGCGGTATTTACGTATGCGTAATGGAAGCGCACGGCGAAAGATTGACTTCTAATAATACACAAGCGACATCGGTTGCAACAGGTGTAGGTCAATACGACGTAACAGTCCGCAAGGCTACGTTTAAAGGATTGCAACTTGACAGCGAACTTGATTTCAAATATGACGCAACTATCCGTACTTTGAGCGTTAAGACGTCAAGCGGCGCTACGGTTAACGAAAACAGCAACATTGTTCTTCCCGACGGAAGCGTACTTGCAGTTATTTACACCTACTTTACAACCGGCAGCGACGAAGAATCTAATATCGGCGCAATGCTTGCAGGTTCGTATACGGTAAGAGCGCAATTCAGTTGGATTAAAGATAACGGCAACTACAATTTGCCTGAAGAACTTGCCGCACAACTCGATATAGCTGAAGTTGTAATCAATCAAGTTAGTTATTCTCTTGAAAAACAAAACGACGACGGAACGTGGAGTGAAGTACAAAGTTCTCCCAAAATCATTGACGGCAACCTTGTATTTGACGAAGTTCCCTATGCTGCAGCGGCTTACAGAGTAGTAGCTAAGTCTAACGATATTTTGGAAGCTGACCGCAAGGCTAACAACCCCAACGTAACAATCGCTATCTTTACCGAAGGCGATTTGAGTAACCCCAACGGCGGAGCAGACCTTGCTTATGCAACGTATGTAGGCGAATACAGAGCGTATTGCGATGAACTTGCAGGCAGCAGAGCGTCTTGTTATTTGCTTAACAACAGCAGTTTGCAAGCAGTAGCGTACAGTATTGTAAAGGCTAAACACGACCTTGACATTACGTTTAACGACAAGACTGTTGTTTACGACCGCAACAATCCTACGACTGCTCAGGAAATAGATATAACTTCTATTCTTGACAATTCTGACGGAACTTCCGTAAACGTTCCTATGACCAAGAATGCTGACGGAACTGTTACGATTCAACTTTCTGCAGACAGAGAAGTTACAATCAGTTATACTTCTACTTACACGGCTTACAACAGCGCGTTTACGGCAAGCAAAACAAATAACGGCGGTGTAAACGCAGGTGTATATGTTGTTACGGCAAGCTTTAAGGACAGCGAAGTTAACGAGCAGAACTTTGAAGCGATTGAAAGCATAACGGCAACGCTTACTATCAAGCAAGCAACCTATGTTCTTTCGGATGACGAACTCAATAAGGACGCTACCGATACGAATGTAAACGATATTATTATCGGCTTTGTTAATAACCAATCGTTCGAGTACAAGACGAATACGGCAATTAAGTACTTTGCCCAAATGAATCTTGACAATAACTTCCGCGTAGAATACGAAGGAACGAGAACGTTTGAATCTCATGGCAGTTCGGAAACTACTGCTTTGGACAATGCCGCTATTGTAGCAGGCGTACGTTTACCCGGCAAATACCTAATTACTGCAAAGATTTATTTGGAAAGCGAGAGTTACAAGAATAACTACCTTGGAATAAGCGCACAAACGGTAGAATTGCAGATTTCCCGCGGTAAAGTTGTTAAAGTAGAGGCTTCGTACGATCAAAAGACAGACCTGTATACATATTTTGATACGTTTGATTTTGTGGATAACGCTGACAGGGGCAACTTGCATGTTTATGTAACATACGAGAACGACAGCGGTACTCAGGAAACTGAACCTGTAGATATTTCCATTTGTAACTTCTACGGCGAAGACGGCAGTTTGTTTGAAAGATTTGATCGCGCAAGCGCAAATACGGTAGGCTCTCTCAGCGGCGATTACACAATTGTTGCAGAGTGCTACGGTATGAAGTCGGTGCTTGATAAATCTATCAAAGTTAATGTAGAACAAGCCGAGTTTAATGCAGACGCAGTAGCGTTTGAATCGGACAACAACCTTTCTTATGTAAGACAGGACGGCGGTGCTGACGTTTATTCGTTGAACTTCACTTATGACGGAACATATCACAACCCCGTTGTAGCTAATGCTGACAAAGCGTACAACTTTGTAGGCGTTGACGATGAAACAGGCGTAAACCACGGCATTACAACTAAATATATGTTGCAAAAGGGCAGCGATCCTGCTGCAGAAATGGACAAAGACGGTGCAGGTAAGTATGTAGGTGTCCGCGACAACGGAAATTATACAATTACCGTTACATTTGAACATACCGACGGCAACTACAAAGCAATAAGCAAGACGTTTAAAGTACAGGCAAGCATTGCACGTCGTCAACTTACTGCCGACGATATCATATGGCAATACAAGCAAGACGGAGTATGGACAACGATTACAGGCGAAAACCGCAAGTATATCGGCGTTGATTACGAAGTACGCGCAGTATTCCGCAACCTTGCAGTTCCTGTCGACAACAAGAATGACCCTGCATATTACATTAAGGTAGGACAAATCAAAGTAAACGACAAGAGTATTAACGGAACGAGCGTAGCTATTACCGCTACTGACCCTGCGGCGTCCGTATTGCTTAAAGACGCGGCGACGTACACAATTCAAATCAACTCGCTCGGTACCGAAGGCGTTAACGACAATTACAGCGTTCCTAGCGGTTCCGGTATGATTACCGTTAAATTTACAATCGACCCCAAAGAAGTAACTCTTGATTGGGCGATTGACGGAAACGACCTTATTTACAATGCTAACAACCAAATCGACAAGATAAGCGTAAGTTACACAGGCGTTGACGGTATTAACGGCGCCGACAAAGTTGTTAATATTCAAAACGATTCCACAAAACGCGATATTGCCGTTACAGAAGCAAGATTTACTGCAAGCGACAGTGTTGCCGTAGACGTTATTAAGCACGCAGGAACATACATTCTTACCGCTACAATAACAGATACTAACTATGTGGCTTCTGTTGCAACTTACACCGTAACGGTAGCGCCCAAGACAATTGAAACCGCCAAATTTACTTATCAAGGTAAAGACGGCGAAGTTGAAATGATTGCAGACGATACGACCACGGACGTTTACAAGGGAGCAGAGTTTGAAATCACGGTAGAATTTGACGGTATTGAAAACGACCCGTTCGTTACTACATTCAAAGCCGTATCCCGCGACGGACAAACAATCCGCAACGCTAACGAATACATTATCGACGCAGGAATCGACGCAAGCGGTAACTACAAAATTACTGCATACCGTAGTTTCGTAATCGAAAAATACGCGGTAGAAATTGATTGGCGTAAAGACAGCAACAAGTTTACTTACAACGCGCAAGAGCAAACGGTAATTATCATTGCTAACGGCGTTGGCGATGAAGCAAGTATTCAGGTTGTAGCGCTTGAAGGCGACAAGGAAATTAATGCTAACGTTGATGACGATTTCTATTTGGCAAAAGCTAAGATTGCCGACGCTTATGCGGATAACTACAAGATTGCCGACAGTTCCGATAAAGAAATGAGATGGCGTATCGAACCCAAACCCGTAAGTATTACTTGGTCTGTAGATCCTATGACTTACATAGGATACGTTATTCCGTTTACGGCAACGGCAACGGACGAAAGCGGTAATGCTTTGACTCTTGAAACAAAGATTACCATTAAGAACGCACCTGACGAAACATTGATCGGCGGTGTTGTAGCCGAAATGGTTAATGCGTATACTTATACTGTTGAAGTTGTAGGTATTACAGGCAACACAAATTACACGGTAGTAAACGGAACGGCAGTAAGCCACGATTACGAAGTTAAAAAGGCAACCCCGAACGTAACGGATGTAAGTTACAATGAGTTCGGTCTTGTTAACAAGGCTTACAGAAACGAAAAGAATCCGCTTACTCTTCGTGCCGACAAGATTTTGTATAACAGCAACGGAATAAAGGGTACGATAGCGTTTGTTCAGGAATATACTATTACGACAATAGGTAATGGTATTGCGAAGTGCGTATTTACTCCCGAAGATACCGTAAACTACAATGTGGTAACAGGAATCGAAATCGTTATTGAAAAGATTAACGATACAGCCGTTAAAATCGGTCTTGAAACTGCTATCAAGTACTTTATGGTTAACTCTGACGTAAGCAAATCGTCCTTCCAATTCTACAAAGAATACGCAAGTTTCTACAAAGAAAAGGACGCTGACGGTGTTGAACGCACTTACGGTTACCGTGAAAGAATTACCGATACAAGCAACATAAGCTTTGTTATTAACGGCTTTAACGGCACTTACAAGATTAAAGACACAGACGTCGATACAGGTATTGACATTACGGTAGACTATGACAACCTTTCCGGTTCTAAATGGTTTGCAGTAACGAAGTCTGCTCCGAGAAGCATCTCGATTGCCGACCTTGACAGCTACACAGGCGCTAAGTACTATATCGGTTCTAACTTCGATTACAGCAAGATGCAATTTAACGTTGTATTTGAAGACGGCGGCGACGGAGTGCTTAATGCCGACCAAGTAGAAGTATCCAAGACATTGATGGATAAACTCGGTGCATTCTCTATTACATTTACTTACGGTACAGTATCCGTAACGTTGGATATTACAGTATCCGATAAGGAACAAGTAGTCTTGTCATTTAACGATAAGACATACAAGTATACCGGCTCGGCTATAACGCCTATCGTCCAACAAATCGACGAAAACAGCAACATTGTTCCTCTTCCCGACGATGTAACGGTAGAGTTTAAGAACCCTGACGGAACGGATATCGGCGCAATTATCAACGAAGGCGACTACGTTGTTATGGTTGTTGCAAAAGGACCGGAATACAAGTATAAAGAAATTGCATCTGCTCAAGCTACAATTAAAGTAAGAGCATTTGACCTTGCAATCGACGAAGACGAAGTATTGTATCCTTCGACCATAATCGGCGGAACTATCTCTTACCAATATAACGGAAAAGAACAACCGTTTGAACTTAAGAATATTGTAATTAAGGATAGCGACGGAAAAGTTTACGAATACGCTGAAGGCGCTATTACCTACGTTGTAAAGCGTAACGGCGCAGTTGTAACGAGTTTGGTAGAAGCAGGCACATACAATGTCCACGTTGAAGTAAAAGTTTATAACTCCAGCACGGAAGAAGACGCGACGGTTGAACACGATTACACAATTATTATCAACCAAGTAAACAACGAAATTTACAGTTTGACAATGGGTAGTTGGATAAAAGGCGATGAAGTTAAGTCTCCTTCGATCAGCGCATTGTTCGGTGCGGATAAGGTTATTTACGAATACTTTACCGCAGACGGAGTATCTCTCGGTAAGGCTAAGCCGACAGACGTAGGTAACTACTATGTAACGGCTACGATACCCGCAACTGAAAGTTATAAAGCTCACGATCCTATCAGAGCGTACTTCTCGATTAACAACGAGACATATTCTCCCGACAAGGATAAAGACGGTAACTCGTTGAAAGACGAAAACGGTGCAGATAAGATTATTATTTCTACCGAAAACGGTGTTGACCCGAGCTACAGACTTGTTGTTGACACGCTTGAAAACGATAAACTCGGCGAAATTCAAATTAAGAACAAGATCGTTCTTGGCGGTTATAACCTTGAGTTAGTGGATCAGGACGGCAACCGTGTTGATACAACTGATCAATCATACACTGTTAAGTTGTTGATTGCTCCCGACCAAAGAAACGGTAAGAAGTACGCAGTTTATGCGATTGACGAAAACGGTGTTAAAGTATTAGTTGACTCCGCTAGACGCGAAGGCGATTATATGGTATTTACTACAAGCGACTTCGCACAAGATTACGTAATCACTTGCAGAGATGAAGAAGCAATGAAGAAAATTGCTTTGATTATCGGTGTATCTGTTGGCGCAGTTATTGCCGTAGGCGCTATTTCGGCGTTGATAGCAATCTTTGTTAAGAAGAAAAAGGAGAATGACGACTAATGTTATTTAGATTACTCTTGTCTAACACCGGATATTATGTGGGATTAGCCTTAGAAGCATTCTTCACAATAGCGGCGGTAGTATTACTCATACTTTTGCTGAAATTCGGACTGCCAAAACCAAGAGAAAAACAGCCCAAACCCGTAAAGGAAAAACAACCCAAACCCGAACCGACGAAGTACGCATTAGCGTACGTCGCCGGAGAGGCAACGGGCGATGCTCCCGCAATAGAGTACTATGCAAAGGGAACGAAAATCTTTTTAAAGTTAAATATGTTTACGACTCCTGTCGGCAAGCAGTTCGACGGTTGGTCTGACGGAACAAAAAGATATTTGCCTTCTGCTAAATACGTTATGCCTGCGCAAGCGGTAACATTAACTGCCCAATGGAAGGAAATAACTAAAAAAGAAGAAGAAAAGTTTTCTTTGGTATATGTTTCGGGCGGCGCAAAAGGACACTCTCCTGCAGTTGAGCAGTACGAAAAAGGCGCTAAAATAACGCTTAAATCTAATATGTTTACCGTTCCCGAAAACAAGGAATTTGACGGATGGTTTGACGGAACAAAGAAATTCTTGGCGGGTAACGAGTTTGTTATGCCTGCGCAAGCGGTAACGCTTACAGCCCAATGGAAAGAAATTGTAAAGGAAGAACCTGTTAAAGTTGAGGTAATAACGGAAACGACTACACAAAATGATGAAGCCGCTGCTACCAAAACTGAGGGTACAAATCCTGACGGCACAAAGAAGCCGATAATAATTAACTTTTACAATTCTACAAACGGCGGTGCTACAGAAACTACTACAACTACAACGACAACGACAGAAAAGACAATTGTCGAACCTGTCAAAACTAAGCCTGAGGAACAGGAAGAAGACGACGATCCTAAGTATGCCAATTTGACAATAGGCGAACTGTACGAGTTGCTTTCTGCCGAACAAAAGCGTTTCTTTGACAAATTGAAGAAAGCCGCTCTTGCTAAACCGCAAGCTAAATTGTCCGTAGCCAAAAACTACGAAACGGTAAAAGTCGGAAAGCGTGCATTGATAAGATTGCGTATCCGTAAACTTGTTACCGTTGCCGAGTATTCGTTGGAAAACGATATTCTTAAAGAATTCCGCAGAAAGGACCCCAACAAGGCGGGTAATTCCAAGATTAAGGTACGTCCTACATTTGTTGCAGTTACTGACGCGGCTACTTTAGAAACGGCTTTGGATATGATAGACCTTGTTCATAAGCAAATACTTGAAGGCTAATACTATTTAAAGTTAACTGATAAAAGACGGATAAATATATCCGTCTTTTGTTGTATAAAAAACACCCGAAAGCGAAGCGTATCTCCTCAAGTGTCTGACTTTTGGGGTACGCCACATAGGTTGGCGAATTATTATTTTGTTCGCTTGCGTTTAGCAGATGTCTCAAACCATTCTTTAAAGGATGCGAGATGAAAAAGCGGAAAAAGTTTAGTAAGAAATAAAACTTTTCTCGGTATAATAATTGCCCGATTATTTTATTGCCGAAAAAGGAAAGTTTTATGCGACCGAAAAATGATGACACAGGTAGTTTGTTTTTTTAACCAATGTGGCAGATACAAAACGGAATTGCCTGTATTTATCGTATTTATTGTCAGTTTTTGCAACAATACTTGTCAAGTTGCTGTTGAGTTAGGGCAATTTTTACCGTAAACAAAACCTTCAACGGAAAAGTTTTTCCGCAAAGATTAACCTGTCGGTAGTTTTAAAGCTAACAAGTTTTGAACACGATAATTTTGAGTACGCAAAATCAAAACGTAAAATTGTTATCTCAACTAACTCAAAAACTATTGACATATTTTGTCGATAGTTTTATATTGTTGAATATACAATATACAGTAGATATTTTTTGCAACGGCGGTAAACGGTTTTGGGTTTTTAAAGCCATTTTTTATGTTTTGCCGAATTAAGCAAAGAATATTTATAATCAGATAATTGTTTATTAACGGAGTAAAGCCTTGAAGAAATTAACCGGAAGACAAGTATATGATTTTTTTATAGGATATTTAGTTGTTACGGTAGCGGCGCTGCTAAATGCGGTTTCGTTATACTGTTTTGTTGA
>Ga0137307_101744_pt2 | contig 11810 bp, 5 predicted proteins | sample NAcewD2O_March_2_FD_97180 | JGI IMG/M metagenome (GOLD analysis project Ga0137307, IMG submission 97180) | Mouse cecal microbial communities from Vienna, Austria - N-Acetylglucosamine amended D2O_March | ecosystem: Host-associated > Mammals > Digestive system > Large intestine > Cecum | place...
GCAGAATATAGTAGGTGATGCCGTCCGCACCCGAGGAGCCCCCGCCCATCATTGCGGACATGCCCCCGCCGCCGGCCATCGCGCCCACGGTCTCCACGCCGTCCACGGCGGCGATGCGCTCGGCCACGGTATCGGCCAGCGCGTACACTTCTTCCTGGGGCGTCCCCTGCGGCGCCGTCATCGAGGCGGACATCTGCGGGCTGTCCATCGCGGGAATAAACGCGGTGCCCATCTGCGTGGTAAGAAAGACGCTCAGCACCAGCAGTGCCAGGGCCAGGGCCAGCACGACCGCCTTATGCCGCAGCGATGCGCGCAGCAGCCGGCCGTAGCCATTTACTATTGCGCCGAACCATGTGTGGCTTTTTTCCTTCGTATTGCGCAGCACCGAGGCGCCCATCGCGGGCACAAGCGTCAGCGCCACCGCAAGGCTTGCCAGCAGCGAATAGGCGATGGTGAGGCCCATATCCGTAAACAGCTGGCGCGAAATGCCCTGTGTAAACACGATGGGCATAAACACGCAGATGGTAGTGAGGGTAGAGGCAAAAATGGCCCCGGCCACCTGCCTTGCGCCCTCCACGGCCGCTTTGGCGGCGGGCATGCCCTCGGAGCGCAGGCGGTAAATATTTTCGATCACAACGATGCTGTTGTCCACCAGCATGCCGACGCCAAGGGCAAGGCCGGACAGCGAGATGATGTTCAGCGTTACATTGCTGAAGTACATCAGCGTAACCGCGCACATCAGGCTGAACGGAATGCTGCACGCCACGATCAGCGTCGGCTTAGCATCCTTCAAAAACAGGATCAGCACCACAATCGCGAGCAGGCCGCCCCACAGCAGATTGGAAAGGACGCTGTCCACCACCATTTCAATGTAATCGCCCTGGTCCATCAGCGGCGTGATGTGCAGGCCGGGATGGGCCTGCTCCAAGGCGGCGATGGCGTCGTTGATGCGCTCGCTGACATCGGCGGTGGAGGCGGTGCTCTGCTTTTGGAACGAAAGCACCACGCCGTCATTTCCGTTCACGCGCGCGTAGCTTTCGGCGGCATTGTCCGTCAGCGTGATCTCCGCCACATCCGATAAGTAAATATCTCCGATCCCGTCCGCGTCCAGATGCAAAAGCAGCAGCTGGCGCAGCTGATCCACCGATGAAAGCAGATCGCCCACCTTTACAAGATACTGCTCGCCGTCTTCCACAACATACCCGGCGGGCATATTGAAATTCTGCGCCGTAAGAATGCCGCCGATCATGTCCATCGTCAGCACGCCGGAAAGATCGGCGCGCTTGTAGGCTGCATCGCGCGCCTCATCGAACTGCTTTTGCGCGTCCTTCAGCTGCTGTTCCGCCTGTTCCAGCTGCTCTCTTGTGTTTTCGATCGTGATCTCGCCTTTTGTCAATTCGCCGATGGCGGTGATCTTGCCCGCCTCCAGCGCCGCATAGGCGTCCTGTGCCTGACGCAGCCCGTCCTGCAGCTGGGGCTTCATGGCCGTGATCACCGCCATGCGCGTTTCCAGATTGTTCAGCTCGGCCGCGAGCTCCGGCAGGCGCGTTTCGGCTTTTTCGGCCGCGGCCTTCAGCTGCGCAAGGCTCTCCTTCGTAAGGCCAGCAAACGCCTCGCCGCCGGGCGCCGCGCCCGCCTGCGCCCGAAACGCCTCGAACGCGGCGTCGTCCAGCGCCAAAAGCGCGTCGATGCCGCCGGGCATGTCCGCGGCGGCCTGCTTTGCCCCCGCAATGGCGTTTACGGCAGCAGAAATTTCTGCCGCCTTGTCTGCCGGCAGCATGCTGCCTATTGATGCAAGCGCTCCGGCAACCTCTTCAATGCTGCTCACCGATAAACCGCCGGGCAGCATAACGAGCACATCATTCACCCTGGCAACGATCTCCGCCTCTGCCTGCGCCGCCTGCTGCTGTGCGGCGCTTTTTGCGGCGGCCAGCGCCGCGTTCAGCTGCGCATAGCCCTCCTTTGCCTGCGTATAGCCCGCCTGCTCGGCCTCGAACGCGGCCTTGTTGGCGGTAAGCGTTGTCTCCTCGCTCAGCAGCGCGCTCAGCGTGGCAGACGCACTGTCCAGCTGGGCGCTGCCCTGCGCCATCTGGCCGAGGGCGGCATCCTTCTGGCTTGCGATCGCGGCCTCGCCGTCGGTAAGCTTCTGCCGGCCGCTGGCAAGGCTGGCAAGGCCGTCGTTCAGCTCCTGCTGCGCTTCCCACAGGCCCTCGTCCACGCTTTTCAGCACGCGGGCGTTCAGCGCGTCGATTTTTTCCTGCGAAAGCGTCACGGTCACCTGCTCGCGCACCATACCTGTTTCGTCCACACTGGCCACGCCGTCCAGCCGTTCAAACGCGGGCGTTACCGCGTCCTCCGTAAACGCCGAGATCTCCTTGATATCCATGCCGTCCATGTCCACGCTGGCAACCATCACCGGCAGCATATCCGGGCTGATCTTCAGCAGCATGGGCGTGCCCACCAGATCGTCCAGCTGGCCCGAGACAAGATCGATGTTGCCCGAAAGCTCGATCATGGCCGAATCCATATTGGTGCCCTGCTCGAACTCCAGAATAATGACACTGGCGTTCTCGTTGGAGATCGAGCTTACATTTTTGATGCCGCCTGTGGTGCCCAGCACCGATTCCAGCGGCCGCGTGACGGTGGCCTCGATCTTCTCCGGGCTTGCGCCGGGATAGGTGGTCATCACCACCACATACGGCAGCTCGATGGACGGCAGCAGATCGCTCGTCATATTCAAAAAAGAGATCACGCCGAGCACCAGCACCAGCACCACAGCCACCAGCACGGTATAGGGCTTTTTAACACTGTATCGCGAAAGCATGCCTTTCCCTCCATTGCATCTCATTTGCGGCCCGTTCGGGCCCGGAGCCTTTGCCGCCTCCTGCGGGTGCATTCCGGCGGCAATTCCCCTTCCTGAACATTTGCGCCGCAAAAACCGACCGACCGGTCGGTCGGCTTTTTCAGTATAGCACTTGCCCCTCAAAACGCAAGAGAAAACTGTATAAATTCACAAATATTTTATTTTTTCTCGGGCAAAATGCCAAAACACGCGCCCCGGTTTTTCCGGCGGCATCAGCCGCCGTTTCCAAACCGGGGCGCGTGTTTTTTTATTCCGCGGAGAATGCTGCGCCGCAAAGGCGCGGAAAAGCCTTGCGGCAGGCTCCGCCGCGCGCGGCTTTTCCGGCTTACTGCGCCAGATATTCCTCCAGGCACAGGCCGCTCGCCTTGATGAGCAGGGCCTGCTCCGTGCCGACATAGCGGTAATGCCACGGCTCGAAATCCATACCGGTGACAGCGGTTTTATCGGCGGGATAGCGCAGGATAAAGCCGTATTCCGCGGCATGCTCCGCCAGCCAGGCGGCCGCCGTGGTATCCGCATAGGCCGCATCCTTGGCGGGATGGTCCTCCGATACGATATCCAGGCCCAAGCCGGTGTTGTGGTCGGATGTGCCCGCCCGTGAGGTGAAGTCCAGCGCACGCACCTCGGCGTCTGCCTGCGTCATGCCGTTTTCGGTCATCAGCTTTTGCACGCGGGCGTTCCACAGCTCCTGCTGGCGGGCAACAGTGCGATAGCCGTTTGTCGGCTTCAGCCGAATCCCGGCGACGGCCGCGTCGTTCACCATCTGGCGCAAAGCATCCGCAATGCGCGCATCCACCAGCGCCTCGCCCACCGTTGCCGTCTGCTCCACCGCGAATTCCGCCGGCAGCACGCTGTCGCGGTTCGCAAGCACCATATACCATTCATCGCGCGGGATGGGCGCGGCCACGGGCTCCAGCGGCAGAGATTCGCTCGGCGGCAGATCGGACAGGCCGGCCGACGCCGAACTCGGATCGCTGGCGGCGGAAGCGTCGCCGTCCTGATCGCCGAACACAGCAAAGAGCAGAATCACCAGCACCGCGATGAGCAGAATGCCGCACCATGCAAAAATCGTTTTGGCAGGCGCTTTTCCCTTGTTCTGGCCAGACGGTCTGCGCGGGGGGCGTCCTCCGTCGGAACCGGAGCTCCGGCCGGAGCGGGCTGCGCGAGGCGGCTTTTCGTCCGGCCCGGAATCGTACAGATCCAAAAATTCCGCGCCGCGCCGCCCGGAGCGCGGCATCTCTTCCTGCGGCGTACCGAAGGCATCGGGATCGTCAAAATTGATATCGTCAAAATTAAAATCAAGCGGGGTAAGGCCGTCTTCCAGGCCGGCGGACGCCGGCTGCGGCGCAGGGGCCGGCGGTGCAGCCGGCCGCGGCGCCTCGGGCGCAGCGGGCTGCGGAGCCGCAGCACCCGCTCCGGTTTGTGTGCGCCAGTTGATGGGCTTCGGCGTGCGTGAGGCCTCGCCCGGCACACGCGGTGCGGAAGGCCATTCCATCGTGGCCGCGGGGGCGCGCCCGGCAGCCGGAGACGCGGAACGCGCGGCGGGCGCGGGCGGAGCGTCCTGCTCCATCAATGTGCTGAATACCGCAGCGCCGATATTGCGCTCTTTTGCCATGCGCGCGGCGCGGGCGTCCGCCGAAGGGGCGGGGGGCGGTGCGGCAAAGCTCTTCTCCGCAGCGCGCCGGTTGGCCTCCGCCTGCGCCGAAGCGGCGGAATTGATCTGCTCAATGGGCATAAACGCCATTGTAGGCGCTTCCACGCTTACATCGCCCAAAGAAAACGAGATGGTAGAGTAATCGGCCGAGCGGGACGCCGGCCGCTGTACGGAGCCCTGCCCCGGCGCAAGGCCTTCTGCCTGCGCGGGTGCAGCGGAGCGGCGGGCCGCCGAAGCAGCCGCACCGGAGCGCGCCGGGCGCTGCGGCGATGCCGCCGGCCGCTCATCCAGTACGAACGGGGCTGGCGCGGGCGCGGCGGGCCGCGCGTTTTCCGCCGGGCGCTGCGCCGCGGGCGGCGGAACGGGCTGCGCCGGGGCCGTTGCCGGAGCCGGCCGCTCATCCAGTACGAACGGGGCTGGCGCGGGCGCGGCGGGCCGCGCGTTTTCCGCCGGGCGCGGCGGCTCGTCATCCAGATCAAAATCCAGCGCAAGCGGAGTATAACCCTCTAATTCTTCCGGCCGGGATGTCTGCGGCCGGCGGTCGATCTCTTTTTCCAGAGCGCTCAAATCGAACGAGGGCTGCGCCGCGCGCCGCGCGGGTGCGGCGCGTCCGGCCGGAGCGGCGGACGGAGCCGAGGGCGACGGCTGTGCCGGACGCTGAGCCGGTGCAGCCTTGGGCTTTGCGGCTTCTGCGGAAGGCCCTTCGTCAAACACGAACGGCGCGGCTTTCGCGGGGCCGGGCGCAGGGGTCGTGCCGCGGGCCGGCTGCTGCGGCAGCTCGTCAAACAGCGCGTCAAACGATACCTCGTCCTGCGCGCCGCCTGTTCCCTCCCCGAAGAAATCAAGATCCAGCTTTTGCATTCCCGCAAAGGAATCATCCTGCTCCCGGGAGCCTTGGCTCCCTCTTATCGTTTCCCGCTCGGGGCCCGAGCCGGAAAAAAAGTCTTTTGTCGGCACAAAAACACCGCCCTTTCCAAATTCAAAACCATGCGCGCCCCGGCAGGCGGCGCGCGGCAACCAGCAGAAAAAGCGCGATCCGCTTTTTTCCGGGAGCTTCTGCCGCGCGTTTTTCAAAGTATCTTTTGCCCGCGTCCGGCGGCGCCCGAATGAGCCTTTGCGGCGCCCGCACCCGGCAGGTACACCGCACCCGACCCATTGGATTGGATGTACTTTTATCATTTTACAGCAGATTGCCCATACAAGCAAGCCCACAGCGCAAAAAAACACACGCTTGTGACAGTTTTTTTCAAATTTTCAGGTTCGGCGCCTCAAGGATCGAAAAGTTATGAAGTTTTTTTGAATTTCACAAAAAAGTCTTGCAGTTTTTCGGCGTTTGGCGTATACTAAATTAGCAGTCAAGCATCAAGAGTGCTAATTTTTATCAGGAGGCAATGTGAAGATGTCAAAAAAACAATTCCGAGCAGAATCCAAACGTCTGCTGGATATGATGATCCATTCCATTTATACGCACAAAGAGATCTTTCTGCGCGAGCTTGTCAGCAATGCGAGCGATGCCATTGACAAGCTCTATTTCCGCAGCCTCACAGACGATACCGTATCCACCAAAAAAGAAGATTTTCTCATTCGGCTTTCGCTGGACAAGGATGCGCGCACGCTGACGGTGTGCGACAACGGCATCGGCATGACGAGGGACGAGCTGGAAAAAAACCTTGGCACCATTGCCAAAAGCGGCAGTCTGGATTTTAAAAGGGAAAACGAAACCGGCGGCAAGGTGGATGTGATCGGCCAGTTCGGCGTGGGCTTTTATTCCGCGTTTATGGTGGCAAGCCGTGTTACGGTGCGCAGCCGCGCGTTTGGCGAAAACGAGGCCTGGCAATGGGAATCTGCGGGCGCGGACGGCTATACACTGGAGCCGTGCGATAAGGAGGATGTCGGCACCGAGGTGATCCTCGTGATGAAAGAAAACGAGGGCGAGGAGCGGTACGATGAATTCCTCGACGAATGGCGCCTTGTGGACATTGTGAAAAAGTATTCCGACTATATCCGCTATCCCATTAAAATGCTGCGGGAAAAGCAGCGCCCCATTGAAGGCACCGACAAGGACGATGAGGGGCATTACAAGGCGCCGGAATACGAATCGTACACCGAGGACGAAACGCTGAACAGCATGGTGCCCATCTGGAAGCGTGATAAAAAGGATGTATCCAAGGAAGAATACGCCGCGTTCTACCGCGAAAAATTCAGCGATTATTCCGAGCCCGCGCGCGTGGTTCAGAGCAAAACCGAGGGCACGGCCACATTTCGCGCGCTGCTGTTCGTTCCCTCGAACACCCCGTACAATTATTATACAAAGGAGTACGAAAAGGGCCTGCAGCTGTATTCCAGCGGCGTGCTCATCATGGAAAAATGCGCCGATCTGCTGCCCGATTATTTCAGCTTCGTGAAGGGCCTTGTGGACAGCGAGGATCTGAGTTTGAACATCAGCCGCGAGATGCTGCAGCACGACAGCCAGCTGAAGCTGATTAAATCGACGCTCGAGCGCAAGATCAAAAGCGAGCTGGCCTCCTGGCTGAAAAACGAGCGCGAGGATTACGAAAAATTCTTTAAAAACTTCGGCCTGCAGCTGAAGATGGGTTGCTACGCCTCTTATGGCATGAACAAGGAGCTCCTGCAGGATCTGCTCCTGTTCCACAGTGCAAAGCAAAATAAGCTTGTTACCCTGCGCGAATACTACGAGGCCATGCCCGAGGAGCAGAAATATCTCTATTACGCCGCCGGCGAAAGCACCGAGCGCCTTGCCCGGCTGCCCGCCGCCGAGCGTGTGCTGGACAAAGGATACGATATTCTGTATCTGACGGACGATGTAGACGAGTTCATGCTGCAGATGCTGCGCAATTACGGCGACAAGGAAAAGGAAAAAGAGTTCCGGAACATTTCTTCGGACGATCTCGGCATTGAAACCGAGGCAGAAAAAGAAGAGGTAAAGGCCAAAAACGAAGAAAACAAAAGCCTGTTCGACGCCATGAAGGACGCGCTTTCCGGCAAGGTTGTGGAGGTAAAGCTCTCGCAGCGGCTGAAAACGCACCCGGTGTGCCTGTCCAGCAGCGGCCCGCTTTCCATCGAGATGGAAAAGGTGCTGAACAGCATGCCCGCCCAGCCCGAAAAGGTGACGAGCGAAAAGATACTGGAGATTAACGGCGGCCACGAGGTGTTCGAGGCGCTCCGGCGCCTGCACGACGCGGGCGAGACCGAAAAGCTGGCCGCCTACAGCGAGATCCTGTACGCGCAGGCGCTGCTGATCGAGGGCCTTTCGCTGGAGGATCCCGTGGCCTATGCCAACAGTGTTTGCAAGCTGATGGTGTAAAAAGTACGGAGAACCACGCCGCAGAACGCGGGTTGAGAGCGCGCGGCAAACGCGCCTAACCGGCAGAATTCTGCGGCGTTGTTTTCTGCCGGCGCCGCAGAAAAAAAGCGGCGTCTCCCCTGCATATTTTATTCTGGAAGCCTGCGAAAACATACGAAGGAGAATGCATATGCTGATCAAAAACGGAACCGTGTATACCGTGGCCGGCCCCGAGCCCCTGCAGGCCGATATCGCCGTAGAAAACGGCGTCATCAAGGCCATCGCACCCGGCCTTTCGCCCGCGCCCGGCGAAGAGGTGGTGGACGCCGCCGGGCTGCGCGTGTATCCCGGTTTTGTGGACGCACACAGCCACCTTGCGCTGGACGGCTACGGCATGGGGTACGACTCCATCGATTACAACGAGATGGGCGATATCCTTTCGCCGCAGCTGCGCGGCATCGACAGCTTCAACCCGCAGGACCGCTCCATTGAGATGGCCCGCGCCGGCGGCGTAACAACCGTGGGCGTCGGCCCCGGCAGCGCCAACGTGCTGGGCGGCACGTTCTTTGCGGTGAAGACCTATGGCAGTTGCGTGGATGATATGATCTTAAAAGACCCCGTCGCCATGAAATGCGCCTTTGGTGAAAACCCCAAGCGCTGCTATAGGGATAAGGGCAATTCGGCCCGTATGTCCACCGCGGCCAAGCTGCGCGAAATGCTGTTTGCCGCGCAGGATTACCTGCGCCGCAGGGAAGCCGCTGCGGACGACGTGCAAAAGCAGCCCAAGTTCGATATGAAGCTGGAGGCCCTGATCCCCGTATTGAAGGGCGAGATCCCCCTGAAGGCGCACGCCCACCGGGCGGACGATATCTGCACGGCCATCCGCATCGCCAGGGAGTTTGGCGTAAAGATGACGCTGGAGCACTGCACCGAGGGGCACCTGATCCCGGAGATCGTAGCCCGCTCCGGCTGCCCGGTGGCCGTTGGCCCCACGCTCACACACGCCAGCAAATTAGAGCTTGCGAACAAAAGCTTCGAAACGCCGGGCATTCTGGCGCGCGCGGGCTGCCAGGTGAGCATCATCACCGATTCCTCGGTGATCCCCCAGCAGTATCTGCCCCTCTGCGCGGGCCTGGCCGTGAATGCCGGGATGGATCCGTTCGAGGCGCTCAAGGCCATTACCATCAACCCGGCCCGCCATCTGGGCGTTGCCGACCGCGTCGGCTCGCTGGAAGTGGGCAAGGACGCCGACATCGTACTGGCAAACGGCGACGTGATGGTGAGCGATACCGCCATCCGCGCCGTATACATCAGCGGCAAACGGGTTGCCGGAGCCGCAAAATAACCGGTAAAGCTCCCCCGGCCGCGCCGGGGGAGCTTTCTTTTGTCTTAATTTTGTTATTTTTATCACAATTTTCTCTTGTGTTTTTTTCGGGGCATGCTATACTGAAAGCAGGGGCAGCACCATGCAGGCAGGGCAGTAAGATTGGAAAGTGAAGTAACCGCGCCGCCGGCTTTGTGCGGGCCTGCCTTAAAGCCCGGCACATCCTGTGCCGGGCAAAAGAAAATACAGAATAAAGGAGACAAATCGTTATGCTGTTGGAAGGAAAGGTTGCCATTGTCACCGGCGGCTCGCGCGGGATCGGCTATGCCATTGTGAAGGAGTATCTGAAGGAGGGCGCGAAGGTGGTGCTGTGCGCGTCCCGTCAGGAGACGGCCGATAAAGCCGTAGCCGCGCTGAAGGCGGAAAACGCCGCATGGAGCGTAAAGGGCATTTGGCCGAATCTTACGAATTACGAGGAAGTAAAGGCCGCGTTCGACGGTGTTGCCGCCGAGTTCGGCAAAATCGACGTGTTGGTAAACAACGCGGGTGTTTCGGCCCGCGAGCCGTTCACCTCATACACCGAAGAAATGTTCGCGCAGACCATGGATCTGAACCTGAAGGCGGTATTCAACTGCTGCCGCGCCGTTGCGGACGGCATGAAGGAACAGGGCAGCGGCGTGATTTTGAACACCAGCAGCATGGTGAGCAAATACGGCCAGCCCGCGGGCATCGCGTATCCCACCAGCAAGTTTGCCGTAAACGGCTTTACACTTTCGCTCGCGCGTGAGCTGGGCCCGTCGGGCATCCGTGTAAACGCCGTGGCGCCAGGCGTTACAAACACCGATATGATGAAGGCTGTGCCGCAGCAGATGATCGACGGCATCGTAAAGGGCATTCCTCTCGGCCGCATCGGCGAACCGGAGGACGTTGCGAACGCGTTCGTCTTCCTCGCCAGCGAAAAGGCCAGCTATATTACAGGCGTCGTGCTCAGCGTTGACGGTCTCGCGCGCACCTGAGCGCGTTGGCGAATTGGAAATGCGGCGCTGTGAAGATCCTGCCTTTGGGTTCGCTGAACATCGCTTTTGTGTATGGTGTCAGCCACATCAATAAGGAGGATGACCCCTCCCGGCCAGAAGCCCATCCGCCTGTGCTACGGCCTGAGCCGCGGCCCCATGTTCGGGGATCTGTTTGCGAAACCCGCAGACAGCGCTTGCCGAGTTTCTGAAAATTTGTCGGTTCTCCCCTTTTGCGCGCAGCATTCATTTTCGGAGCCTGTATCTGTCTTTTTGGGCAGATCTGTGTGTTTGCGGTGAAAAAAGCCGTACAGAAGAGCACAAAAAATGTTGTATCAATAAAGCTGACCCGTTGCATCCGCCAGCTGTGCCCTCCGGCTGGCGGCTCTTTTATCTTTGCGGGATCCGCGCCTCTGCGCGCTGTTCCGGGCAGAGCTTCGCGGCCGGCACTTCCCGGCCGGCACAGAGAGGGCCGAAAAAGAAAGAACGCCTTCGGCGGGGTGCATTGGAATGAGGCCGCTGATAAAGCCCGCCCCCGGAATTTGCACCGCTCAACGAAGCGTTTAGCCCTTGCTCAACGCCTGCGTTATTCCAAAGGGATCCTTTTTCTGCTATACTGCCCTCAAACACCACAGAAGGGAGACCGATCGTATGGATCAAATAAGAATTGGCACCTTTATCGCACAGTGCCGAAAAGAAAAAAACCTTACGCAAATGCAGCTGGCCGAGCAGCTGGACATCACCGCGCAGGCTGTTTCAAAGTGGGAAAACGGAAGAGGGATGCCGGATGTATCGCTTTTGCAGCCTCTGTGCGATGCTCTGGGGATCAGCTTGAACGAGCTTTTTTCGGGGGAGCGCCTCTCCGCGGAGGAATACCGGGGAAAGGCAGAGGAAAATATTTCCAGACTTTTTAAAGAAAAACAGCTCGCCGATCTGAAGCCCGCAAAAAGCGTATTCTCTGTCTGCGCCAATGCCGCCTTGCTTGTAGCGCTGATCGAGCTGGCCATCGGGCTGATCGGAAATTTTTTCAACCCGGCCATATTGGAGCCCATGCTCATCAATGCCTGTGTATGGCTCGTCTTGTTTTTGGCTTCGTTCTGCAAGCTGGCCTATGACAAAGACAAGCTGAAAAACCGCAAGCGCTCCGGGATCTGTATGGATTCTGAAATTGAAAGGCTGCTGCCGGCGGGCTGGATCCGCATCGCAAACTATATCAGCTGCCGGATCGTCTGTCGGTTTGTTTATGAGGGCAGGGAGTACGAGGCCGTCAGCGGCTATTATGTTTTATCGCCCTTTCAGCGAAAGGAAGATCTCTATGCAAATGTTTATATCGAAAAAGGCGATCCCGCCCGATGCAGCGTAGAGCTGTTTCAGGCGGGATGATCCTTCAGGCCCCTTTAAAGGCCCTCGGCAAAACCATCGGCAGGGCGCTCTGCGCAGGAAACGCCGGCTCAGCTGTTTTGTTTACAGGATTGATCGTGCAAACACTGCGGCGGGGCCGACGGTTTCTTCTTTTTTCGCCAGAGTGGAGTACAGAATGCGCCGCGCGTCAAACTGCGCGTCATACGCGCAGCAGGCCTGCGTCAGCTTTTGGCGGATCAGCGCGTCGCGGAACATCGGCCCAAACAGGATTACACGGTTGGGGGCAAGGA
>Ga0137307_102670_pt1 | contig 11805 bp, 8 predicted proteins | sample NAcewD2O_March_2_FD_97180 | JGI IMG/M metagenome (GOLD analysis project Ga0137307, IMG submission 97180) | Mouse cecal microbial communities from Vienna, Austria - N-Acetylglucosamine amended D2O_March | ecosystem: Host-associated > Mammals > Digestive system > Large intestine > Cecum | place...
GTTGCTCTCTCTCACGATATCCTGCATCAGATCCAGGATCTGCGCCTGCGTTGTCACATCCAGCGCCGTAGTTGCCTCATCCGCAATCAGCAGCTTCGGATTACAGGAGAGCGCCATAGCAATGACGATCCTCTGACGCATACCGCCTGAAAACTGGTGCGGATAGGCATTCAGGCGGCTTTCCGGGTCGGGAATACCTACCTTCTTAAGCAGCTCCGTTGCCCGCTCTCTGGCCTGTGCCTTCGTCATGTGCAGATGCAGCATGACCGATTCTGTCAGCTGGTTGCCGATAGTCATGACCGGATTCAGGCTGGTCATCGGCTCCTGGAAGACAATACCAATCTTCCCGCCCCGGATCTTCCGCAGCTCTTCGCTGTTTGAACCGTAGCTTAAAAGATTCTGCCCCTCAAACCAGATCTCTCCCTCCGTGATCTTTCCCGGCGGGCTGGCAATCAGCTGCACCCCTGAATACTGTGTCACCGACTTGCCGCTTCCGCTTTCTCCCACAAAGGCAACGATCTCTCCGGGATCCAGATAATAGGAAACGCCATTCACTGCTTTCAGAATTCCTTTGGACTGCTTGAACTCTGTATGTAAATTTTTGACTTCGATTAAATGTTCCATCTGCTCTCCCCCTTATCTCGTTCCCCGGAGTCTCGGGTCGGTTGCGTCACGCAGCGCATCGCCGCATACATTAAATGCCCACACAGTAAGAATGATAAAGATACCCGGAATGATGGCAATATGCGGATATTCCTGCAGATACCGGTAACCGTCGCTGACCATCGCACCCCAGGATGCAGTCGGCGGATTAATGCCCATGCCTAAATAGCTTAAGCCTGCTTCTGTCAGAATCGCCGTTCCCAGATTCATCGTCGCCAATACCAGATTCGGCGCGATGCAGTTCGGCAGGATATGTTTCACCGCATTCTTCATTCTCGTGGCGCCGCTGATCTTACCTGCCGTCACATAATCAAGCTGCTTGACCGACAGCACCTGTCCTCTTGTCATACGTGCATAACCCGGCATCATGACAATACCGATACAAAGCATGATGTTTCCCAGGCCCTTTCCCAGAATGGAACCGATAAAAAGCGCCAGGATCACTACCGGAATCGACATCATGGCATCCATGACACGCATAATCACCGCGTCAATCCATTTCCCCAGATAACCCGCCATCAGGCCAAGCGCGATACCGACGGAACCGGCGATCAGAGTAGAGACCAGCCCTACCGACAGGGAAGCTCTGGCCCCGTAAATGATCCTGGAGAGCAGATCCCTCCCCAATGCGTCTGTACCGAAAAAATGTGCGCCCGACATGCCCTGCAGCATGTTGGTCAGATCCTGGGTGTAGGGATCATACGGAGCCACCAACGGCGCGAAGACCGCACAGACGATCATCACTGCAATGATACCGAACCCAATCCGTACCGGTATTGTTGCAAAAAAAGTATCTAAAAACTGTTTCCGCCGTTCCTGTGCCGGCGTCAGAACTTTTGCTTCTTTTTCCTTCTTCATCGCCGCCCCCTATTCTACCCGGATTCTCGGATCGATATAGCCGTACAGGATATCGATCAACAGGTTACAGATCACTACCGCAACTGCTATCACAAACGTTACATTCTGTACCACCATGTAGTCTTTGTTGATGATAGCCGTCAGCATCAGGGCGCCGACTCCCGGTATATTAAACAGGTTCTCGATAACGACTGTGCCGCCGAGCAGTGCGCCCACAGCGCCGCCCATCATGGTCACAATCGGGATCAAAGCGTTCCTCAGTGCGTGCTTATAGACAACTGTCTTCTCACTTAAGCCCTTGGATCTTGCTGTACGGATATAATCCTGGGAGATCACCTCCAACATGGAAGATCTGGTCTGTCTGGTGTTGGAAGACAGATGTCCCAGCGTCAGTACGATGACCGGCATCACAAGGCACTTGATATAATCGGACGGGCTCTCCGAGAAGGGAATATATCCCTGCACCGGCAGCCATTTCAGCTTCAGTCCAAAAATATAAACCAGGATCATGCCGATCCAGAACGCAGGTGTGGCGATGCCCACATTGGCAATCGAAGTGAGCAGAGAGTCCAATGTTCTTCCCCTGTGCGTCGAAGTAATGACGCCCAGACAGATACCGATGAGCAGCGCCAGCACAAAGGCAGGAAAAGTAACGGATAAAGTGGACGCCACTCTCCTTAAGAGAAGCTCCTTCACATCGATCGAATAGGTGATGGATCTTCCCATCTCCCCTTTAAAAAGTCCGCCGATCCAACGGATATACTGCACAGGCAACGGCTGATCCAGTCCGAACTGTTTCGTATAATATGCGATCTGCTCCTCTGTCGCCGTATCCCCCAGATAGATCTGAATGGGATCGCCCGGCAGAAGATGCATCAGGCCAAACACGATCACAGTAACGATGAAGACTACGATCAGGGACTGCCCCAATCTTTTGAATACATATTTTCCCATAAAACAGCCTCCATTATCTGATCATGCCGTGCAGGAAATCTGCACGGCATGAATGTATCTGCATCAATTACTTGTTGAGCCAAGTCGTAGCAGGAGACCATGTTACCGCATGAACCTTGGCCAGCTGTGCACCTTCCACATAGTCATATCTCATATGTACGGGAGCGTTTACGTACAACGGCATACCGAACAGGGCATACTCGTCATAAATCTTCTCCTGAAGCTGCCACTCCAGATCGACTTTGGTTGTCTCATCCTTGGCTGCCCTGATCTCATTGAGCAGATCCAGACAATCCTGCGGATGCTGGATACCCTTGGCATAGTACGCACCATTAACATCCAGATGACGTCCCATGTACAAGCCAAGATCCGGTCCGACCGACGCGTAATGCCAGTAGAGTCCGCTCCAGCCATTAGCCATCATGTCGTTACCCTTTGCACCGTCAATGATCTCTACCGACGCATTGATGCCAACTTCTGCCAGACTTGCGGAGATCGCCGTCGCCGCATTCTGCTGGAAACCGGTACTTGCCGAATAGATCACAGTGTCAAATCCATCGGCATATCCTGCCTCAGCCAAAAGCGCTTTCGCTTTCTCCGGATCGTAAGAATATCCTTTCAGGTCCGTATTGTAGGTAGCTGCACCCGGCGCCGCCCACTGATTCGTCCTCTCATAATAGCCATAGCTTAATGCCGTTACGATCTGATCCCAATCTACCGCATAGCACAGAGCCTGTCTTACTTTCGCATCGTAGAACGGGTCGCTCTCCTCCGCACTGCTGGGAATGATGCCCACGGATTCCACGCCAAGACCGTTGCTGTTCTTTTCCGTTATGATATTTGTGATCCCCTCCAGATCCTTCATAATGTCACAGTCATTGCCATAAGTAAGAACATCTACCTCTCCCGCCTTCAACGCATTCGTCAAGGTTGTCGAATCACCGAAGATCGTGTAGTCAATGCCGTCCAGATAAGGCTGTCCCTCTACACGGTAATTCTCGTTCTTCGTGTATTTGATGGAAACACCCTGGTCAAAACCGCTGACCACAAAGGGGCCTGTACCGCAGGAATTCGCGCGCATCCACTCGATACCCTTCTCATCAAACGTAGTCGGGGACATATAATAGATAAAGAATCCGATCATCTCAAGGGAAGAGGAATTCCATTCTTTCAGCTTGACCGTAACTGTAGAATCGTCAACCACTTCTACGGAGTCAATATTATTCGTCTCAGACCTTCCTGTCTCAATATACTGCTCGATATTCCACTTTACTGCCTCTGCATTGAAAGGCGTACCGTCTGCAAAATTTACTCCATCCACAAGCTTGAAAGTAAGAGTTGCCGCATCGGCATCCGCTTCCCATTCGCTTGCCAGCTGTCCTACGATGTTACCGGCCTCATCATAATACAGCAGGGATTCATATGCGCATCTCAGATACTGGATAAAAGAGTTGTTAGTGACCTCAGGCGTAAACCCTACAACAGATGGACTCTGTACCGTGCCCACTCTCAGAGTGCCGCCGGTTTTGATTTCACCCCCCCCCGCCTCACTTTCAGCGGTCTCAGCTTCTTCGGCTGTTGCAGAGTCTTCTTCCGTTGCAGGTTCTTCCGTATTTTCCTCCTGCACTGGTTCTGTACTGGAATCTGATGAAGAACCTGAATTTCCACATCCCGCCAACATTGCTGCTGTCATCGTCACAGTCAGTAAAATAGCTATTACTTTCTTTCTCATACTTTTCCTCCTTTAAGGTATATTTTGGTATAACGTTGTACTTCATGTTCTCATTCTATTTCCCCGGTAAGCTTTTGTCAATAGTACAACGTTGTAATTTTGAAATTTATGAATTGTTGACAAAATTAATCTTTATTTTTTATAAATTATGCTTAAACATCAAAAGAACCCCTTGTAACAGTTCATCCTTATTTCTCCATTGAAATTCACGAAAAATTCCGTTTTCAAAAAAGATCGTTAGACGTATAAGTAAGGGCAGTGAAGAAGGTGATATTTTTGAGCACAACAGAGCAGATGCAAGTACCCAAAGCATAGAGTATAAGCTAAAGCGAATTAAAGTGTATTTAACTTGCATTTCCAACTAATCTCGTTTATTGTAAATAGAGAAGAAACTATAATAGTTCCGATCTTCACAGCAAAACTCTCCATACATCTGCAAATACGGCAGACTGGCCATGTAGAAGATTACTTTGAATATGATATATGGGAGGTTGTCATGGCTACTATTAAAGATATCGCCGCCCGGCTGGAACTTTCCCCAAGCACTGTTTCTATCGTCCTAAAGGGAAACGGCGATAAACGAAAGATCAAAAAAGAAACCCAGCATAGAATTCTGGAGACAGCCAGAGAACTGGGTTATAAACCAAATATTCAGGCTAAAATTCTGAGAGGCAGCCTTTCAGCCAAATCCAACATCTCTTTGTATTGGGTATCAGACAACCGGATTCATCTGCTTTCCCGCTTTTTGAAGGGACTTCAGACAGCAATTATAGAAAATGGCTATCAGTTTCAGCTTTCTATCGTACCTTACGAAAATAATCACCTGCACGATATTCTGACACAGGAATCCGTACTCACAACAAGCGCAATCATCATCTGCAATCCTTCGGAACCTGATATGGAATATCTGGAAAACAACGACTTCCATATTCCTATCGTCCTGTACAACAGGTATTCAAAGAAATATTCGACAGTGACGATGGATGACAAGACGATCGGACTTCTTCCGGCTCAAATATTCGCAGCACATGGAAAAAAGCATCCGGCTCTGTTGAAATCCCCGGCTACCTTCCCCGGAATGAATATCAGAACCAATATGTTTGAATTTCAGATAAACGAATCGGGAATGGAACGCCCTGTTGCCGTAACGGTAGATGACACAATGCAGGGCGGCTACCTTGGAGCGCTTACTTTATGCGACCTGAATCCCCTCCCCGACTGCCTTTTCTGTACTTCCGACAGCATCGCCCTGGGTGCACTCAAGGCTTTCTATGAGAAAGGGATTCAAATTCCCGGCCAGATTGAGATCATCAGTGTCGGAAGCGGACGGCCCGAACAGGAAGAGTACTGTGTCCCCTCCCTCTCAGTAGTCAGCCTGCCTCTGGAAGATATGGCCCGGGAGTGCCTGAAAATACTGTCCGACTCCCTTAATACGTTTCAATATGCTCCCAGGAGCGTTGCATTTCCGACCCCGTATATTGCACGTGAGAGCTGTCCCACGCTGCAGAGTATTCAATCCTCGTGACAGCCATGTTTTTCGATCAGACAGGAATGCTTCTTCGCCTTCCTGTCATAACTGATTCCGACCAATAAAACCTCGCCATACTCCTCCACCCTCTGCACATACTTCCGTTGTTTTATCTGTTCGATTGCATTTTCCGGAGAGTCATCCACCTTCAGTTCAAGAATAATCGCAGCCCTCCCTTTTCTCTTGGGCAGAAACAGGAAATCACAATATCCTTTCCCGCTTTTTGCTTCCCTCTCGATACGGTAATCCCTCCGTGCATACAGATAGCACAGTGTAATCACACAGGAGAGTGCATTCTCATCATTATATTCCAGAAAGGGAATCTCTCTGTCATGAACCGATTCCAGTACATCCGCCACCCTCTGGGTATCGGCCGCTAACGTCGCCGACAGCATATCTCTGGAAGAATCCACAATCTGCTTCACTTCTCCCATGCTCTCCCGCGACAACACCCTCTGATACTTCTCCATTAGTTCATGATTCGGAATCCGCAGATACCCGTCATGGTACATCAAAAATCCATACACCACCATAGCCGACAGTATTTCGTCCCTGGTATTCATCTCCTGCTCGATTACGCTGTACCCGCCCAGATCAGCTTCTACCGGAATCCCCGATACCATTCTGACAATATCTTCCCGCACTGCATCCACGTTGTGTTCTATGCAGTCCGCCACCTCATTCATAGGCCCTGTCTCGGTCCAGTAATTCCGGCAGCATCCGTCTACCAACGCTCTGTTTACCGAGCGGGGATTAAATAAGTGCCTGCCATCTTCCATAAGATAACCGTCATACCACCATTCCAATTCTTCATAGCTGACCTTCGGATACCTCAGGCACAGCCCTTTTACTTCATCTTCCGTAAGCCCGAACTGTTCCTCAAACGTACGGTCATTCATAAAATTATATTCCCAGAACATATTAAGCTCTGACCCGCTGGAATATTTTGCTATCGGCAGTACCCCTGTCATGTATGCCAGGTCCACATATGGTTTGTCCTTCAACAAAGCTTTCAGAAACTTCATGAAGTGTATTTTGTCTGCTCCGGTAACATAGCTCTCATAGAAAACGGAATCCCACTCATCCAGAATGAAAATAAAGGAATCCCCTGTGGATTGTAGCATTTCATTTACACTTTCATATACTTTTCCTTTTAATTCCGGATACGTTTCCGTCAGATCTTCCTGCAGCTTTCTGATAATGCTGCTCAGATAAATATGATAGTCACTGCAAAAGTCCGGCATAATACTGAAATCTATATGAATTACATTATATCTGTTGATATTCTCTTTGAATCCCTGCTCACCCGCAATTGCCAGATTCTCAAACAATTCGTGGGTGTCATATCCTTTCGTATAATATGCTCCCAGCATATTTGCATTGACCGTTTTACCAAATCGGCGCGGCCTGGTTATACAGATATACTTCCCGTTAGTCCGGATCATAGGAGATATTTTCCCAATGAGCTTACTTTTATCCACATAAATCTCACTGTTGAGAGCATCCCGAAACAATATGATCTGCGTGTTTGTGTTCAGGTAATACATATGTCTTCCTCCCGACTATGAATATGGTTACGGATATTGCTGTCAGCGAATCGCTTTATCTTACAGGGCACACCTCATCCGGCAGTCTGTCCGCAGGATGAAAGATATCTATAAGTATACACAAAAATGCTTCGAACTACAACTCCGCTGCGGTTAGCAAACTCAGGCGCCGGGCAGTTACATATTGCTATACCAATCCTTCTGTACTTGCCACATTGTCTGTAAAAAGGTATCTGTACTTTCGCTTCTGGCTGACAAGAATCTGTCTCACTCTCTGTTTAATGTCCTCCGGATAATATGCTTCTTCCGACAGAATCCTGTCTATAGTCTTTGCGTCATAACGAAACTTAATATGTTGTCCGTACAATTGTTCTACAATATCCAACTGCTCATCGAAATCCTGGCAGATTGTTTTCGCTTTCGCTTCTCCCATCAGGACGAACACTTCACCTGTCATCGGATAATCCATTGTAGTATCGGACAGCAGCGAAGCGCCGTTATCAAAAACCGGACAGTAATGATACTTTCCCATATCGTCCAGAAGCACTGCGATATTGTGTGTATGCCTGTCCTCATTAAGAAAAAGTGCATCTATCGTCAACAGTTTACTTAAATACACTCCAAACTCCCGTAATCCCGTAATCCTGACAGTCTGTTCAGTCAGAAAACGCACCCTGCCCGCATAATCTTGTATAGAATAAACAGATCTGTTCAGACTTTCTCCATACATGTTCTGAAAAAGCCGCTCCAGAGTGATTAACTGCCATCCTTCCGGAAGGAAATCATCACTTCTGCACGCCAGGTACTGGCTGTGCCTATAATGTATCTTCTCTGTCTGATACAATACATACTCTTCTGATGCGAGAGTACTATAGCCGAGCAATGCAGATACAATATATTCGGCCAATCCTTCATATCCCGCGTAGTCGGCCTTATACCAGACATTCTGGTTTTCCCATTTCAGTTGATTACCCTTGGAAGACTGTCTCTCATCTGTTTTGATATGCTGCTCGAAAAGTTCTACCATAATATATTACCTTTCAATTTGAAGCCAGAAATTGTCCTCTGCCATTTTCCCCTTTGTCTTCTCTATAATCAGCAGCGGGTCATAGAATGGAATATCCAGATCCCTCAGAATCAGCTTCATTTTATCCCGGCTTCTGGGAAAACACCTGGATTCCAGAAATTCTTCATACTGTTCGAATGTGGGATGTTCCTCTCTTCCGAATGCCCTCGACATACAATCCCTAGTGTAATTATATATCTTGACTCTCCTGTATCGTTCATCCACATCAATAATGGTACACAGATTGTTTTCGGACATATACAGAAGCCGCAATGGACAAGTCTTGTCCGGGATAACCAGTTCTTCTCCCATCTGCGGGTACTCACTCAATATTTTTACAAGTGTCACGATCGGACCGGTTATCGGTTTCCTTTCCGTTTCCCATCTCTCAACCGTTTTTTTGGAGATATTGGCTAAATTAGCAAACTCAGCCTGTGTCAGTTCCAGTTTTTTTCGGATTATTTTGATATCTTTGCCGGTTACCGAATCCGGGATCGCAAATGTGACCATACTATATTGCTCCTTGCTCCATAATAAAAATCTGCTTTTATTAGTATACCCTTAAATCAAGGGTTTTACAACCATGTTCCCCCCCCCCTTAATATGAGGGTTTTTGGGCAGGAATCTGTCACTGTAAAACCGACGCGCACACACTGATATAAGTCGCCGTAAAATAGCAGCCCAGAATCAGCAGAAAGACAATATAAACACCTGCAAAAATAAAGCCGATCTGTGCCAGAGAAATATACGCAACAATAGTTCTATAACTGCTCCAGATCAAATAAGCCAGAACGCCCGCACTGCTGATCAATGCCGTAAGCACCGGCAGTCCGAACCAGAAGTACATCTGCTGCCGGATATTCCGGTTGATCTCTTCCGGCTCCACACCCAGCTTTCCTATGATCCCGAAACGTCTCTTCTGTTCTATTGCATCCGTGAGCTGCTGCACGGACAGCATGGTAAAGCTGCTGATCAAAAGCACCAGTGCGGCATAGGCGCCGATCAGGCTTAACATCAGCATGGTAGAGGTTCCTTCGTTGGTCTGCAGTGTGTTCAAACGTACAAACGCAGACTCCGGCGGAAAATTCCCAAGATTTCTTTGATGGTCTCCCATTTCCTGCTCAAACTTTCTGGCAAATTCATACGATAAAGGGCGGGCCGTATTGGCACTGTAGAACGTTGTCGCTGTCCGCAGTCCCTGCGCCGCATCGTCAGGTATAATATAGATAGACGCCATCTGGCAGGTAAACAGGCTGATTCCCACCGGATCCTGATAATCCGCTCCTTCTGCTTTGGAGAGTTCGGCCGTCCCGGCCTGTATCGTCCGGACCTTCTGTGTCAGATTCCGGATATCGGACTCCAACGCCTCATTGTCCCATGTAACGCCGTACTCATCAGCTGCAAGCCCTATCGGCGCCAATCCGGACAGGGCACGCAGTTCATTGTATACAGAAAGCGTGACCGCCAATGCAGGCAAATCCCTCCCGCCTGACTCCTGATACGCCGGATACTCCGGCTCCAACAGATAGAGCTCCCCCTGTGCCTTTCCCGTAACAGGATAGCCTCCCTGCTCCAGATATTCTGTGATCGCATCATAATCCAGCGTACCGGACGGAAACGCAGACTCCACCGCAGGATACATGGTTCCCACCTGCACATCAAAAACAGACAAGACACGCTAATAAGCTTCGATCCGCACCGCCAGTACCGGCAGATACGCAAACAGGATCAAAGAGACGGCGAGCACGCAGGCGATGATTCCCATTGTTTTGGAGCTGCTGCCCATACGGCTCTTGATTTGTCCCACCAGAAACAGATTATGATAATACGCCGAAGACGGTTTACGGATCACCTTTGACAGAAACCAGGTCAGGTTCCCGAATAAGGCAATCATCGAAAAAACCAACAGAAGAAACGCACAGACAGGAGGAGCCATCACATAAATCTCCGGCGCCATCCCCTGGCCTGCAAGCGTTTCGAAAACGCGATAGGAGGATAGCAACAGGATCCCTTCCGTCATACCGCAAATTGTCATAACAAACAGCGAGCGGCTGCCCTCCTTCCGTCTTTTCCCCGCAGACCAGAAACAGACCGTGGCTGCCAGAAACCCTGCAGCAAGAAAGGAAATCATCAGAATCCGAAAGAATACATGCGGATATATTGAAATACAGTCCAGCAAAGAAACCATCATCCCGAGCACAACTGTGGAAATCGCCGCACAGGCTGCTGCCCATCTGCCAAGCTGCTTAGGAAGAGGTATCACATCTGTACCGTTGTGACTGCTCTGCAGCATCTCGATCACTTTCCGTCTGCGTATGAGTAATACATTTTTCATGCCCATCCAAAGGAACAACAATCCGAAAAACAGGACCGTTCCCAACAAGGTATCCGGAAAGACCGTAAAATGCAGACGGTAAATCTCTCCAAAAGACTGCACCACCACTATGCTGATTACCTGCGACAAGAAAAAAATACAGTTCAGTCCAGGGCTTTGCCCCCATATCACTCCTATACCTCACAGATCAGACAATTAATATGGAAAGAAAGACGGATCACAGTCCCCTCCCTGGATGACTCCGCCATGATTCCGACACCCAGTTTATCACAGAGCCGCCTGCACAGATACAGGCCGATTCCTGTGGCCTGCTGCATAATACGACCGTTCTGTCCCGTGAAACCCTTTTCGAAGATCCGGGGCAGGTCACAGGCCGGAATTCCGATGCCGTTATCCTCCACGGACAGAATCACCTGATCCTGCCGCTGATATGCAAAGAATCGTAACACAGGCTGTTCTGTACGGTATTGCACCGCATTGGCAACCAGCTGGTTTAAAATAAACCTGAGCCACTTCTCATCAGAATAGACCGTCTCCATCCGCTCCGCTACTTCCAGGCTCACCTTGTTATGAAGCAGCAGATATTTGTTATCGGCAATCACCTGATGCACTACGTCGATCAGGTTTATTTCCCTGACGGCATAATCCTTTTCTGTATGCTCACTTCTGGCATAATAGAGAGCCTGTTCCGTAAAGCGGTTTGTCTTTTCCAGTTCCAACAGCAGCTCTCTGGTAAAATCCATACGATGATTTTCACACAGCAGTTTCATAGCCGCAATCGGCGTTTTGATCTCATGGATCCACTGTTCAATGTACTCTTTATATTCCAGCCGTTCCCGCCGGACTTCTCCGATCTGCTCCAGCATGGACTTCCCCGCCATCTTCATCAGTTGATAATAGACCTGATCGTCCGCCCGCTCGGGAAGTCTCATCACCTCCTGGATCAGATAACGCTCCTGCAGTCCTTCGGCCATTGTCAGAAGCTTCTGCAGCTCCTTCTTCCGGTTCCGGTAAGCTATGCCCATTCCCACCATCAGAATCAGCACCCACACAATCAGAATCATCTCCACAACAGATACCGCATTGCCGCAGGCCAGCAGAAACAGCGTCATCAGAATCATG
>Ga0137307_102674_pt1 | contig 11776 bp, 12 predicted proteins | sample NAcewD2O_March_2_FD_97180 | JGI IMG/M metagenome (GOLD analysis project Ga0137307, IMG submission 97180) | Mouse cecal microbial communities from Vienna, Austria - N-Acetylglucosamine amended D2O_March | ecosystem: Host-associated > Mammals > Digestive system > Large intestine > Cecum | place...
GTTTCCGTAGCGGATATGACAAGTTTTAGTTTAGACGTAGTGAGATTTTGAATAGCCGTACTATCAGGATACTGCGCCTTTAATTGTTCGAGTTGGCGCATAAGGGAATACGCCGTATTTGCCTCACACTTTAAAGCAATGTTTAAAGATTGCGCGGACGCAGTTACTTGCGCGTTTATTTTACCGTAAATGCTTTCGTCCTTACTGCTCTTGTCGGAAGAAACCGTAGTTTGCACTACTGTGTTATCTTCGCTGATATAGCCGAGTTCTTTGGCAAGTTCCAGTATCTTGGCGGTGGCAACTTCGACGTCGGCTCCGACAATGCCGTCTTCGCCGTACAGGAGTACCTGTCCGTCTTCGTTTGCACCGTAAACGCTGATTACTTTATTGTTCTTGTCGAGCGTAAATTCGATTGACGGGTTAATGTCCATTGACACAAATGCCGCCGCTTCGTCTTTGTTTTTAAACAAATCGCAAGCGACAAGCGAAATGCCCATCGTAAATACGCACGCTATCGTCAAAATAACGGATAATATTTTTTTCATAACAATTCTCCTTGTAGAATTTATTTTCGCATATTAAACAATTTACAGTTTAATTTTGTTGCAATCTTTTTAAATTTTTTATTTAAATTAAATTTACGCTAAACGTTACTGGTCTACTGTTAACACTCTTAAAGCTTACAAATGTATTTTAGTAACCGTCATATAGACTTAGTAATCAAATGCGCCTATTGCACAAAGCCGAACAAATATCTTTTGATTAGTTCTGAAATATTGCGCGTAATTAAACGCCGAAAGCCTTTGTTAATTTAATGCGTTACCTGCCAGTATTCGTTTAAAGAACCGTACTGACTTATTATACCGTTAATAAACTCGCTGTAATCGCCTGCGGAAATTTCTTCGCGCGCTTTAACGTATATTTCGTTATATTCGGCAAGCCGCCGTTCAAAATTTCTTTGAAGTGCGCCTGCAGTTTTAGCGACATATTCTTCTACGGTTGCCGGAAGTTTCATAAGTTCGCCGATTGTTTCGTCCATGACGCCTGCAATCTCCATTATATCCGATAAGATATCCGAAAACATACCGACGATATTTTCCGTTATACTATCCAGCCAAACTTTAAGTTCTTCAAGCGGAACTGGAAGTTGACTGTATTTGGTATTTGCGGCAAACAGTTCCCACTTATTGGCAAATTCCGCGCCGTACTGTTGTTTGTACGAAGCAAGTTCCGCTTCCATTTGCGACATTAAAGCACTGAAATCAACGGAATATTGAGACGCATCGGGATAAAAAGTTTTTACGCTCCAATAGTCTTTTAACAAAGTTGACGGATTATCTTCGCTTTCTTCTATATTTCCGTTCAGTTCGTACAATTTACTGACTGCGGTTGCGTTTTGTATTATTCGGTCAATATTTTCGCGGATATGACTGAGCATAAATTCGTCATAGTCGCCCACGAGTTTTTTGTAAGACGACTGTAGTTGCTCTTTTGTCATACTTTGGGCGTTTCTTTGAGAAACAAGCGTTTGAGAATCTTTGACGGCTTTTTCCAAATCTTTAAAGGACTTTGTTTTATCCATTCCGCTACGCTCGCAATATTCTTCTACACTGACAATATCCGCTACCACTACGGCATAAACGCCCTTGGAAGTAAAGTAATCTTGCAGTGAAGCAGAGATACTGTCTAGTAATCTTCCAGTATTTTTTTCACAGCCGCTAACGCGTACGGCAGAACCGACTTTATCAAAGTTAAGGTATCCGAGTCTTGCCGCGCAGTCGGTATAGTATTTAACAGCCTGATTTATATTTTTACCTACAATATTGTTACGCACATCCTGCATTGACAGTATTACGTCGGCGTCTTCGTTTACCGCAATTACGTTTGTAACGTTGCCGCGATTGTCTACGGCAAAACTTACGGCAGGATTGATTTCTACGGTAAGCAGACATACGCCGCTTTTAGGAGTAACAAGCACTATTGTAACTATAATTGCTATACACAGTAAAACCGAAACCAAAACAATCCACAAATTACGGTTATTATTGCGCGATGCAACCGCAACGCCGCCTTGGTTTGCAACGCTATCGACAGTCTGCGCAGGAATAGGCGCGTTTTTAACTTCGTCGCTCAATTCGGGCGTTATTTTGTCCAATTCGTCAAACCAGATTTTCTTCCAAGACTTCACGCTTTTTCCTCCTTTAATGCCTGTTGCATTTTATTTATACTGCGCTTGTATTTTGAAGTTACTGTGCCTGTAGGCACACCTAACTCCTTAGCAATTTCTTTGTGCTTATATCCCCAAAGAACGTGTAATACGACTATACGCTGTTCCTCTTCCGACAAAACGCGTTTCATAATCTCCGTTACTTCGCCCGACGGCTCCGGCGTTTTGCTTGCAGTTATCAAACCGTCCTTGTACTCGGTACTTTTACGGCGCTTCAATTCGTTAAGAGACAGATTTTTGGCAATTTCAAGCAGCCACGCTCTGCCGTTAGAGCCGCGTCGGTATTTGTCTATATTTAGTTTAACTTTGAGATACACCGTTTGCATTACGTCTTCGGTGGATTCGTAATTTTTGAGATACGAATACACAAAGGAAAACACGCCGCGCTTGGTCTTTTCGTAAAATTCTTCAAACGCTCGGTTATCCCCGGAAGATATCCGCACAAGCAGTCTATCTATTTGTCTCTCGTCCATTGTAACCTCTAATTATTAAACAAACGTTTTTGCCTATTTGTTGCATTGATTTTAATTATAATATAAATTGTTCTTGTTGAGCGGCAACTCGACAATTTTTGTTGCGAAAGGTCGACAAAAAAATTATTTTCGTTTAACGGGAACACAGATTTTGGAAAACTTAAAAATAAAGAGTTAACACTTGTTCCTACGCTAAAAAGTTCAAATTTAATATTGCTGACGGCGACTGACAATATTTATTGCGAAAATCGACAAGAAAACGCAAGTCAAATAAACTTGCGTTTTTGTCAATTTAACTATTTATCTTTTTATCCTGTTTGCCGTCTTCAATATTTGTATGTTTCTCGGTATCATCTTGAACTTCGGATTGTTCTGACTTTTTGTCAACTGTCTTTTCTTTTGCCGTATCGCCGGAAATTCCCACGACGTCATCGACAGCCAAAGAAAACGCTATACCCTGTCCGTCTGTTTTTAGCCCTGCGGATTTGTAAATTGCGTGAAGAACGTCGTCCTTAATTTCTTCGGGAACAAGAATCAAAACCATTTCCTTATCGGGTTGAATAGTAATATGGAAGAACTGTTCGGCTTCCTTATTTGCCGTTCCGCGGGCGTGAATAACCGTACCGCCGCGAGCGCCGACGTCTTTTGCCGCCTCCATTACCGTTTCGGAAAAGCCGGCATTTACTATACACAAAATCATTTCGTACTTATTGCTGTTCATTATTTCTTCTCCTTGACGGTTTCGCGGTTATTGCTTAAAAATCCGTAAATTAAAGTTCCTATCACGCTTGTCAGCGGTATTGTGCACGCAACGCCCTTACCGCCCTTTATGCTTTTAAATTTAGCGTCTAAAATTTTTAACGCATCGGGTATTTTACTTTCCTGTATTACGCTGAGTATTACAACCTTTTCGCTGCTTAGCCCCAAAAGCCCGAGCATACTTTCGTTTGCCGTGCCTTGCGCAACCATAACGCATTGCATATTGACTTCAAACGACTGAATCAGGTCAATAAAATACTCTGCCTTTTGTCTGCCGACAATAGTAACAAGCAATTTCAAACGGTTGCTTTGAACCGTATTTTTACTTTGTACTGCAGACTTTTTTTTCAATTTGGATTTAACCGCGTCTGTTTTTTCGGCAATTCTTTTTTGCGCCATATAATTGCTCCCTATTTAAAGTAAATAATTTGCTCGTCGTCTGCTTCCAAAATACGTTTCATTACAATCTTATTGCGGACTTTAGCAGACGTAACCGCTTTGAAACCGAGTATTTGAATGGTAATCAAAGGCGTCATAGCAACCATTGCGACAACACCGAACGCATCGGTTAAAATACGGCTGGAATCTCCGTTTAAAGCCGCACAAGCGCCGATTGCAAAAGGCAGGATAAAACTCGAAGTAAGCGGTCCGCTTGCGACTCCGCCGGAGTCGAACGCTATTGCCGTGTAAATTTTAGGAACAAAGAAAGACAATCCCAGCGAAATGAGATAACCCGGAATAAGGTAATACAATATGGAAAATTTGTAAATCATACGGATTATCGATAGACAAATAGAAATGCCTACGGCGACAGACAATGCAATCAGCATTTCTATCTTTTTTACTCCGCCGTCGGTTATTTCTTCTACTTGCTTGTTTAGTACGTGCACGGCAGGTTCGGCAAGTACTACTACCAGCCCCAACACAAAGCCGAATACGGCTAGCATCGGTTTGTTAAACGCGGCAATTTGACTTCCGAGTTTAAATCCTATCGGCATAAAGCCTACCGACGCGGCGACAAGAAATACCACAAGCCCCACAAGAGTAAAGGCAAGACCTATACCTATTTGCAAAAGTTTTTTCTTAGGTAATTTCAGCACTGTAAACTGCAGTACAAGGAAAAACGCGACTATTAACGCCAACGCTTTTAAAACGTCTAAAAAGTGTTCGAGCAATGTATTCCATACGCCTGCAAGCGCATACGAGACCGAATAAAGTTCGGAATCGAGAATGTATTCGGGCGCGCCCTTTGCCGTCAATGCCAGTATCAATACGGCGAGAATAGGACCTATAGAACACATCGCTATAAGACCGAAACTGTTTTCGCTGGCATTTCTGCCGCCGATAGTTGTTGCGATACCTACGCCCAACGCCATAATAAACGGAACAGTAATAGGACCTGTGGTTACTCCGCCCGAGTCGAATGCAATTGAAAGAAAATCTATTTTACCGTTTTCGATAAGAACAGCGCATAACGCAAACAGCGTCATATAAAAGAACATTAAAATCGACGATAAGTTTTTGCGGAAAACTATTTTGAGTACGGCAAGCATTAAAAACAGACCTACTCCCGCGCCTACCGTAACAATTAAAACCGTGCCGTTCATAACGGCGCTGACCTGTTCCGCTAAAACGGACAAATCGGGCTCGGCAACGGTTATCAAAACGCCCATAACAAAACATACCGATATAAGCACGCCCACTTTTTTGGATTTAGTAAGACCCGAACCGATATGTTCTCCCATAGGAGACATTGCAATATCCGCGCCCAAATTAAACAAACCTATACCGAATATAAGCAGTACTGCGCAAACGGCAAATGTAACCTGTTCCTGCCAAGTGAACGGCTGTTCGCCCATAGGAATAAAAGACAGCACAAGTACTATTACCGCAACGGGTAACACCGAAATAAGCGACTCTTTCAGTTTTAACAACAGCGTCTTGCCCATCATTACTCCTTTTGACCGTTCTTGCCGATATTTACATTAAAGTATAACATAAAATATAATCAAATGCAAGTTTATGAAATATTGTGTTGATATATGACTGTTTAATATTTTGATTAATTTAATAATATATACAACCAGCATAAATACGTTTAACTGCCCCTACTCAATGACGTTTTATTTGTATTAAAGTTGTCATTTTGTAAATTTTGTGCGTTTACAACAAAATGCACCGCAGCATTTAATTAAGTTAAACGGCACTAAATAGAATTCAACGATTATAAATTACCAAACGGACTTTTAGAAGTTTATATCTATTTTTTTGTTTGAAATATCAATTAAGCAACGTGGCCTGCAAGTCAGCATTTCCGTCAGTTAAAATTAAATCACAAGACTTTGTATAAAACATTAAATGCTTAAATTTATAGCGTTAAAAATTAACGCAAGTCGAAAGCAGAATATTATTCGGATTAGGTTTCGATACTGCCCATAATCTTGAAAACTTAATAACAGAATAAAATTTTTAAATACAGTTAATTAAAAAATCGATAATATAATGTTGATTTTTAATCTTACCGGTAGTATAATTTTAAGAAGAAAACAACAATTTTATTTGCCGTAACAAGGTAAAGGAGAAAATATGAAAACAGCTATACTTGTAGTAGATATGTTAAACGATTTTGTAACGGGCGCATTGAAATGCGACAGAGGATTAGCCATTGTTCCGCAAACCGCCAAACTGTTAGACGGCGCAAGAAAAGCAGGCGTTCCCGTTATTTTTTGCAATGACGCACACGTTAAAGGCGTAGACCACGAACTGAAATTGTGGGGAGATCACGCCATTGCCGGCACAAAGGGAGCGGAAGTTATCCCCGAACTAAATTTGTGCGACAAGGATTATGTTGTTCCCAAACGCCGTTACAGCGGATTTTTCCATACCGACCTTGATTTACTGCTTAACGAATTGGGTATAGATACCGTTGTTATGACGGGACTGCACACGCATATGTGCGTAAGACACACCACAGCAGACGCATATTGTTTGGGATACAATATTGTTGTGGCAAAGGACGCTACCGATTGCTTCACTCAGGAAGATTACGATTACGGCATTAAGTATCTTGTAAACACATACGGCGCAGAAATCACTGACGTTGACAGTTTACTTGCAAAATGGAACGTTAAATAGTCCTTTTTAAAACTTAAGACCGACAATTTGTTATTGTCGGTCTTTTTTATGTCCGTTTTTATATTCGATAAAATATACGACATATTTTTTTTAAACCTAAGTTTTTTTTGCACAATATAAAAAATAATCCAAATACTTGACAGCACTTATAAGCAGTTATATAATGCCTATGATACCCCCCCCCAGTGTTATATCGGGGTATTGTTTAAGAATACACATAAGGAGAATGAATATGAAACAAGTCGTTCAAAACGAGAAACTGGGTGAAATTGTTTACGAAGAAAGTTTTTGGACAGGAAAAAAGACTGTATCGGTAAACGGTTCGCAATTAGAAAAAATTTCTAAAAATACTTTCAAAACCCCGGACGGAGAAACCGTAGAATTAAAAGGAAACTTTTTTCAAGGCGCAACGCTCAACGTTGAAAGCGAAAGCGTGAGAGTAACGCCTCCCATTAAATGGTACGAAATCGTGTTATCCGTACTGCCCTTTATACTTATTATGATTTGGGGTACTCGGTAGCATTATGCAAGATTGTTCCGGTAGTAGGCGGAGCAATCGGCGGACTGGTAAGCGGTTTGATGTGCGTTTTAAATTGTTTTGTTATCAAAAGAATCAACAAAATATATCTCAAAATTTTGATTTCTTTAGCCGTATTGATTGCAACTTTCGGAATTTGCTGCGGAATAGGTTACGCCATTGTAGCGGCAATGTCCTAAATTTGAGTAGATTAACATAACAAAACGAGAACTCTGCAAAAATTTACAGCAATATTTATCGCATTATTAAATTGAATAAAAGAAAAAACGTCTTGATTGGTAAGCGTACCCATAGTCAAGGCGTTTTTTTAAAATCAAAAATTATCTGTAAATATATACCGGTTGAGTATGGTCTCTTGTTGCCGTCTGGTTTACAAAGTCTATCTCGTAACGGTGATAACACGTAAACGTCTCCGCTTCGGTAACGGTAATTTCAATTATACGCATTTCGGGATCGCGCTCTTCGACATAATCGCTGTAATTCATAGAAAACTGCCGTTTGAGCATTTTGCGCAAGTCGGCGTTTGAAGCATCCAAGGGATGTCCCAACGATTTTGCAGTGCCGTAAATGTTGTTAGATGCGTGGCACATGCCTACACGGGGACATACTGCAATATCGTGCATAAGCGAGTTTGAAGCCTTGCCCAGCACATACATTTTGCCGTTATTGTAGTAAGCGTGTACTTCGCGCACCGTAACCCTGTTATTTTGACAGGACGCCAAACTCATTTCTACAATATGACCGAAATTTTCCTGCATAACTTCGCAGGCTCTTTTAAAACAGTTTTCCATTAGCGTTATCTCCGATAATTAAATTTTTAGATACAAATTTGCGTGTTGTTTGACTGCTTTTAGCGTGTTTTACTAACGTAAATTTTGCATTTTATTATATTTATTGTAGCATTGTTTAAATGCAAAGTCAATACACCTTTTATTTTTAGTTACTAAAATTTTCCGTCAAATTTATTAAATATTTTACGTTTTATTTATACCGTTAGCGGTTAATACGCTTTATTGCAAAACCTGAATTTTTCAGTCAAACATTTTAAAAGCGACAACTAAATATTTAAGGCAAAGTAAAAAATTTGTCTTTGCTTAGCGGCGGCTTGACAATTTTTGCTCAAATGTCGACGATAATAAAAAATCTCGGAAGAAAATTTTCCGAGATTTTTTATCTAAACTATGCGTTAAGCTGAGCGAGCATTTCGTCTACGTCTACGCCGTGTACGGCTGCCGCTTCTTCAACGGTTTCCTGATGAGCCATAAGACAATGTATACAACCCATTCCGTATCTGCCGAAAACTTGAGCCGCTTCGGGTTTAACTTGCAAGACGTCGACAATTCTCATATCCTTTGTTATCATTACGGTAAATCTCCTTTAATTAAGTCTAAACTTATTTTATTATATAATGCGCTTTTTTGCAAGCAGATAAACGTTTTTTAATACATTGTACGATTTACTATCTGCTTACGGGCAATAATTGCAATATATTTTTAAATTTAAAATCCCAATCGCCGAAGTCAAACGACCAGTTGTCGGACGTAAGTATCACTGCCGCAATTATGCCTGCGACCACTCCCAGACCAACCAAAACAGTAATAAGCACTTTCCAAGGCGAAACGGGTGCTTTACCGCATACTTTGGCTTTGGTTTGCGCTTCGTCGGCAAACGTGCCAGAAATATACTGATTGAAAACTTTGTTTTTATATTTACTTGTCGCAACATAAACAGGAAGCAGTATGTACTTAAAAGACCTTGACAAAAGTTTTGTATCAATATCCAGTCCGCCGTCATGGTCGGCATTGTACATTGCCATTATCGAGCGGTATATATCGCTACGGGCTTTGTCCATTGCCTGCCTGTATGCTTCTTCCGGCTCAACGGAATAGTTATCCGCCATATAACCTTGAAGATATTCGTCTCCGTACACAACATACTTTGACTGACGTTTTAGCCCCAAAGATTCGAACCGCGAAGTAGGAAAATGGTCGCTGCCGCTTACATATATATCGTCAAATACCTTATCGAAAATGCCGTCAACGTTAAACCATTTTACATAACTTTCGGTATACGTTTTACCGTTGCGGCGGACAGTACGCGTGCAAGTTTTTCCCAGTCGTCCGCTGTAATAACTTGTAGTATCGAAATCGAACGTCCAAACAGGCGCGTAGACACCCTTTATTGTGTGATTTTCTTTTTTATTCTTGCGGAACGGATTTGGAGCGTAAATTTTACGTTTTTTCCAAAGTCGCAGTTGATATTCTGCCTGTTCTTCGGTTATCTCGAACGGCACTACCGAATCGGGACGGATAAGCCCGATTTCTCTTTCGTCAAGTACAATGGGAGACGAACAGTAAGGACAGGTTGTTGCAAGAGTCGTACGCGGCAATACCGCGCTTGCGCCGCAATTTTTACACCTATAATACCCTACTTTACTCTCATCCCATTTGATGCCATCAAACAACTCTGAAAAATCGCGTTCCTCTACGTCAGTGCTCTTTTCAAAATCGATTTCGCTTTTGCAGTGTTCACAGCGCAATTTGCCGCTTTGCGGATTATAACGCAAAGCCGCGCCGCAATTGGGACAAGAACGTTGCAACGCCTTTTGTTGAATTCTGTTATCGCTCATAATTTATCAATTGAGTTTCTCTCCGCATTCGGGACAGAACTTGGCTTTTGCAGATACCTCTGCTCCGCAATTTGCGCAAACGTTTTGAGTGCGTACAATTTTAACTCCGCACTCGGGACAGAATTTAGCAGTTGCCCTTATTTTAGCGCCGCATTCGGGGCAGAATTTTTCGTCGTTTGTTTTAGTAGCAACCGTCGCTTGCTGTTGGCTATTTGTCATTGCCGATTGTACGGAACTGTTGACGAATGCGCCCAGACCCATTCCTATAACCGTGCCTGCGCCGCTTTGGTTATTTGCCGCGTCGCCAAGCGCATCTGCCGCTTTCTTTTGCGTATAAGCGCCCAAATGTCCCGACAAAATGCCCAGACTCGAACGCTCGTCAAGCGCCTTTTCGACCGCTTCGGGAAAACTGATATTTACAACCGTAAAAGAGGTAATAGCCAAACCCAAAGATTGGAATTTATCACGGGCGTTATCTTGAATCATTGCACCGAATTCTTGATAATTCATAGCCATATCCAAAGCGGAAATTTTACTTTCGGCTATAGTGTCGCTCATTTGAGAAATGAGCAAATTTGCCAAATGCCCCTCGATATCTTCTAACTTAACTAAGCCGCGGGTACCGAAAACTTCTTTCATAAAGGTTTCGCAGTCAACAACGCGGAAAGCGTAATTGCCGTAAGCGCGTAAGCGGATAACGCCGAATTCGTTATCGCGCATAGCCACGGGATTACTTGTGCCCCATTTTCTATCTAAAAACTGCTTGGTATTTACAAAGTACAAATCTGCCTTAAAACGGCTTTCTCCCTGATAAAATACACTGCCGATACCGGATAGTATAGGTAAATTTTTAGTTGTAAGTTTGTATTTTCCCGGACCGAAAACATCGGCAATTTTACCCAAGTGAACAAAAACAGCTACTTGTGATTCTCGCACGGTCAGTTGAGAACCGCTCATAATTTCTTTACCGTCCATAGGAAAACGGTAAACAAGCGTATTAGAACTGTCGTCTTTCCACTCCAGCACTTTCCACATTTGCGATTTAAAAAAGCCCATAAGTCATCCTCCGTTATAAGAAAGGTAAATTTTTGTTCAAACCTTATCTCTTTAAGCATATTATATTATATATCAAAAATATTTGAAAGTAAATAGACGAAAAATATCACAAAAAAATACGGGCGGTATGTACAATGATTAAATTAAGACAATTACTCGGTAAAAACATTGTTGAAAAACAATCCGAAAAAACACTTGGAAATTTTGTCGGTATTGCAATGGACAAGCAGACGGGAAAATGTCTTTTTGCAACCGAAGAAAGTTTATACGCCGTGGACGGCGCAACCGTTTTTAATGACGGCATTACAGTAGACAACGCGCGCGAAGTCGACAAACTTCCTTATATAAGTCGAGATAAACCCGTATACGACTTTGACGGGAAACTTATCGGACAGGTATGTAATGCGGAAATCGGCAAAACGCTGAATTTAGTAAGAATAGTTTTAAACAACGGAGAAATCTATTCTAAGGGAAAAATCCGCGCCGTCGGCGATATTATATTGATAAAACTTCCGCAGGAAAAGACAAAAAAAGCGTCAGTTAAACAATCGGCTAACATTGTTAAAAAAGTTGAAAGTTACAAACCCGAAAATACACCGACAGAAAAGCACAACGCCAGAAACAATGAAACTTTACCACGCCCCTACCCCAACAAACGCAGATACGGTGATTTTACGTTTTTACTCGGCAAAACCGCAGATAAAAATATTACTAATTTTTACGGTGAAACAATGCTTAAACAAGGCGAAAAGGTAACCGCCGACATACTGCGCCAAGCCAAACTTTCGGGCAAACTGGTAGAATTGTGTTTGCATACGAAATAACAGTTTTACGGTAATCAATAAAACCAATCATAAATAAGTAGTAGTACCAAACAAAAACAATTGTTAAAAGGCAAATTTAGTGTGCGTTCTTAAACGCTGTTTCACATTTTTCTTGGACATATGTTATATTCGCTA